>Ga0209203_1001715_pt1 | contig 15591 bp, 13 predicted proteins | sample AD_UKC109_MetaG_FD_184423 | JGI IMG/M metagenome (GOLD analysis project Ga0209203, IMG submission 184423) | Active sludge microbial communities of municipal wastewater-treating anaerobic digesters from Hong Kong - AD_UKC109_MetaG (SPAdes)... | ecosystem: Engineered > Bioreactor > Anaerobic >... | reverse complement strand
ATGCTTTTTTTCAAGCATTGCAGATACCGGCGGAGGCATGGTACCCTTCAGCCTTACGGCAAACCGTTCTTTTATTGTATCAATACCGGCTTCTAGAAGTGTCCGACATGCTTTAGGAGGAAGCAGTTCCAAATGTTCCTTTTCACTGATTACAAAGACTATGAATTTATCTGTGCCCTGTTCTCCTCCAAGCATTTCCACGAAAAGTCTTTTTGCTTCTCCGGGGTTCTTCGCAAATTTCAGATAGTCCTTGCCTGTGTAAACCTCTGCTCCTGTTTCACGTTGCAACTCTTCTGCAATGGTTGTCTTTCCTGTGCAGCTTTCACCTATCAATGCAATTACCATGAATTTTCCCTCCGCAGTCCATTATATTTCATCCAATCATCTTTTCCAAATTCTTTTCATATGACCTCCTCTTATATTATAATTATACAAGCACATAAGGAGTACATGTCATGAAAGCTTTTCCACGGACAGAGGTAGCAGGAATTTCCCTCCCAAGGATACTGATAGGCAGCAACTGGATGCTGGGATTCAGCCATACCAGTACCTCTGCTGACAAGATGATCAAGAATCGTTTTGGAAAAAGGGAAGCTGTTTCAGAAATTCTCGAAGCATACCTTGAGTACAATATAAATGCCATTATGGCACCATTCTACGGGAATGATGTATTGGTTGAAGGCATTCGGCTTGCTGAGGATAGAACCGGCAAGAAAATAATAATGATTGACACACCTATCATCGATGTTCATGATTCAAAGGAATCCAGGGCCAGTGCATCAAGAGTAATAGCAGAAGGAAGAAAAGCCGGAAGTGATTTCTGTCTTATTCATCACTCCTGTGCTGAACAATTGGTGAGCAAACTGAAAGGTACACTTGACAGGCTTCCTGACTATACAGATATGATCAGACAGAATGACATGGTTCCCGGCTTATCCGCCCATATGCCTGAACTTATACAGTATTCAGACGAAAATGAATATGATGTACAGACTTACATTCAATTGTATAACCCGGTCGGGTTTCTCATGCAGATTGAAGTTGAAGGTGTAAGCAGGATAATATGGAATGCTAAAAAACCCGTTATGACCATAAAGTCCATGGCCGCAGGAAGGGTATCCCCATATGTAGGCATTACATTTGCATTTTCTACACTAAGACCCTGCGACATGGTTACCATAGGTGCACATACAGTCGATGAAGTCCATGAGGATGTTGAAATAGGCTTTGCCGCATTGGAAAGAAGACCACCCAGGCTTGAAGGCCGCAGCAGCCCGAACAAAACCAGGCTTCTGGGAGGTGAATGAGTGAATTTTTCCGTCTGCACCGATTCAGTATTCAGAGGAATCCCAACTCCAGGAGCAATGGAAATCGTCAGGTCAACAGGGTGTGACACAATTGAATTCTGGACATGGTGGGACAAGGACATCACTGAGATCAGGGAAGCTTCAACGAACCTTGGGATGGAAGTATCTGCCTTTTGCACAAACTTTTATTCCATGATTGATAAAAAGACCCAAATAAATTTTATTGAGGGACTGAAGAAGTCTGCTGAAACTGCATGTAAACTCAGCTGCAGAAGACTTATTGCACAAGTAGGCAATGTTCTTCCTGGAACTGACCCGAAAGACCAGACAAAAATACTTTTGGATACACTGGCGAAATGCATTCCTGTTCTTAAGGAATATAATATTATCCTGCTGTTTGAGCCTCTCAATACACTGGTGGACCACAAGGGTTATTTCCTTTCAGACTCGCTGGAAGCCTTCGAAATCGCTAAAAAGGTAAATGATTCCCATGTAAAGGTGCTCTTTGATATATACCATCAGGTTGTTATGGGTGAAGACCCCTGTAAAGTACTCCCTGATAATATTGGTTATATAGGGCACTTTCACTCTGCAGGAGTTCCCGGAAGGAATGAAATCACACGGTCCCCTTATGATTATTCAGGAGTTCTTGAATTGATTGCTAACCTTGGATACACCGGTTTCGTCGGTCTTGAGTATATGCCAAGGGAAGATATCGAAACTGAGCTTCGTACACTCTTTTCCAGATATGGTGATTTGTAGAAAATCATATGATGTGTTTTAATGGAATCAGTATTTTCCATGGAGGTTTTTTCACATGAACAATGAAAAAAGATCAGAACCCCGTGAAAAAGGCAGCTTCAGACCCTTGAATCTTATTCCGGGTACACTTGTGTACAAGGGACGCGTCAGACAGGGATTCGAAATTGATATACATTATTACAATGAGAAGGAATCAATGACAAACATATTTGATTCAACCTCCTCCTTCATTGATTTTGACAACAATGTTCCAAACCGGGATAAATATATCAAATGGATAAATATAACAGGCCTTTGGAACATAGATGAAATCAAGAAGGCTGGCCTTCACCTTGGAATCTCCGACTTGATACTGGAACAGGTTGTCAATATAAGCACCCATAGCATCAACCGGGCAGGAAGGGACTATTTGTTCAATTGTATTCAGATGGTCTATTCCGAGAAAAACGAAATACAAAATGAATATATCAGCATCTATAAGGGTACTGATTTCCTGGTCACATTCCAGGAAAAACCCGGTGATATTTTCAATGATGTCAGAACACGAATAATAAACAATGAAGGTCTTGTACGTAAAAAACCCCTTGATTATCTTTATTTCTGTCTGATGGACGCACTGTGTGACAATTACCTTGAGGTCGCAGAACGTCTCAGGCCCCGGATCGAGGAAGTGGAAGAAAAAGTAGTTCATGGTGACCGAATGAAGATACAGTCAATCCATGACCTTAGAAAAATACTCATGATACTTGAATTCAGCACTGAACCTGTAGGAAGATTCATCCAGATACTTCTTGACGATGAGTCGCTGCTTGGCGGAATCGACAGAACATTCCTGGAATCGCTGGACATCCACATGAAGCAGGCAATAAGTGAAATCAAGCTTCAGAATGACAATGTTGACCATCTGTTTGAAAATTATGTCCTCAACAATTCCAACAACATGAATCAGGTAATGACCATTCTTACAATCTTTTCTGCTATATTCATACCCCTTTCCTTTTTTGCAGGTATCTTCGGAATGAACTTTGAGTATATTCCGGGTCTTGGCAACAATATGGGATTCTTCTATTTTCTGATTGGATGTGGTGTTACAGCAGGAGGAATGCTTTTATTCTTCAAGGCTAAAAAGTGGTTTTAGTTTTCTTCTATATATCAATATACTGAATTAATTATTTTGCAATATTGAGCTCAAGTACATAATCATCCATGACAAAGCCATTCCCTATATCAGTGATTATGGAATCAATTATTGTAAATCCCATATTCTTATAAATATCAATTGTATCCGAGTTATATTTATTGCATGTCAGCCATATTCTTCCGCTGTCAGCGGATTGTGATTCACTGATAATTCTGTCAAGCATCGCACGGCCGGCTCCCTTTCCCCTGTAATCCTTTTCTACGTAGAACTTACTGAGAAAAGTGCCTTTTTCAAACTTAAATGCACAGTAGCCGCAGGGTGTGTTTTCAATTACTGCAAGGAAGTATCTGCAGCCTCCCGATATCGATTCCTTGATTGCATCATACGACTGGTACTTACCAAGCATATATTCAATTTGCTCAGCCCCGATGATGGGCATATAGTGTTCAGACCATATTGAAGCTGCAAGACCAACAACAGTCCTGATTTGTTCGTCGCTCATTACCGCAATGGTTTCAATCAGTGCCATATCAGCCCTCAATCAGCTCCGGGGATTCCTCAATCCTTCCGTCTTTTATGTAATATGTTTTGTCAGTCTGCCTCATAATGCCCGTGTCATGGGTGGCAACAATAACACAGCAGTCCTCTTCATGTGCAAGGCGAACCAGAATATCTATGATCTTTTTACCGGTTTCGCTATCCAGATTTCCTGTAGGTTCATCTGCAATAAGAAGTTTTCTGTTCATTGTAAGTGCCCTGGCTATGCCGACCCTCTGCTGTTCTCCTCCGCTGATCATTGCAGGGAATCTTCTGAAAAGCGGTTCTGAAAGCCCTACCTTCAGAGCCAGTTCCTCTGCTATTGCCTTGGCATCAATTTCCTTCATTTTACATAATTCCATCGGGTACATTATATTTTCCAAAACAGTCAGGAGGGGAAACAATTTAAAATCCTGGTATATGACTGCAGCACAGGATTTTCTGTATTCATTGAGGTCCATTTCTGCAGTTGAACTACCCTTGTACAAGACCTGTCCTTCATCAGGCACATCAAGTCCTGACAACAGCGAAAGAAGCGTACTCTTGCCGCTTCCGGATTTTCCGGCAACTGCATATATCCTGCCCTTTTCAAACTTAACCGATATTCCATCCACTGCCTTGACGGTATTGTACTTGTTGTGATGTGTATAATGTACATTCTTCAGTTCCAAAATTACCATAGCTTCTCCTAATCCTCATACTTTAGTATTGCCGATACCTTTATTCCATTCATTATGCGAACGGATATCATGCTTCCGATGAAATACATTGCAATGAATCCGGCCATCAGGAGGCAATATCTCAGGTTTTCATTAATTCCCATCAGCTTGTTTACAGCAAGACCAACCCCGGAACCAAAAATGCAAAGAAGTGCCTGCTCGTTGAAAAATGCCAGGAAGGCTGTCTTTTTATCTGCACCCAGACCCCTCATTATTGCAAATTCCTTCCTCCTGCTTACCACCATCAGATAAGAAACAATCAATGCAACCAACCCAACGATTGTGTAAAGAAATGGGTAAAGGTAATTTATATATCTGATCTGCTGCTTAAGCATATCCATTGTTGAATTATATTTTATATCCTCCATAACCAGGAATGATCTGTATTTATTGAGCCTTGTTGCTTCTGAGATACCATAATCCGTCAGCCAGGACTTGAATCCATCTATATTTCCTGCTTCAGTAAGTTTGAAATCCACTGCATCAAATGCTATATCCCTCTCACTTACTGCTTCGTCATACAGTGATTCATAGTTATAATATCCATTTATCTGGCAGTAGATATTGCTTCCCTGTGCTTCCTTTACAAAACTTCCGACAACCTTAAGGTCCATATCCCGCCTTTTTCGAGCAGGATAATCCGGTATGTATACCCGGATATGATCTCCGTATTGTATTCCTTCTTCCAGCATCATGGTTTCAGAAATCATACAAAGGTGTGGTTCAATCTCGCGTATGTCTTTATCTCCGCCTATGTATGATGGACCCAGTGCATCCATGGTAAAGAATGTTTCATCATAGCCATCCATGTACCTGACATCAACGACTTTGCTATAGAAGAATTCCGGAGTCGATTCAATCCTGTTTGTATAAACTATGTCAGGCCCCATCCGAAGATGGTCCATGAATGTTTCCCCTGCATACCCCTCCGGTATTTCAAGTGGCTCAAGGTCCGTAGGGATTCCATCCCTTACAGAAATACCATGGTAATAGAAGTCAAGGCTCTTGGAAATCTGAAGATCCTCTATATATCCTGACAGATTTATGTCCCTTACCATGAAGGAATCAACCACTACATTATTGGTCAGCTTACCGTATATATCAGTAAAATGACCCCTGACCACTGTTTCCCGGCCTATTTCCTGCACTTTTTCAGCATAATTGTCAGCAGTACCTGAAAGCTGTCCCATGAACACAATTGATATTGCACAAACCAATGGTACAACCACTGTTCTTGATCCACCTCTTATTACTGATATCAGTGAATATTTCAAACTTGCACCATTGAGTTTTATTATATGCCCTGCCCTGTGTTTCCTTATCTTCTTTCTTTTTTTCTTCTTTGCTTTCAGTGTGCGCGCAACATATATTGAACAACCGGCAACTGCAAGTATCAATACGATTCCGGCAATGGCAAGGAATGACCAATAGACCAGTTCAGGAGAAAACTCAAGGGTTTTTACAATCGACAGGTTCCCGATGCTGTATCTTTTATCAGACAGTTTATACCCCTCTGCCATTTTCTTTACAAGCAGAATTACCTTGTCAGAAAGGAAATAGGCCGCTGCCGAACCTCCCAGAACAGCAACCAGTGAAATCAAGCCCGATGAATATATGAAGTACCTGTAAATCCTTGGTTTTCCTGATCCGAGTTTGATCATTATATCGCTGACATCCCGCTGCCTGTAAATGAATACAAAACCAAACAATGCAAGTACAGCAATGGCTGTCATTATACAGGCTACTGAAACAATTATCGCCAGTCGTTTTATATCCTTGAAAGGCTCTGCGACTTCGGAATATCCCTGGTCATATATTGAAACTCTCATCCTGTCGGGAAGAACCGATTCTATTTCATTGTAGAATTCCTCCGCTGTCCCGTTCTTCAGCACTGCCTGACCCACTGTGTAGCCAATCTGATTGACGGTGAAATCCATTTCACTGTTCTTTGGTATAAAGACATGATGATTCAGATCCCTGTGGTTATTGGTCATTCCTATGATTTCATAGGAATCTTCATAAGTAAACCCATGTTCAACCCAATAGCTCTCATACGGAGCTGTATTGCTTTCCACTGCTATTGAAATATCAATGAAGTCGCCCACATCATATCCTGTGTTCTTTGCAAAGTATTCAGAAACAATACAAACCTTCGAACCATTCTTATATTCGTCCTCGGTGAAACTCCTTCCCCTGGCAACAAACAAATCCTGCTGATTGAAAGGCAGAATTGAATCTATGTCGGAGGTTGCGTTTACCATAATGCTGTTATTGATTACCCTGTATGTATCAGCTATTTTATGATAAATGCTGTCAGGTGGAAGATAATACCCACCGTCCGAAGTCGTGATATCAGTTATCCTTGCGCTTATTCCATTCAGATATCCATACTTCTCTGCAGTGTCATTTTCAAATTCAGACAGTTGGACATACTGGTAGCTGGTTTTTCCGAATACATAGCTGCCATTGATAACATAGTTACGGTCACCATCCCATTCAAAATCGGGATTTTCAACCAGGACAAGCATATCGGTCCAGTCGGTTTCGGAATAGAGTGACTGCTTTACTATCGTACCTATGCCTCCGCGCCTGTAAATATCAAATATATTACCCACAATAAGCACAGCGCCTTTTTTGTATGGTGCCAATATATCAGTTCTTATAAAACCATCAACATAACCCAGTGCTTTTTCAGCACGGTCCCAGAGAATTACATTTTCATTGTTCTCAATTATGGAATAATCAAAGTCATGTACCTTTTTTTGCATGACTTCATCAAGTATCGTTTCGTCGGGATACTCTGTTCCCATATACTCAACCACGGCAATGGTTTTATAGTTTTCATCGCATGCCCGCAGAAAATCATTGACTGAAATCCAGACCCCCAGACTTACCATCAGCATGGATGAAACAGCAAAAATCAACAAAAGAAAAAGTACTGACTTTGCTTTCGACCTCATGATATTTCCAAGGCTCTTCTTAAAAATCATAGATGCACCAAATTTCCCCGTCAAACAAAATTAGTCAATGCAAGCAAAATGCCCAGAAAAATACCCCAGTATGCCTTCCACTTGTCCTTGTGTCTGGTGTTCCTGAAGGTAATAAGCCCGACTGAACTAAAAGCAACAGCAAGGAGCGGCACTATAAAGAACCCTGAAAAGAAAAATGAAAAAATACCAAGAACAAAACCAATCTCACAATAAATGTTGATTTTCTTTATGCTTGTATTTGTTTCTTTTTCCTTATCGTGGTTCTCCATATGCAAAATCCAGGATTTCCTTTCCGGTACCTGCATATACCATTATAACGAAAACAACGGGGTTTTTGTTCCAAAAATAATCCCGTTGTTGATTCCTTGTTATTTCTCAATGAACACAAAGAGCAATCAAAGAAGTTCCAGCAGCCTGTCAATTACATCACAGGGAACATCCTGGTCTTTCTTCAGCTCCATCAATAGTTTTTTAACCGACTCTCCCTGGGGCAGCATGAATCCGGCCTCACGTATAATGTCTTCCGCCATCAGTCTATTTGACATTGTAAGGGCTGAAGCAAGTTGCCTTAGTACGGGATCATCGGTTCCTTCTGAAATGGCAGATGCAATCAAGCTCTGTTCTGATTTGCTTTTCAGCATTTCCATAAGTACCCCAATGGAGGTATCTGATTTGTCCTGTGGTTTCGGGAATTCCTCAGGAACCAGGGATATTGCATGTGAAGGACATGCATCCACACACAACCGGCAGCCGCTTATACATTTACCGGCATCAATCTGACCATCTTCCGTGTCTGTTGCTCCTGAAGGGCAGACATACAGGCACAGGCAGTCCTTGGTACATAATCTAATATTTCTTACAGCATGCATATGTCTACCTCCTCACCTTTGCTATCTTGAATTTTGGAACCTTGCAGACAGGACACACTTCGGGTGGTTCATCCCCAAGGTAAACGAATCCGCATATTTCGCAGACATGTATGTTGGTTGTCTCCAATATACTGTTTCCGCTTTTCAGATATCTTGAGATGATGGAGCTGACTATCTTTGAGACCTTTTCGCTCCATACAAGAGCCCTCATGGCTCCCCTGTCAGATTCTTCAAGAACCTTTTGCTTTGCCTCAGGATATTCATCAATATCTTTCCTGGTCATTTTTTCAAGATCTTCCAGTCCGTGCTTATCAGGTCCCGATGCCTTTTTGCCATAAAACTCTGATAGTTTACCGAATAATTCCGCTTCCTCTTTCTTGTATTGTTTTTCGCACCCCTTTGAAAGATTTGAAAACAATATGCTCAGTTCATTGACACTCAATGCTTCCCTCACTCCATTTTACCTCCCATCCTGTTTTTCTAATATATTTCATCAACGATACTATTGGTCCATTTGCAGTAATCTATCTGCGTTATGTATTGCCTGGCTTTTTCAAGACTCTCCTTCGCCCTCTTTTTATCATTCATCTCTGACAGATATTTGTAATTGCTGAAGTGTGATTTTGCCATTTCATAAAATGAACCGGTTTCCTCTGACAGAGTGACACTTTTCTCGTATTCCGGACCGGCTTGCCCGGGTATGCCAAGTTTCATGAGGATATCTCCTTTTTTCCTGACAGCTTTCGTTAGCTTAACATCCTCACCAGTCCTTGAAGCCGTTTCGATGGCCTTGTCGACTTCTGAAAGAGATTCATCAAATTCACCGTTGTCATAGTGAAAAATGGATTTGTAATAATGGAAATCACCTATTGACGGAATCTCCTCTGATTCCTTGAATATCTCAAAAGACTTGTCAAGAAGTTCCCTGACACCGTCATATTCCTCCATGCTTATTTCAGCTTTGGCAATACCAAGGTAATTCAACCCCATTTCAACTGACATGCTGTATTTCTTAGCAATTTCAAGGGATTGTTCATAAAGCTTCTTTGAACTCATGTAATTCCCGATTTCGTACTCCACATCAGCTTTGTTCGTAAATGCAAGACATGCCTGGTAGAACAACCCAAGCTCCATGCTTCGCCCAATGGCATCATCAAACATGGAGACAGCCTTGCTGAACAGGCCCTTCTCCATATAAAAGATTCCAAGATTGATTTCGGCACTAAGATAGCTCTTTATATTTGATATTTTTTCAGATGCCTCCATTGAATTGCTGAGATAAATGAACGACTTATCGGTTTCACCCGTTGCATGATATATTATGCCGAGATTGATCGATACCTTTGATATGACACCCTGATTATTGCTTCTTTTAGCATAATCCAGGGCTTTTTCAAAATACTCGATGGCCTCACCTGGATTACCGCTGAAGAAATGCTTGATGCCTGCATGGCTCATTGTTTCAGCAAGTGATGAGTAATCCCTTGATTTAAGCAGAATCTTTTCGGATTCCTTTACAAGGTCAATGACACCTGGTTTTCCCATAACGATATATATGGCGCATCTCAGCTGCAGAGCTTTCCCAAAGAGATTGCTGCTTTTACCAAGCATGGGTTCAACCTGGTCAAGTATAGACAGAGCTTCTTCATATCTTGCAGTTTCCTTCATCACCATTGCATTCAGCAACTTGATTCTATTGATGTTTTCCCCCTGAACAGCTATTCTCCCTGCAAGTTCAAGGCTGCTGACTGCCTGTTCATATTCCGAAATATTTATTAGTATTTCAGACTTTGAAATGAATGCATTGACCAGTTCTGTATTCTCCTGCATGTGGTCTGAGACATCTTCCAGTTCAATGTATTTGTCATAATACTCCAGGGCACTTTTATAAATATAGTTGCTCTTCAGCTTATCTGCTGACTTTAGATAATACTTTTTTGCCAGCCTCGGTATTCCGGCATTTAAATAGTGAAATCCAAGTATTTCATAGTAGTTCTCCAGTTCTTTTCTGAACTTGGCTTCAATTCTTTCTGCAATTGCTGAATGATATCTGTGTTTATCTTCATTGAGCAATGTGTCATAGATTACCTTCCTTATTGTATCCTGTGTGAATGAATATATCCTGTCACTTGTTTCTGAAGTCTTCTGCATTGCTGTAAACTCTATGATATTCATTTTCAACGGGAGCCTCATTACTTCATTTTCATCAGGCGCAGAACTCATGGCATCCAGTACCCATGACAGATTGAAGCTGTTACCGGCAACAGATGCTATATTCAGGAACTCCATTGATTCACGGCCAATATCAGATAAGTTTCTCAGAATTGTACTCTTTAGGTTCCTTGGGAGATTATCGAGGGCCTCTTCACTTATGACTGCCTCTCCTCCCTTTATGCTGAAAAGATTCTTCCTGCGGATTGTCTGAACTATCTCATGGATGAACATCGGATTCCCGTCTGTAATTTCAAATATATTTTCAGTGAATCCCGGGTTTATGTTCGGAATGTCAAGCATTATTGAAATGAGACTTTCTGTTTCCCCGGGGCTGAATCTCTTTAGATCAAGTATGTTTTTGAACTCATACATACTATCTTTTATATATTGGGAAATGAAAATGAAGAATCCGGGAAAAGAATCAAGCGCCTGCAGTATTTCCAATGATTCCATATCAGCCAGATGCATGTCATCAACAACAACAACCATGTTCTGCCTCTTGTCCAGATTACTGAAAAAAAGTGATACCTGTGTTTTCATTTCCCTGGTCAGATCACTGTATTCCATTGCATTGATTATTTCAATGAACTCGCCGTCTCTCTCGAGACCCATGACCAGAGCCAGGAAATTATAATTCCTTATGATTGTTTCCTCATTGTAATCCCTCAATATATAATCAAGGAATGATTTCAAACGATTGGTCTTTATTCTTGTTGAGTCATTGGGATCTATGTTCAGTATTCCTGAAATAATTGACGAAATGGTACTGTATGGCCTTTCCCTGAGCACCGTACTGCACCCAATCAATATTTGTTTGATTTCATCTCCCTTTTCGGTAAGGAAGGTCTTGACGAGGGTTGTCTTTCCAAGTCCGGATTCACCAGTTATCACCACATGGTTTACTTGTGATCTTCCGGAATATGCCCTGTTGATGAAGTCAAGCTCCTCCATCCTTGGAACAAGCTGCCCCTCAGCTGTATTTTTTACAGAAAGACTTATGGGAGAATAGCACTCAACTTCATTTTCCTTGTTCTTGACATGGATCCTTTTACCTTCAGAATAGTGAATCAGGTCATTGGTTTCCTCAAATACAGACTCCGAAACCAGTATGTTTCCACGCCCGGCAGCAACCTGGAGTCTCTGTGCGGTATTCACAACATCTCCCATGACCGTATAATCATCATCATAGTAATTGCCTACCCTGCCGGTGACAACCAGTCCATAGTTTATACCTATTGACAATCCTAGTTCAGTGCCAAGTTTTCCGAAATTCTCAGTTGAAAATTCCTCTATTCTTTTCATCATCCTCATGGCGCATTTGACAGCTCTCATAGGGTCATCATTATGGGCATATCTTGCACCGAAAAGAATCATTACACAGTCCCCCATGTATTTGTCTATGGTACCCTCGAGCTCATATACAGGCTTGGTTATATACTGGAAACAGTTGTTGATGATGCTTCGTACTTCCTCCGGGTCGAGTTTTTCCGATATGGCCGTAAACCGCGATATGTCAGCAAAGATAACTGCCACATTCTTTCTGTTTTCCGACAGTTTATCCGCGGTCTCTTCCTCTTCACCTCTTGCATCCAATCCTGTTCCACATGAAAGACAAAATCTGGCTAGCTTAGGGTTGGGATTACCGCATTTGCTGCACTTGAAAGGAAATCCAATGCCGCAGACTTTGCAATTTTCTGCATCAGGGGAATTCAGCTTGTAACCACAGTTGAAACAAATCATAGGATACCTCCCGGGTAAAAGACACTATTGCATCAATTCTTTTCTTATGCTACAATGATAATACAAATTCGACCATTAGCAAAATGTTTTCGGATTTGTACAACTGAATAGATGAAATGATACTAGCAAACTCGTCGAAAGGCGAAGACGCAAAGCCATGGGTCTAACGGTAGTAATACCAATGATTGCCAGGTTGCCAAAACATCATATTATTGTGAATTGGCTCCTGCAATGGGAGCTTTTTTAATAGGAAAAAGAAGGAGGATCAAGAAAATGAAAAAATTTATGCGCAAATGCACAAGGCCTGTAATGGTAATTCTTGTTATCCTTTTGATTTTAACACTCAGTCCAGTAATTGCCAGTGCTAAAACCATGGGAACGGAAGTACCGGAGGCACCTGTTACCTTTGAGGCAACAATCGAGGTAACGAAAGAAGGCGGAACATTTGATGTGGGATTCACCACCATTAAATTCCCGAAGAACTGTCTGGATGATGAGAATCTTCCTCTGGTGGTCGATGTTGAAATCTATGCTGAAGATGGTATAGTCTACATCGAGTTCACTCCGGATGTAGAAGAGTTCAACAAACCTGTGAAGATTACAGCTTCAAAGTACAAAGGGTTTATCTATGACAGGGCAGCCGGAGAAAACATCTATGTAAAAATTCCCAAGCAGAAACTGTGGGTTACCCATTTTTCAAGGTACTGTTTCGTATTTTAGTTGAAACCGGCAGTTGAACTACAAAAGAAATTTTCACAGAATATAATGGACTGAAAACAAAGATAACCGCTCCTCTTAGGGGTGGTTATCTTTCTGCCTTCATTTCCTTTTTATTGATGTACATTTCTGAATCAGCCAGTTTTATCAGTTCCTCTGAAGATTGATTAATGATAGGGTCATACTCTGCGAAACCATGTGCCGCACTCAAAGAAAACTGTTTTCCGGATTTTTCATTGAATACATTGAAATTGTTTTCAATTCTTCTCCAGACAAACTCCGATGTCTTTTTATCAATATTGTATATGAGAAGTATGAACTCATCTCCTCCATATCTGAAAATCGTATCGTTTCCCCTGGCATTGTTCCTTATGATATCACTGATTGATTTAATCATTTCATCGCCGGCCTCATGTCCATATGTATCATTTACAAGTTTCAGCCCGTTGATGTCAATGAAACACACAACCGCTTTCACCCCGTTGAACCGGGCGAATTCAAGCTGTTTTTCCATGAATGCCAATCCCTCCCTGCGGGACATAAGACCTGTCAGGGGGTCTACTGTTGCATATTCCTTGAATTTTTCCTGCTCTTCAAGGATATCCTCACCAATGGATGCCATGGCCTGCTTCATTCCATTGAAGAAGCTGATCAATGTAGTCCTGGTCTGGCTGACATTTCTAAGAAGGCGTTTGTTCAGTTCAATCCTGTCCACCAGAACTGCAAGCTGGGAAGCAAGGGATGTGACTATTTCGATGTCTTCCTCAGTATAATCAACTATGTGTTTGCAAAAGTCCTCCGTTTTCATAAGTTTTATATCAGGAGATTGCTTCTTGTTCAAAATCTGGAGAACTCCGATGACTTCCTTTTTATCGTTCTTCATAGGAACTGTCATCATATTGCATGTGTTATATTTTTTACTGCTTTCATAAAGTTTATTGTTACCAACAGCTTCGCTGCTTACTGAAATCCTTGGTTTTCCCTCTTTGGCAACACGTCCTGTTATGCTGTTCTCATCTATCTCCAGTCGTTCGCCTTTATAATCAAAGTCAATGGAACGATTGGCAACATGCTTTATGACCATGTACTCCCTGCCTTGATATTTTTCCTTTATATATATGCTGCCGCCGTCACTATATGTTAGATTAATGCACTCGTCCAGAATCATCTGAAGAAGCCTGTCAGTGTCATCGGTATTCGAAAAAGCAAGGGCGATTTTGTTGAGCGTCCTTATTCTTTCCTTTAGTTCTCTGTTTTCCTTTTCATAATCAATCATAAGAAGCCTCATAAGTATCAGTTGAACTTCATTTCCATAGAAAAATTATATCATATATGGCAACTACCCATCAGGTCAGCGATTCAACCTGAGTTCAGATATTTTCCATTCTCCCTGCTTTTCCTTTGTGAGCCTTATATAGACATATTCAGTATCCCTGTAACCTATTACTTTTATTCTCCAATAGGCATATCCGTATCCATTCCTGATTGAAAGATTACCTGTTGGCATGAAACCGTATCCCTCTATCCTTCCAACCGCTTCAGTTACCTGGGGATTTCCTTCAATCTCCTCGATGGCAATTCTGTAGGGTTCGCTTGAAAGTATTATCCCTCTTACAAGAAGTATTATTGAAATGGTAAGAAAAACCACCGCAGCTATTACCAGTAAAACCAAAAACGCAATCTTCATATATAAGTCCTTCCGATTCCTTCCGGATATTAACCGGCTGTTTTATGATAATTATACACTTGTGGCATTATACATGCCATTGTTCTATACTGTTATATATCTAAGATGGAGGAGTCAGCAATGAAGGGAAAATCAATCAGTCAGGAAGCTATCGAAGGATTCAGAAGAACAACCGAATCCAATCCGTGTCATGCCATTTTGCAAAAGGCACTTGTCAACAGTGGAATAGAAGCTGTGACAATGAACCAGCAGTCCGAAATAAACATGCAGTATACTTTTTCAACAGAAATAAAGACAGGAGACATTACCCATCAGAAATCCAGCGGAAGATGCTGGATGTTTGCAGGAATGAATGTCCTTAGAAAACAGATAATGGACAAATGCAACCTTAAGACATTTGAGCTTTCCCAAAATTATCTGCTCTTTTATGATAAGCTTGAAAAAGCAAACTATTTCTATGAAAACATCCTGGATACACTCGATATGGATACGGATTCGAGGCTGGTCGCCTGGCTTTTATCAGCACCTCTGCAGGACGGCGGACAGTGGGATATGCTTGTCAACATAATCAATAAGTATGGGGTTGTCCCAAAATGGCTGATGCCGGAGACTTTCCACAGCAGTAATACAGGTAAGATGGCGCAGCTTTTGACACGAAAGCTCCGAAAGGATGCTGCCTATATGAGAAGGGAATACAGGAACGGGAAATCAGTGGATGAGCTACGGGACGAAAAGACATCAATGATGCAGGATATATATACAGTTCTTTGCAGATGTCTTGGAACACCTCCTTCCATGTTTGATTTTGAGTATACCGACAAGGACGATAAATTTTCAAGGGTTGAAGGCCTTACACCAAAGTCATTCTATGACAGGTATGTCAGTACCGACCTTTCGGAATATGTAAG
>Ga0209203_1001710_pt1 | contig 15622 bp, 10 predicted proteins | sample AD_UKC109_MetaG_FD_184423 | JGI IMG/M metagenome (GOLD analysis project Ga0209203, IMG submission 184423) | Active sludge microbial communities of municipal wastewater-treating anaerobic digesters from Hong Kong - AD_UKC109_MetaG (SPAdes)... | ecosystem: Engineered > Bioreactor > Anaerobic >... | reverse complement strand
TATCGGAATGCGGTTCCCTGATACTGATCAAAGGTATAAGGGAATTGACAGTAAACAACTTTTGAAAACAGCTTATCAAATGATACAAAAGGCCGGCTTTTGTATCATTAATATAGATTCTGTAGTTATTGCTGAAGAACCAAAATTAAAAGACTATATTTCAAGCATGTGCGAAAAAATCGCTTCTGTACTTATGATCAGCAAAGAACTGATTAGTATTAAAGCCACAACAACCGAAGGAATGGGATTTGAGGGGAGAAAAGAGGGTATTAGCGCCCAATCTGTTTGTCTTTTGGAGAATTAATGATGCGATTCGATGAGGTTTTAGGAGCGTATACTCCCAATCATTCTTTTTTTCATGAAGCAGATCCAAGGATTAAATTGTTATATACCTTATACGGTATGATCATTATTTTTTTTATTCATCATTGGATACCATTCTTATTTATGGGAATTCTCATTTTTCTGATGTTTTGTATCTCAAGAATCGGTGTTTTTACCATGATCAAATCATTAAAAGCCATTTGGATTTTGATGTTATTGGCATTTATTCTGCAGTTGTTGGATGACACAGGCCATGTAGTCGTAAGTTGGGGTATCTTAACAGTAACCGAGGAGGGGTTAAGCCGTTCATTCATTATGGTTACCAGATTGTGTTATCTCATTTGGCTATCTTTGCTTTTGACAGCCACAACCTCTTCAACGAGAATAGCTGATTCAACTGAAAGCATTTTGAAAAACATAGGTATAAAAAAATCCTATGCCCATGAAATTTCAATGATTATGTCTTTGGCAATCCGGTTTGTTCCTATTATTTCCATAGAGGCTCAGCAAATAATAAAAGCTCAAAAAGCAAGAGGCGCCAAATTCGAAGACCGTAATATCATTAAAAGAGTTCAGGCGTTCTTCCCACTGATCATACCTCTTTTAGTCAGTTCATTTAAAAGAGCGGACGAATTGGCTTTAGCCATGGATGTTCGGTATTATAATGGGTTTCAAGGAAGAACTAAATATATCGAACTTAAAATGAAAATCTCGGATTATTATTTATTGATTGGCGTTGTTGGTCTGTTCACTATGATTTTGTATTTGGAAAAGGCGGTTTCATTTTGAAGAAGTGGCTTGATGAAGATTTTTTAAAACAATTCGGAAAACTTTCAGGAGTGGATGAGGCAGGCAGGGGTCCACTTGCAGGGCCTGTAGTTGCTGCAGCAGTTTATTTAACTTTAGATCAGGAACAAGCGCTTGTTGAAAAAATATCCTTTATTGATGACAGTAAAAAATTATGTCATAAAAAGCGAGAGCTGATTTTCGAATATGTCAAACAGGAAGGTATACAATTCGCAATTGGCTTATGTGATGAGAGTATCATTGACCAAGAAAACATACTTAAAAGTACAAACATGGCTATGAATAGCGCTTTGGAAAGACTGGGCATTCATCATAACGTGGCTTTGATAGATGGTAAAAATCTGAGCATCAACCACCCCAACAGACAAATTGTTAAAGGGGATTCACTTATTTTAAGGATCGCTTTGGCATCCAATATCGCAAAAGTAGTCAGGGACAAAATCATGGCAGGTTTTTCAAAACTATACCCAGAATTTCACTTTGAAAAACACAAAGGTTATGGTACTCAGGCACATTTGAAGGCTCTTGAAAAATATGGCCCCACACCAATTCATAGACTGACATTTAAACCACTTTGTGATATGATTACCCAACAAAAGCTAAACGAATGGCTAACTTCAGGAAATATTTCTGAACAACGATATCGATGTGTTTTGAACAAATCAAATTTGAAACAAAGCAATCAAAAGCAGTTATCATTGTTAGTAAATAAGGAGGGATTGGACTTATGAGGGCTTATGATATCATTTTAAAAAAGAGAAACGGAATGGTTTTGACGAATGAAGAATTTGAATATATGATAACAGGGTGTGTGAATGGAACGATTCCCGATTATCAGACGGCTGCTTTTTTGATGGCGGTATATTTTCAACATTTAACCTCTGAAGAAACATATATTTTAACTGAATTGATGCGTTATTCTGGTGATACTGTTGACCTTTCTCAAATTGAGGGAATTACCGTTGATAAACACTCCACAGGAGGTGTAGGCGATAAAACAACTTTAATTTTAGGTCCGATGGTTGCTGCATGCGGTGCCAAAGTAGCAAAATTATCCGGAAGGGCATTAGGTCACACCGGGGGAACCATTGATAAACTGGAATCTATTCCCGGTTTTAGAACCGATATAGAAATGAAACAATGGATTAAACAAGTCAATACTATAGGATTTGCTTTAGCCGGTCAAACTGCCAATTTAGTTCCCGGAGATAAAAAACTGTATGCATTAAGAGATGTTACCGCAACTGTAGATGAACCTTCATTGATTGCCTCAAGTATTATGAGCAAAAAATTAGCAGGTGGGGCTGATGCTTTTGTTCTAGACGTAAAAGTTGGTTCAGGAGCTTTTATGCAGAATCTTAATGAAGCAAAACAATTAGCCCAAATTATGGTGGATATTGCAAAAAAAGCGGATAAAGAAGCCGTAGCCATTCTAACTAATATGGATGAACCTTTGGGAAACAAAGTGGGAAATGCCTTAGAAGTCATCGAAGCCATTGAAACCCTTCAAGAAAAGGGTCCACAAGATCTCACACAATTATGCCTGATCCTTGGAAAACACATGCTGAAATTTGCTTTATCAATAGAGTTAGAAGAGGCAGAACAAATGCTTAAGGAAGCCATCTCATCCGGAAAGGCATTTGATAAAATGAGAGAATTTGTCAAAGCTCAGAAAGGCGACATCAGCTTTCTTCAAAAACCTTATCAAATTTTGCAAAACAAAGGCATCTATGAACTCAAATCAGAAAAAGACGGCTACATTGGCAAAGTAAACACTCAGATGGTGGGAATTGCAGCCAATCTTCTTGGTGCAGGAAGAGAAGAAAAAGAAGATGCAATTGATTATTATGTTGGTTTTGATTTTATCAAAAAAACCGGAGATAAGATCTGCAAGGGTGATATTATGGTTAAAGTTTTTTATAATGATGAACATAAATTGAATGATGCCGTTTCTACTCTTCAGAATGCTATCACCATGACTGATCTTGATGGGGTTGAAAAAAAACCGTTGATTTTTGATATAATCAGTTAAATGAAAAAAGCTATTTGTTTTTTTCAAATTTAAAAGTATTTTTGTGTTGGGGGTACTATCTGTTTTGAAACGAAAAGTGAATCTATTGATCGGAATCGTGCTTTTGATTTCCATGATTATTTTTTCTCAAGAAGTGTATTATATTCAATCCGATGGAAATTATATCAGATTCAGAGAACCTGATATTTCTTTGGTAAGCGGTAAACTTATGGTATCTGTTGAAATATTGACTGAATTTGATGCAGGCGTGACATCTTTTTCAGGGAGTGATAAGTTTTATATCATTAACAAAGAATCCGGTGATACATTGATTGTCGACCCGTATACCGGTATCTCTCTTAATTTTCTTGAGAAATACGAAGGACTAGTAATGACAATTAATGATAATGTATTTATCTCTGCGGAAAGCGTTTTCCCTTTTTTGGGATTTACTTTCCTATCTAATGAAAGATCCTATGTTTTTAAAGAAAATACCATGATTCGTTTACTGAATGCACAAATGAATCTAAGAACAGTGAGTTTTGAGTTTTCCTCACAATTTTTTGATGTTGATTCAATGATTAAAGTGGATACTAAAGGAAATGAAGCCGATATAAAAATTTTTCCTGCAAATGCGAACGATGCAACAATCAGGGGGATAATTCTGAAAAACAATGATTTATTCTATTCTGAATTTAATATCCAATTTAATGTTCCAGTTGACTATCGAATTGTAAAGGATGGGAAAATTGCAACCATTTATTTTTCTCATGTTGACCCTTATTTAGAAGAGATTGAAGTCTTATCACAAGGGGTTCAGTGGTATAGGAAAAAAGAAATCTTTGAACAATCAACCTTAAAAGTCACTTATTTGGAAGTTGATTTGGCTGAAGCAGATGTTAAGATCGTACCCGAAATCTCTTTTGACGGAATGGGCTCCAGAGATAAATTAAGTAATATGGTTAGGAAGAATTTTGCAATAGGTGGCGTGAACGCTTCTTATTTCGATCCTTCAACCAATTTCCCTGTAGGGATATTAATTAAAGACGGGCAAATAGAATCTGAACCTTTTTATTATCCAAGACCTTTTTTTGTCAGAACGGAGAAAAACACCTATCATATCTTAGAGATTAATACAGAAATTCATTTAAGAGTAGGAGGATCTTTGTTTTTAGTAAAAGGTGTCAACAAATACAGTCAAAATGGCGATGTTATTGTCTATACAGACAGTTTTAAAAAACTGATTCCTCAGGACGCCAATCGAGAATATGTCGTTATTTCTGATGATAAGGTTATCTCAAAAACATACACCCCAAAGGTTCCCAATGGCGGCAAAGTTATTGTCTTTAACCCAAAAGAGATTTCAAAATTCATAAAAGTTGGAGACCCTTGTTCAATGAATTTTATCGTTCCTGGATTTCAATACAAGATTTCTGATGCAGTAGAAGGTGGACCAATGTTATTGTCAGGGGGTCAAAAAGTTGAGGACACTGACAGCATTCGAGCTACTTATGGTCAAAAAATCATTGAAGGCCGAACTCCGAGAACAGTTTTGGCTCTATCAAAAGATAAGTTGGTGTTTTTAGTCATAGATGGTTATCAAACGGCGAGTTCGGGATTAACATATGAAGAGTTAACTGATTTTCTTTTAAAAAAAGGGTATTCAGATGCCATGTGTTTTGATGGCGGTTCTTCTTCTGTAATGGCCATTGGATCAAGGATCGTTAATCAACCTTCTTCTGGTGAGCCGAATATTCCTGTAGGGATTTTAGTAGACAGAAACGACTAATTCTTTAACTCAAATAGATTATGCGGAGATATTAAACGTTCCGTTTGGAGGTGCATTTTGTGGCAGTAAAAGTAGAAAACAGAAGAACCGTTGCTTTTATAGGGCATAATGGTTCCGGAAAAAGTACCATCATTGAGGCTATGCTGAAGTTAGCCGGAAAAATCAGTGAAATGGGTACGACAATGAATTACGATCCGTTGGAAAAAGAAAAGAACACAACCCTTTCAGTGGGTTTTGGGACATTTGAAAAAGATGGATACGAGTTCATAGCAATGGATACACCCGGATTTGGCGATTTTTTAAGCGAAGTTATTTCAGCTCTTTATGCGGCTGAAAATGTTGTTTCAGTAATCAATGCCTCTTCCGGTATAGAAGTCCAAACTGAGAGAACTTGGAAGCAAGCTGAAAAATTGGACAAACCGCTGATGGTTTTCATTAATCAAATGGACAAGGAGAGAGCTGATTTTAATCAGAATTTGGAAGAGTTAAAAGCCAAGTTCGACAAAAATATCGTACCTGTCTATCTTCCCATTGGTAAAGAAGATCAATTCAAAGGAATTGTTGATCTTTTAAACAATTGTGCATATGTATATACAAACGATGGCAGCGGAAAAAGCGAAAAATCGGATGTTCCTGAAGACATGAAAGATCAGATAGAAGAATTGAGAATGGCTTTGGTTGAAGACATCGTTGAAACAGATGATGATTTGATGGAAAAATATCTTAGTGGTGAAGAAATTGACGGGCCAACCCTTGCAAAGGCAATGAAGAATGCATATGCTCAAGGGCAATTGGTACCCGTTTGCTGTGGTTCAGCCGCAAAAAACATCGGTATCGATCTTTTTGAAGAATTGATCAAATCAATCGGTACAAGTCCATTGCAAAGAAAGCCTATGTCGACAAAGATGGCAGATGGAGAAAATGATTTTGAATTAGTGATGGAAGAAGATGCCCCATTTGTTGGATTTATTTTCAAAGCAGCTGTTGATCCATTTATAGGAAAGCAATCTTTTGTAAAAGTTCTTGCTGGGGAAATATCAAATGGAAATGCGATTATCAACGTCAATAAAAGCTCAAATGAAAAAGCATCCCATATCTATCATGTCACGGGTAAGGATCAAGAGGAAGTAGAAATAGCAACATTAGGAGATATTGTGAGTATTCCTAAACTGAAAGAAAGTGAAGTAGGAGACACACTTTGTAACCCTTCCAGAAAACTCATGGTTGAAAAACCTGTTTATCCAGAACCAATGTTGACCAAATCTGTGCATCCCAAATCAAAAGGAGATATTGATAAAATATCAAATGGTTTATCAAAACTCTCTGAATCAGATCCTACGTTTACCTGGGAACATGACCCCGAAACGAATGATACGGTAATTTCCGGAATGGGAACCTCCCATTTGAACGTTATGATTGAAAGACTGAAAAAGTTGTTTAAAGTAGATATTGATGTTGGACAGCCCAAAATTCCTTATAAAGAGACTATCAAGGGCAATTCTGATGTGGAATACAAACACAAAAAACAATCAGGCGGACATGGACAATACGGGCATGTTAAAATCAGGCTTTCTCCGTTGGAAAGAGGAAAAGGGTTTGAGTTCGCCCAAACAATATTTGGCGGTTCGGTTCCCAACAACTATATCCCTTCTGTTGAAAAAGGTGTAGTAGAATCCATGAAAAAGGGAATTCTCGCCTCATATCCGGTTGTTGATATTCGAGTTGAGTTATATGATGGTTCTTATCATGACGTAGACTCTTCCGATATGGCCTTCCAAATTGCAGCGAGACAGGCTTTCAAAAAGGGAATGCAAGAGGCAAAGCCCGTACTCCTTGAACCTGTTATGGATGTTGAAGTACACACTCCAGATGAAAATTCCGGGGATGTAATGGGTGAAATAACATCCAGAAGAGGGAGACCAATGGGAATGGAAGCGGGTTCAAAAGGTTTCCAGGTTGTAAAAGCCACGGTTCCTTATTCGGAAATGTTGGATTTTTCCAATCAATTAAGTTCAATTACCAGTGGTAAAGGCTTTTTTACCATGCAATTTGCTCATTATGCAGAAGTTCCTTCCAACGAACAGGACAAAATTATAGCTGAGAGAAAAAGGGAATTGGAAGAGCAGGAATAATGACAAGCATAATAGAAAATCCGGAGAATAATTCTCCGGATTTTCTTTGTTCAATATGAAAGCGAGAATAATGATAAAAACAAATCGGTTCAAAGAAAAATTATTACTGATTATCATTCTGATAATCATACTATTACCTATAGTAAGCATTGCACAAACAAATGCCATTGAGCCGGGCCCGGGAGAAGTTAAAGTTGAAATATCCGCCGGATCATTTGTTTTTTCGGGAAATAATGATAGGGTTGTTTTCTCTAATGGCGTAGAGGTCAAGTATGAAGACATCACGATCAATGCACCAACGATTACAGCATATTTTAAAAATCAAGACACCGTAGAATATTTCCTAGCGGAATCTTCAGAAAGCACTCCCGTTTATCTTATTAAAGATAAAGAGCAATTCACATCCAAAAGTTTAAAAGCATATGTCCAAAAAAAAGCTTATTTTCTTTATGAGCTTAGAGGTACTTATCAAGCAAAAGATGCAAAAGGAAAAAACAAAGAAATCATTTTAGCAGCTGAAAAAAGCAGAAGCAAACCCTTTGATGATGTGAATGTAACAGAAGCCCAAAAAGGATACTTAACGACATGTGATGAAGAAAAACCTCATTATCGTTTTCAAGCCAATTATATCGTTGTTAAAGAAAGCAATGAAATCATCGCTTATGATTTACTGATGTATATTTACGATATTCCAGTTTTGCCTTATCCAGTCTATTTTTCATCCCTTGAAAGAAAAGCACAACCTGTTGAATCCTCTTTCACTTTTACCGGAGCTTCAGGTATACAAACCCATTTACGTTTTAATTATTACTCAAAAGACGATGAAATCGGGGCGGTTTTTTTTGATACCGTAGGAGATGGTGATTCAAAGGGGAATACCATTGGTGCAGAAAACAAATTTACTTTACCAGACGGGAAAACACGGGTTTACTTTTATGGTTTGCAAAAAACCAAAGAGGATTTTTCAAACCGTTCAAACGAGTTAAAGTTTGAAATAGCACGTAAATGGGATGATCAACTTGAAACACTCTTTTACTTCAACAACAAAATGGGTATTAGTGATGATGAAATCGCTAGCAGAAACACTAATTATGGCATCAGTGTGAAAGGCAAGGTCAGCGGTGCACCATTCTCATTTAATATTAGTGAAAGTGAAATAAGATCTAAAACAAAAAACACAAATTCCATCACTCTACCTTCCTTTGCAGTTTCCAAAATGGGATTCAAATTCTTACCGGAAGTTTTCCCAATCACTGTCAATTTTAAAGATCTCAAATTTAATGCGGTTAACACTTCTGATGCTTCTGTCTCCTTAATGGATAAATTATCCGAACTCAATTATAGTGGTCAATATGGACTTTCGTCCGCTTTCCCTGAAATTATCATTCGAGATGTAAAATTGGTAAATGGTTTGACCACAGATATCAATTATTCCTTTAAAAGTCAAAAAGAATTCACTGATGATTTTAAGATAGACAACACCTTTGTTTTACCTAAAATTGGCTTTGAGTGGGGACCTTATTTTGGACTTCACACACAATACACGATGCGAGCGGGTTTGCTACAGGATTACCAAGATGAAAAAGCATACCGATATTCTGAAAATGTGGTCACTGATTTGAATTTTAATCTTTTCTTTTGGAAAAACACCATTGTTCATGATTATGTTTTCTTGAAATCAGACGGAAATACTTCTCGATTTAACTTCAACAAGGAGAAAAATCTTTTAAGCTTGACGTCTAGTCTGGATTTATCATTGCTGTCTTCTAAGGTTATTTTTAAGACAACCTATGATTTTCTGAAAGATGAACAGAAACTATCAAATCCGCAATTAATCACTAACACAGACTTCTCTTTAATAGGGACCCGTATCAAATTAGATACCACAAGTATCATTGATGCCAGTGATACCAAGTTTTTATCCACAGATTATAGTTTTGGTGTTAGCAACAAGTATTTTCATAATAAAACAGACTTTGTATATCTGTATGATCAGGATATCAACATCAGAAAGTTGACTGATTCTTTTGGTTTTACATTCGGGCCGATCAACAACTTTAAAAAACTTTCATCTGACTTTGAGCTCCTTTTCACATATCATGAAGAAGATGAAGGACTTGGATTAGATAAACTGACCAATAAAAATACTGTTTCCTTCGGACAAATAGGTTTTTTAGATAGTTTAGCAAACACATTGGATATACAAATTCTTCCAAGGGAAAAAGAAAATGATCAAAAACTCAATTATATAAAAAACTCAACCAGCATTAAATTTGATCAAACAACACTGGGGTTCGATGCTAAATATTCAAGGACAAAAAAGCTTGATTTTAATTTTTCTGGGGCTTTTGAAAAATTAAAAGTGAACCTTGGAACCCGTTACGATTTGGAAGGTAAACAAATTGAAAGTCTCAGCTTTTCATTGGTGAAAGATTTACACTGTTGGCAAAACCAAACAACAGCCGAATTTTCTTTACAAGACAAAGACGGCACAAAAAAACTCACTTTACAAAAATTTACTACAAGCTTTTCAATCAAGCAATTCCCGGAGAAATTTGTGAAAGTGGAGCCTTTAAAAAAAGAATTCGATCTTGCCATCTTTTAAAAATACTATCCTAATAATTCAATCACTTTTTCAGGAGATATTCGCAGCAAAGCCCTTGCTGCATTATTAGTCATATCATAGTCTTCATACTCATTCAAAATGATCTTCTCCAAAACTTCAGCAGCATCCGTGAGCTTTAACCGGGAAGCAATCATCATTGATTCTTTCCTTACTGCATCATCTTCCAAGTGATTTTGGATAGATGAAATAATATGGGGATAAGCATCTTCCATTTTGAGTCGTCCGATTGCCTTGATTGATGCCTTTCTTACATATTTGCTGTAATCTTTTATCAGTTCATCAATTAATTCTACCAGATGATAGTCCAACATCTTTGTCATGGTTGCGACAAAAGCTGCTCTCACTTTTTCATCAGGATCATTGTAAAATGACCTGATCGTTGGGACGGTTGACGTTTCATTTAATTTGGAAAACCCCTTTAATACTTGAACTCTGATCGGGGCTGATTCGTTTTTTGAGAAAGATTCAAGTATTTGAATGACCTTAGCGGGCGATTCACTGTTCAAGCTTACATATGGAACGATCAATTTGATCAGCAGATCCGGATCTTGTACTTGCTCGACCTGATGATTGATAATTTTTTCAGCTTCATCGATTGGCAATTCTTTGATCAATCCTAGTAAGGAGCTTCTTTCTTTTACAGAGAACTGAGTGGTGTCATTGATGTACTCGTTGATTTTTCCATAACAGAAAGCAGCATCGTAGGGTAAAAGTTTTTTCATAGCGATTTTTCGTAACGCGAAATCATCAGAATCGCTGATTACTCGCTTTAAAAAGCTGGGGTCATTTGATCGACTGGTTTTAATATTCCAAGCCAATCGTTGGACTTTGGGATTCATATCATCAATCATTTGTTCCAACCGTTCATCTTCAATCTCATCTTCCAATGTTTTTAATGTGATATATCTGATTTTCGGAGAATGATTATCCAAAAATGGTTTGATATCGTATTCTGAGCTCAACCAAAAGATGGTTTGGATTGCTTCCTCTATTACTTTTTCCTCTGGATCTTCCAGTAGGGGGAGGAGTTGTTGATAATCTTCTGTGACACCATTTTCTCTGTAATATTTAACAACAGACTTCCTAACTGATGGATTTGGGTCAAGCAATAGATTTTCAACTTTATTGGAGTTAATCTCCAATTTCATTAATCCTTGAACAGCCTGTATTCTAACTGAAGGGCTCATGGATGTCAATAAGTCTTCATATTGAACGGAATATTTTGCCAATCGTTTTTGTTCAAATAGTGAAACAAGTTCTTTTGCTGTTTTGTAAGACATATCTTCTCCTTTAACAAAAAAATGGATATGATTAGTTATAAGATTTATCGTTTAAAGCACTTAAAAAAAAGCCGAATCCTCCTAAAAATGCCATCATAGAACTACCTCCATAGCTAACAAATGGAAGTGTAACGCCTGTAGGCGGCAGTAACCCGAAGACCACCCCCACATTAATCACTACCTGGAGTAAAATCAAATAGGCATAACCAATTACAAATATCTTTGCAGCCATGTTAGCAATGCCATTAATTGCTGCTTTTATTAAATTTCGACACATAAAATAGTAAAGGAAAAGGAAAACGGCCATTCCAACAAATCCCAATTCCTCCCCTAAAATAGCAAAAATAAAATCAGTGAATTGAACCGGGATGATAAATTTATAATTTCCCATTCCTAACCCTTCACCCAACAATCCCCCAGATGAAATGGCCTGTAAACTAACGTCTACTTGACCTTCTTCTGCAACCTTTTGGGTGATACCAAGAAATTCTTGAATTCTGCCAATCTGATAGGGTTTAAGAAGATCTAATTGAAAAAGCATGACAATCCCAATGATACACATAATGGCAATCAAAACAAAGTACGAGAATCTCAAACCACTAATATATAGAACAATCAACCCAAGTAAAAAGATAATCAACGAACTACTTAGATCCGGCTCTGCAGCAACGAGAAGAGTAATCATCATGATCCATCCCAAAGGAATGATTAGTTGCTCCAAAATTCCTTTATGCTTGGTGTCATCATCTTTAAAAAAATAAGAGGCAAGAAATAGCACCAGAAATATTTTGGCAAACTCTGATGGCTGAAGATTCATCACGCCAAAATCAATCCACCGACTGCTACCCCCTTGCGGTGCAAAAACAAAAACAGCCAACAACAAAAAAACGGTACCAACAATATAGAAAGGAGCTAATTTGATGTGCTTTTTAAAGGGAATCAAGGCGATGACAAACATGAATATCAACCCAACAACGATATTAACAACTTGTCTGATTAAGTAGTAGTCAAAATCCATCTCAGGATATTTGTAATAAATAACATAGCTGGAACTATAGAGAACAACGATCCCAATAACCATAATTAAGGATAGCAGATAGATTATCCCTTTATAATTAACCTTTTGTGTGTTACTTTTGTCTATGCTTCTATTTTCTTGTTGCAATGATACTCCAATACCTTTCTTATAATAGAAAAATAGTCTTCTAAATGATTACTTAGAAAGAATAAATTTGAATCCACCCTTTTACAATCAGTAGCACCGAACCCATAAATAGTTTGGTAAAATGTTGATAAGAACATGGATATTTCTTCTTCTGTCCTATTTTCGCTAGGTAAAGCTAATGTGGAAATCACTTTACCTTTTTCCAAAAGTTGATCGATATGCCAGTGCTTTTTATAACCACCATCTTGAAAGGAAATATGCCTGTTGATCCGCTGTCTTAGATTTTTCATCGCAGAACCAACATAAGTGTATAATCCGTTTTGTATGTGGCATCTGTTTCCGGATACGGTAATCTCAATATCCTCGGGTATTTCGATGAAGAGTAAATAACTACCCTTATTCATAATCGCTCTCTCTATTCTGTACAATCTCGCTGAAATTTCCCAATCTCAACAAAAAGTCATCCAGATTTTTCAAAAATCCTAATCGGGTTAATTTCAAATCCTCCCTTTCCGACATGACAAACACATTTTCAAAATAATTATCGATATCTGTTTTCAAATGTTTGATTTTTTCTAAAGCAGTTTGATAATCTAATCTATCTAAAGCTGAATAGATTTCATCACGAATATCATTATAATGTTCTTCCAAAATGATTTCTTCTTGATGCTCAAATAATCTGGAGTCGTAATAGGTGGATAAATGGTTTTTGGAAATATTATGAACTCTTTCGAAAATACGCATTAAGTCTGTGATATCTCCATTCTTCTTCAAATCTTTTAGCGCATTGGCAGATATCACACATCTCATGGGGTTGTTTGCAATGTGCGCAGTGGCATTGATTACATCATAAGGTATTTCTTTTTCCGAAAGATAATAATCAATTCTATTTTTTAACAAATCAAAGAAAATGTTTTTTATGGTTTCCAGTTGCTTATTGTCTATTTCAAAGCGGTATTGTTTTATTGCTACATCAAAAAGCTCTTGCAAGTCAATATCCCACTCTCTTGAAACGAGAATATGTAAACATTTTTGTAAAGCTCTTCTTAAGCCAAAAGGATCTTTTGACCCGCTCGGAATGTGATTGATTAACAAATTACCAGCAATCGTATCTAAATTATCTGCGAGGCTGGCAATACACCCGCTGAATGTTTCCGGTATGCCTTCAGTGTATTGTTCTTCGATTGCTTGATAAACTTCTTGAGGTTCTCCGGCAATTTTTGCATAGATTCTCCCCATAACCCCTTGAAGCTCAGGAAATTCGTAAACCATTTGAGTAGTCAAATCATTTTTCATAAGGTATACTACACTTTTTACAAGCTCAACACTTTCGCCCTCTATTTCCAAAAGCCGACATACCTGTACAGACAAATTGTTGACTCTAATTATCTTGTCATAAAGAGACCCTAATTTATTCTGAAACCCTATTTCTTTTAATTCTTCCGTTTTCTTTTCAAAAGGAACCTTTAAATCTTCTAAATATAGAAACAAAGCATCTTCCAATCTTGCTTCGATTACCTTTTTATACCCTGATTTGACATTAATAACAGAATGTTGATCATTATCTTGGAAAGATAAAAAATGAGGAAGAATTTCACCGTCTTTTAAGACGGGAAATGTTCTTTGGTGATGTTTGAGTGTTGTGATTAAAACCTCTTTTGGTAACTGCAAAAATTTAGAATCATACGTTCCAAAAACCGGGTTGGGAAACTCCGTTATAGCGGTAACTTCTTCTATTAATTGATTATCGGCTGGAATATTTATACCATTTTCTTTTTCTACACAAGAGATGGCGTTAATAATCTTCTGTTTGCGCATCCTTTGATCCGCATAAACATCATTTTCTTTCATCAAATCAAAATACTGATCCGCTAAATCTAATTCAACCAAAGATTCTTTAAATCGATGGGCAAGGGTTGTTTTGCTGCTTTTTATACCCATAAATTCAATATCAATCAGTTGGTCGGCTAAAATGGCTACAATATTATGGATGGGTCGGACAAACTTATAATCGCCTTGAGCCCAACGCATCGGTTTTTTGAAACTGAGACTTCCTAAAAATGAAATGAGTTGTTTTTCCAGTACATCTTTCGTGTCTAAACCCTTTACTGAACGTTTAATGTAACAATAGATTTCTGAATTTTCCTCTTTGAAAATCAAATCGTTTTCAGTGGCATTATTTCCTCTTAAAAAACCGGCTAATGCCTTTGTCGGTGCACCCTGAGTATCATAGGCAATACTCTTTGCGGGGCCTCTTTTAACTTCTTCTAAATCCTGTTGCTTCAGGGCCATATTTTGAACATGTATTCCGAATCTTCTTGATGAGTAAAAAAACATCATTTGATCATACTTTATCCTTAAGTTTTGAAGGAATTCAGAAAAACCTTTTTCAAACTGTTCGCATAATAATTCAATTTCAGTTGGTGGAATTTCTTCAGTTATTATTTCAAGAATAAAGTCATTTTTTGTCATTTCAGGTCTCCCTTCGCTTTCTTTATTTTTTGATTCTTTTATGCGATTTGATTTTCTTTCAAGTATGGTTAACTTTAATAAAGGTGTTTTTAACCGTTTGCTTCTTTTGTTTCTCTTCTTCGATAATACTTCAGAAGTTAAATCATTTGACATTCGTTTTAAATTGCAATGATAAATTGATTCGTTGAAAAATTGCCTTTCATTTTCAAAAACACATTGATTCGAAAAAGTCTTTTTAATTGTTGAAAGATAGTAAACATCATAAGAACTTCTCGGAGAATCCAATGAAATATCATCATTATTCTCACTCAAATCTTTAATTAAAATCAAAGGTGAAAAATAATCATTGATCGTAGCTTTTAAAAAAGTATGAATCATTTCTTTTTCTTTCTCATTTTCACCACGCATCAAAACAATTTCGGTATTACTATTCTTAAAAAGCCAATGAATAAACTCTTTTACAAGCAAATCTCTTCTTATACCGGAATCATAAACTCCAGAATTTACATGGTTCATGATTTTAATTTTTAAATCCCTTTGACCATTGATCAAATGATCATTCTTTTTTTCAGAAAAGAAAATCGTATGAACACCCAGTATAAAAGCACCAATTACCACAAATGAATCAGAAACATTAAAAACCGCAAAACTATTGACGTAAATAAAATCGACTACTGCTCCTTTAAACAATCGGTCTATTTGATTTCCCAATGCTCCGCCAATAATAGAACCAAAAGCGAAAGCCAGCCAAGGGGATTCTTTTACAAACTTAAGTGAAACTAAAAATACCATTGCAATGATCACAAAAACCAACGGAATTAATATGTGAGTATATCCTTGAAACATACCAAAAGAAATACCAGTGTTTCCCACATTGGTTATCATGATAAACTCACCCAAAACTGAAATGGTTCTGCCGGGAGAAACAAGCTCGACTATTATTTTTTTCGACAGCTGATCTAAAAACAACGCAAGAACCAGCCAAAACGACATTAATGTCATATTTTAGTCCCTTT
>Ga0209203_1001709_pt1 | contig 15639 bp, 14 predicted proteins | sample AD_UKC109_MetaG_FD_184423 | JGI IMG/M metagenome (GOLD analysis project Ga0209203, IMG submission 184423) | Active sludge microbial communities of municipal wastewater-treating anaerobic digesters from Hong Kong - AD_UKC109_MetaG (SPAdes)... | ecosystem: Engineered > Bioreactor > Anaerobic >... | reverse complement strand
TGGCAGCATCTGGTTGCTACCTCCCCTGATTTAGATGCTAGAATCAGGTTTGTTCCTCCCATCCTTCTGGACAATATCGCCGTCCAGCTCGGTGACTGGAGTGGATACCATCTGCTGGCTCAGTACCGTTTTAGTTTTTTCTCTATCCGACAGTGAACTTATAAGTATAGCGCTTTTGGCCTTTGCCCGCAAGCTAAAGCCCCGCTTTTTCTTTCCAGGTAGGGAAACTACCCAATTTATTATTGACCAGCTTGAGCATTGCTTTCGGATTCTTTCAGATCCAGAAGCATACGGAACAGGTAACGGTCGCTGCGATAGCGCGATTCGACGAATTCCACCACGTTGTTATCCACGTCAAAGGTCTGGCGGGTGATGATGGATGTGCAGCGCGGGCAGTTCTGCCCCAACAGGTCGCGCTCTGTTTTCTCAAGTGTGCCTGCCTCAATGGTCTGCATGGCATATTTCAACTTTATTCCACATTTCTCGGCCAGTAATTGGTAAAGCGAGGCGCCATCCACCAAATGCTCATCAATTCGTTTGCCAATCCACTCCCTGAGAAAGCATATTTCAATTGCCATCGGTGAATTATCCGCCATTCGCAGCCGCTTCAACATGAAAACCCGCTCTTCGTTGTGAATCTGCAATTTGCTGCTGAGGAATGGCGTGCAAGGCACAAACTCCTTCGCCAGGATCTTCGAACCCGGGGTCATATTGCGCTGAAGCATATCCTGGGTGAAACTGGTCAGACGGGAAGCATTTTGGTTGACCTTATTCTTGCTGACAAAAGCTCCCTTGCCCTGCATACGGTAGATCAGCCCTTCGTCCTCCAACCTGGCGAGAGCACCGCGAATGACTACCCGGCTGACATGAAATTGCTCCCCCAACTCCCTTTCAGAGGGCAGGCAATCGCCATGCTGAGATTCGGGTCGGTTGATTTCTGAGAGCAAGGCCTCCAGGACACGCGATGTTTTAGTGATTCTCGCCACTTGTTACTTCCTTCTCACCAATGGTGAATAAGTTGTATTAAGAAATTATACCTTTTAACCCTTGGATTTACGGGTGACTTTCCCCTTTTGCAGAAAAATATCAACAATTTGCCTGTTAGCCGCGACGTTCTCAAGGTAGGATGTGCGCATGGCTTCATCCGTGATCTTGTTCGCGCGTTCCATCAGAATAGCATGCGCCTGGGTAAGGATCTCGTCCGCGCGTGGGTCACCCGCAGCTTGCAAAACCTGGTAGCAGGTCAGGTAGATGCGCATGGGCTCATTAGTGCCATCCAGATTGTGATCTTTGAGAAAGTCCATGATCTGCTCTACAAAACCAAGTGCTTCATCAAGTTTGCCTTCTTGCAGTGCAACCCTTGCAAGTCCAGCTTTGGGTTCGTTAGTTAAGAATAACTGTCCCAATTGCTTCCATAGCTCAATACTTGAGTAATATGCTTCTTTTGCATCGAATAGATTACCCATTTCAACTTGGATATTGCCAAGGTAAAGAAGTGCATTACATTCAGTGCCTTTATCGTTTACATTCTTACATATTTCTATCGCCTTCAATAATGACTCCTTGGATAGATCCAATTGCATTTGGTGCTGTTGTAATAACCCCTGAGCTGTCCAGACATCATCTTCTTCACTTTTAATGTCAATTTTTCCTGTGATATTTAAACAGGCCTTGTAATATTCCTGCGACTCAGCATATGCACCTAAACAATCATGCAAAATGCCTACCTTAGTTAAAACTTTGACCTCCCATTCAAGTGTGCTTAATTCCCTGCTTATTGCCAGAGAGTTTTCAAGTATCTCTTTCGCGCGGGAAAATTCTCCTTGGTTAATGAAAATGCTTCCCATCGTATTCAATACAATCATTTCTGAATATCGAAAACCGATTTCTTGGTTTAATCGCAAAGCTTGTTCCAGGTAGTCCAAAGCGTCTGAAAATTTTCCAAGGCAAGCTGATAATTCCCCAAGGTTTCCCAGTGCAACGCATTCCATTTCCCGCTCCCCTACTTCTTGACTGATTTTCCGGGCTTGTTCAAAATAGGGCAGTGCTGATGTGTAATCTCCTTGATTCGCGTAAGTACAACCGAGGTTGCCAAGTAAAATTGCCATATTGGGTCTTGATCCCACCTCCTCAAGAACGGGTAATGCCCTAAGGTAGCAGTCTTTGCTTAATCCCTCATTTCCCAAATCGCTGTGCAGATTTCCCAGAATGATTAAAATCTTGCTTGCATTTAATCGATCATCTATCTTTTCAGCAAGAGCCAATGCTTTATCGCAGTAATCCATTGCCTTTGTAAAATTACTTTGATGACGCGCTAGTGAAGCTAAACCTCGTAAGCTTAATGACTCTTCATGTTCAAGCCCTTTTGAAAGTGATATCTCCAAGGCTTTCTCCAAGTGATTTTTAGCGCTTTCGTTTTCTCCTTTACTTGTTGATGCAATACCCCAAGCCAGGTGCGCTTTTGCTTCATACAACCTGTTGCCCACTTGGTGTGAATGATTTAACATTTTCTGAGAATTTTCAATGACTTCATTGAAATCACCGGTAGCTTGAGCAAATTGTGCTTTTCGAAAGTATACTTCTGCTAGTTCCAGATTATCACCTTTGTTGATTGCCAACCGAAGGAGTTCCACAAGATCATTTTTCTGTAATTCTCGTTCTCCTTTAAGGACACAAATTTTCTCACGTAATAGCAACAAATCATACTTTTTGTCAAAGTTATCCTCAGGTGTCAACTCCAGTGCCCGGGTGAAGTAGGCGATCGCTTCCTCGTTAGCATACCTGGCGGCAGCCTGCTCGCCTGCTTTCTGCAGATAGTAACGGGTTTTCTCATCCAAGCCCGCCTTCTCAAAGTGCAAGGCCAGCTGAACGGCAATTTCATCCGCCTGGTCACCAAACAACGCTTCCAGCGCACTGCCCACATCTTCATGCAGGTAAGCCCGCTCAGCCTCGCTCATTTCGTTGTACAGGTAGGTCCTGAAAAGGTTGTGCTGGAACCTGAAAAGCGATAACCGCTGCCCGCCCGGGTCCAGACGCCGGATGCCTTCGGAATGCACCAGCCTATGCTGCCGTTCCAGTTCCCCGCTCAACTTGCGGATCAGCCCGCCTGCCTCTGCCTGCTGCACCCTTGCCACCACCTCAGCGGTGAAGTCCTCCCCCTGCACGCTGCCAATCGTCAGCAATTGCTTGAGGGCTTCTTCCAACCTGCCGATGCGTTCTTCGATCACGCCTTCCACCCTGGTCGGCAGATTTACCCAGTTCAGGCTCTGGCTTTCGACCCATTTGTCGTTTTCTTTGATCAGGTCGCCCCTTTCCTGCATGTTCCTCAGCAGTTCCACCGTAAACAGAGGATGCCCGCCGGTGTGGTGATAGAGGTTGGTGATGAAGTCATCTTTGAGATTGTTGGGTTCGCTCTCCAGGAAGGCTTCCACAAACTGTCTGCCTTCTTCCTCGACGGCCTTGTCCAGGTCGATGGTCACATCGCCAAAGTAGCGCTTGAATTCTGCCAGCACTTTCTCCAGCGGGTGTCTTTCTCCCCCTCTGCCAATCGCCACTTCCGCGGAACGATAGGTGCCCAGGATCAGGATGCGGTGCTGGCCGATGCGTCTGCCCAAATGAAACAATAGATTGATTGAGGCAGCATCGCCCCAGTGCAAATCGTCCAGGATGATCAACAACGGGTGTTTCTCAGCTATCCTGCACAGCACATTGGCATACTGCTCGAAGATGTGGCTTTCCTGGATGCCGCTCTCGCCAGGCTTGGCCTTGGGTTTGTTGACCAGTTTCTCCAGCTTGTCCAGCCAGCCCACCTTCTCCGCCACGAAGGCGCCCAGCTTGGTGACCAGCCCCACCCCGGGCACGAACACGCCAATCAAGTCCGGCCCAACGTCCACAATGGCCTGCCCTGCCAGCACGAGCATATTCTTCAACCTGCCAGCATTCTCTTTAGTGATGGCGCCCTGTGCCAGTTTGGCATCCACATCGCCCGTCAGCTGCCCCAACACTTCCCTGAACGGCAGGTAGGCATCTCCTATCCCAGATTGGGCATCGCACAAGCCCACTGCAACTGCCAGATCTTTATCCCCTTCCTGTGCCCGTCGGACGAATTCCTGCACCAGGGTGGTCTTGCCGCTGCCGGCTTCCCCGCTCACAAAACACACTCTGCCCTGCCCGCTAACTGCCTGCGCCAGGCATTCCCCCAACTGCTTGAGTTGTTCTTCCCTCGCGATAAAGATCTGTTCCATGTCTCTCCTTGAAACTTCCCCAAGTTGATCCGGATGCGGAAAGGCTTTGCCTTAAGGTTTTATGGAAACACTGAAGGCAAAACTGCCAACGAGAATTCAATCCCCCACATCCATATTAACATTAATTTTCGCGTTTTGAAAAAGAATTTTCTTTGTTCCATGTGATTTCAAAGTTACAGAATTCACGGGGAGACGCAAGCTTGAAAGGGTCGACCTTTCAGTAAAACTCTTCCCACAGCTTCGCAACTTGCTTGATAGGTTGTATTCCCAAAAAGATTTTCAAAGCCTGAAGATGATTCAGGCTTTGAAAACTACAAAAATACATAAGGTTCTGTTAAGTAATCACTACCTTGTAATCACTGGCAGGAAGGTCTCATAATCGCTGTACCAGACCCGCACATTATAGAGACGATGCGATGAAGAACTCAGGCATGTTCCCAGGTAATAACTGTATTGTGGATAACGAACCTCATCTTGCACAGAAGTATCGTAAATGCTAGTGAGTGAAGTGGAAGCCCCCGAACTTGACAACTCAGCAATGGTAGACACCGTGCCAGTATAATTCTCCACCTTGAAAAGTGTTACAAAAAAATCCCCAGCATCATCATTATCATAAACAGTAGCCCAAACCTGGTAGATATCAGCAACCCGGGGAAGGTAGACCGGCGCCATATAACAAGGAGTGTTCGCAGAATCCCCTCTCCAATAACCTCCCCAGAATGAGTAGAAGCCCACGTTAGGAAAATTTCCGTCATGGCGAAATGCTGCTGCTGGAACGACAAGCACATGACCGGTTTCTGCAGTAACGCTGGAGGTTGGAGCAGCCGCGTTCACCACTTTATCGGTCGCTTGCAGGACCGATGCTGAACTCCCCATCCCTAAAAGTACCAAAATTATAAGTACCCCAGAGAAAAGTCTAAGAAATGCTGTTTGCTTTCTCATGGCAATCCAAGTTCCTTTCTTAGTGGTAATAGATGCGTATGGAGTAGAGTTTTATGGTCGCACCCGGTATGCATCCGCCAACGTAATAGGAGTAACTTGGATAGCTCACGTCCGGATTGGTGATCGAGGTATCATAAATGGTCACTAGACCTGGGTCTGCAAATGTTGGTGTTGTGTGCATTTTTGCAAGTTCCAACACATCACCGGTGTAATTGTCGAGGCGGAATAAACTCAGCCATATGTACAAGGTCGGAGAATTATCAATAACTGTGGCATACATATCCACCATCGTCACACCTGTCGGCAGATTCACCGGCGCCATCAAACATGTGTCGACAGATGCATCGGCCTTACCCGCGAGGTATCCACCCCAGAAAGAAAAGAAGTAGCCATCAGGGTCAAATCCATCACTGCGGAAATCTGCCCCAGGCAGGACATAAACGGAATCAACGGCATTGATATGCCCTGATTCTGCCTGCATATCCGCCGCAAGTATGCCTTCGCCCTCTTCAGGCAGGGAAGCCCCTTCTCCCTGCGCATTGGACATGACAGGCGTTTCCTGATCTGGCTCATCACTTTGGACAGCTGCTAGAGGGTCCGCATTGCTGGATTGACCCAAGGCATCTGCCACGATGGCATTGACCAATCTGCCCTCAGGATGATCGGTAAGCGGGGCTTGCGTATCTGCTTCCTGGTCAGTAGACACTACCGGTCTTTGGTCGACGTTGGTAAAAACATCAATTGCCTGGCTTAACACAGGCGTGAACACAAGAACGCCAGCAATCATGCTGGTTAGGGTAATTAATAGACCAATCCGAATCCATTTACGAAGTTTGTAGTTCATAGCCTCTCCCTTTTCACTTGAACATTGTAGAAAACTGTGTGATGCATTAAGTATATAAAATATCACGCCGATTGTCAATTAATGTCTTTTTGATTAATAGTAAATTAGCGGAAATTTAGTTGCGAAAATTATGCTTACAGCATGCTGTTCCCCGCGAGGTGGATTGCACACTCTCCAGCATTCTCGTTGGTGATGGTGCCGTGTGTTTTGACGTCCCCATTGAGTAAACATTTCGTAATTTAGCAATGCTTTTCAGCTGAATGTGACCTCATATTTACAAAGGCTGGCGAATCCTCCTCCATTCATGGTAGGATTATTGATAGAAATCACGGGGAGCCGCAAGGCTGAGAGGGACGCACAGTCCGACCCGAATGACCTGATCCGGATAATGCCGGCGGAGGGATGTGCAGTGTGATCAAAAAAACACCCTCCCGGCGGAAGGTGTTTTTTGATGCAAATTGACAATCGCGCGGTACTCTTCGCAAACGGTCAAGCCATACCCGGCTTTGAGATAAGCTTGCTGCCTGGCGACTTCCTGGTCGCCGTGGATGGCGGTTTGCACCACCTGAAGCGCCTCGGGCTCACGCCTAACCTGCTGATCGGCGATCTGGATTCGGTTAACGCCAGTGAATTGGCGGAGATCATCGAAGCTGGCATCGAAGTGAGGCGCTTTCCCCCCGCCAAGGACCAAAGCGACCTTGAGCTGGCGCTTGAGGTGGTTATCAAAAACGGCTACGCGCAGATCGTGATCGCCTATCCTTTCGGCGACCGGGTGGACCATACCCTCGGCAATCTCAGCCTGCTCTCGCGCCCGGACCTGGCCGGTAAAACCCTCTCGCTGGATGACGGCCAGACGGAAGCGCGCCTGCTCGACCAAAGCGCCAGCCTGCCCACCCAACCCGGAGACTTGGTTTCCCTGATTGCCTGGGGTGCGCCTGTTGAAGGGATCACCACCAGAGGGTTGGAATACCCCCTCAACAACGAAACCCTCGTTCCCTGGCAAACCCGCGGCATCAGCAACGTCGCCCTGGCGGATTCGATTGAACTCGACTTCAAATCCGGCCGTTTGCTCGTGATCAGAACCAAATCTATCTCAGGAGGATAAAATTATGTCCAAAAAGATACTCCTATTTAATCTAATCCTTTTGCTGCTCCTGGCAGCCTGCACCTCAACCATCTCACCCACCGCTGTGCCCGGCGAAGCGACGCCCCTGACGGTTTTGACGCACGACTCCTTCTCAGTCAGCCAGGAAGTCATATCGGCTTTTGAAACCACCAACAACATCAAAGTTAACTTTGTCAAAGGCGGCGACACCGGCGCAACGCTCAACCGCCTGATCCTCGAGTCGCTCTCTGGCAGCACGCCAACCGCGGATGTGTTCTTTGGGTTGGACAACACCTTCCTCTCGCGTGCCCTGGATGAAAACATCCTCGAGCCTTACAATGCCCCGCAGTTAGCGCAGATCCCAGCAGAGTTCAAGCTTGACCCCGAAAACCGCGCGCTACCGGTGGACTATGGCGACGTTTGCATCAATTACGACAAGGCCTGGTTCGAACAAAACGCCCTGCCGCTACCCGCCTCCCTGGCTAAACTGGCTGACCCCCAATATGCCAATTTGCTGGTCGTTGAGAATCCTTCCACATCCTCCCCCGGGTTGGCTTTTATGCTGGCGACGATCGCCGAATTTGGCGAGGACGGATGGTTGGAATGGTGGCGGGCGATGAAAACCAACGGAGTACTGATCACATCGGACTGGGAAACAGCCTACTACACCAACTTTTCCGGTTCCTCCGGCAGAGGCGCGCAACCGATGGTGGTTTCGTACGCTTCCAGCCCGGCCGCTGAGTTCATTTACGCCGAGACGGAGCTGAGCGAATCGCCAACCGCCTCGCTGATCGAAGCCGGCATGTGCTGGCGCCAGATCGAATTTGCCGGCATCCTCAAGGGCACCAAGAACCGCGCTGCAGCGGAGAAGTTCATCGACTTTCTCCTCAGCCAACCCTTCCAGGAGGATGTGCCCATGCAGATGTTCGTCTTCCCGGTTCTGCCCGATGCGGTCATCCCAGAAGCTTTCCAAAAGACGGTCGAGTCGCCCGAACAGTCTGCCAGCCTTGCGCCAGAATTGATCGCCTCCCAAAGGGATGCCTGGATCAACGCCTGGATTAACTTGATGCTGAACTGAGCTTGCCCTTATGACCAAACGCCCCGCCCTGCTGACGCTCGCCCTCTGGCTGATACCCCTGGCGTTCCTCGCCTACTTTTTCTATCAGCCCCTGGTCGCCATTTTCAGGCTGGTGTTCTCGGAGCGCTTCAGCCAGGGCTGGCAGCTTTTTGAGTGGTCGCAGGTCAGCAAACCACTCAACTTCACCTTTTTGCAGGCATTTCTCTCCACCATACTGACCCTGGTGGTGGGCTTGCCAGCTGCCTGGCTCTTTGCCAAATTCGACTTTCCGGGGCGCAAGGCACTGCGCGCCATCAGCCTATTACCCTTCATCCTGCCGACAGTCGTTGTGGCAGCGGCTTTCAACACGTTAATCGGTCCGCAAGGATGGATCAACCAGGCTTTGATGGCTCTCTTCAACCTGAGCGCTCCTCCCTTGAAGCTGCTCAACAGCCTGCCCGCCATCCTGCTGGCGCACGTGTTTTACAACACCTCCATCATCATCCGCATCGTCAGCTCTTCCTGGAGCAGGCTCAATCCTCGCCTTGAGCAAGCCTCACGTATGCTCGGCGCGACATCCTGGCAGACTTTCACCAGGGTGACCCTGCCTTTGCTTTTGCCATCGCTTCTAAGTGCTTCGCTGCTGGTTTTCTTGTTCGACTTCACCAGTTTTGGCGTGGTGTTGATGCTTGGCGGTCCGCAGTTTAGCACCATCGAAGTGGAAATTTACAACCAGGCAATGAACCGCTTCAACCTGCCGGTGGCAGGATTGCTCTCAGTGATACAGCTTGGCATCACCTTGCTAGTGACGCTGCTGCAAAGCCGCGTCAACACGCCCCGCTACGGCAAAGCGGCACTCAATCCGGAAAAAAGCGCCCTAAGCCGTCCTGCCAAAGGCTGGCAGAAGATCTTTGTGATTTTCATGGTGGTCAGCCTGATCTTGCTCTTCGCGGTTCCGGTCTTGAGCCTGATAACACGCTCCTTCGTGACGCTTGAGGCAGATCGGGGTCAGCGCGGAGAGGTGGCGATTGGGCTTACTTTGCGCTATTACCGCGAACTTTTCCAAAATCGCAGTGGGTCGATCTTTTACGTGCCGCCGATCCATGCAATACGCAATTCGCTGCTCTACTCGGGGGTAACGATCCTGATTGCCGGTCTGCTTGGCACGCTCACCGCCTATGCCATGGCGCGGCGAGCCCGCTTCAACAAGTTCCTGGAACCCCTGTTCATGCTCCCGCTTGGTGCCAGCGCGGTCACGCTCGGGCTTGGCTTTCTGCTGATCTTCAATCGCCCGACCTGGGCAAACAGCACCTTCCCGCTCTTGATCCCAATCGCGCACTCCTTGATCGCCCTGCCGTTCGTGGTGCGCACCATGCTGCCCGCCATCCGCGGCATTCCGGAATCGCTGCGTGAAGCTTCCCGTTCGCTCGGCGCCAACCCCTTGCAGGTGCTGCTTAAAGTGGACCTGCCCATCCTGCTGCGCAGCCTGCTGGTTAGCCTGGTCTTCGTTTTCACGATCTCGCTGGGGGAATTTGGCGCGTCCAGCTTCCTCAGCAATCCGCACGCACCCACCATCCCCGTGGCAATCTACCGTTACATTTCGCAGCCGGGCGCGTTAAACTACGGTCAGGCACTGGCAATGTCCAGCCTGTTATTATTGGTTTGCGGACTGGGAAGTCTATTAATAGAAAAGATCCGTCTCCCCGGAGAGGAGTTGTTCTGATGCTCGAAGTACGAAACCTGAAGAAGGATTACGAAAACAAGCCCCTGCTTAAGGGGGTCAGTTTTGAGGTGGATCATGGCGAACTGGTCTGCCTGCTGGGATCTTCCGGTTCGGGCAAGAGCACCATATTGCGCATCATTGCAGGGCTTGAGGAACCGGAATCCGGCACAGTGCTCTGGCAGGGGCAGGACCTGCACGAGGTGCCTACGCACAAACGCGGCTTTGGCTTGATGTTCCAGGATTACGCTCTCTTCCCGCATAAAACAGTTGCGCAGAACATCGCTTTCGGTTTGCAGCTGCAGGGCTTGAGTGAGGAGGAAATTTCACAACGCGTGAAAGACAGCCTGGAAAGTATCCGCATGGAAAGTTTCGCCGACCGTCCGATCACGGAACTCTCGGGAGGAGAGCAACAGCGGGTCGCGCTGGCGCGCGCGCTTGCCCCTACACCCAAGCTGCTGATGCTGGATGAACCGCTTGGCGCGCTGGACCATACCCTGCGGACGCAGCTCATCCAGGAACTGCGCGCCATCCTGCATCAGAGCCAGATCCCCGTCATCTACGTCACGCACGACCGCGAAGAAGCTTTCGGGCTGGCAGACCGGCTGGTGATCCTGCACGAGGGCGTCATCCTGCAGCAGGGCACTCCACAGGAACTGTTTGAGCAACCTTCCACCCCATGGCTGGCAGAATTTCTTGGCCTTGGCAATCTTGTCTCAGGCACGGTGACTCAAACAGAACCCTTGATGATCAAGACAGCGTTCGGGGAACTGACCGTGGACATCCAATCCCATCAACTCAATCCGGGTGAAGAGTGCCAGATCCTGCTGCGTCCGGAAAATGCATTCATTAACCCACTTCTTTCTTTTGAGGAAAACAACTTTGAATGTCGTGTGCGTGATTCACTCTTTATGGGAGAGTATTATCAATTAGAGTTGCTCTGCGATACAACGACATTATTAGCCAGGAGTCACTTTCCTGCAGACATTGATTCAAGGATTGATGTAAGCTGGCCTGCAGAAAAAATATGGGTATTTTCAATCTGATGAAAACACGAATTTTGACTGTCTTCAAACAAAATCACTTCGGAAAGCCAGTCTTCAGCTGGGAAAGCGAGCTCCTTGCCGAAAGCCCCACCTTCAGGCAGGTAAGAGCTGGCTTTAGCGGAGCCGATGCAGTGCCTGTGGACAAAGTTATCTTCAGGAAGGGCGATTTGTTTCTGGAGAGCTATTACACCGACCGCTGGTATAACATTTTTGAGGTCCACGAAGGTTTATCCGACCAGGTGAAATGCTGGTATATCAACCTCAGTTACCCGGCGCAATTCAGCACAGATGGCATCATCTGGCAGGACCTGGCGCTTGACCTGCTGGTGTATCCCGACGGGGAGTACCGTTTGCTCGACGAAGATGAATTTGATGCTTTGCCAATTGAGCCTGAAGTGAGAAATCGCTGCATGGATGCGTTTCAGGAGATTCTGAGCAAACCCGACTTAATTAAACCTGGCCTGGTTTTGCAACCAGGCCAGTAAGAGCTAAGTTTCAGTTTACAGAAAACTAAGAATAGGGGTCAGCATGGACCAATCGATGCGATACTGACCGCTGGCGAGCATGATCAAAAGAACCACCCCGCCAATCATGATGCAGCAGCACAAGAACAGCAAAACCACCAGCAGGATGATCCACCAGGCCTTGCTTTTCTTTTTTGGTTTCACGGTGTAAAGCGGCTTCGAATCTATTACTTCAGTTTCAGCGTGAGTTTGAAAGTTTTGATCTTCCATTAGATTGCCTCTTTATTGAGCAGAATTAATCAGCGCACTGAGCGGACCACAGATGGCGATGCCGCCAAAAACACCCAGAAATATCAGGACGCCGAGGCAGACAGTGAGCAGCCCCAAGCCTATGCCAATCCAACCGAGCACCAGCCCGGCATTCGCCAGGCGCTCACCGCCGATCCGACCATGGCTTTTCTCAATCTCGGATTTGCCAATATATCCTGTGATCAATGCCACCAGGGCGCCCCAAAAGGGAAAACCAACAAAGTTCGCGATACCGCTGATCAGGCTGATGATCGACCACGCGGAAGTTACCTGTTCCTGATTTGTATTTATGTTTTCTGACATATCAAAACTCCTTTAACTTGCTATCTCTCTGGTTTTCGCTTTACGACGGCGATTGATAAAAGAGGCTATCAACCATATCGTCAAAAAAACGATAATAATCATCAATATCGGAACAAGGATTGATAATACCGAGACAACTGTGGCGAAAACATCTTCGAGCGTGCTGACCACCGGCGTGCCTACGCCCGCTGTGGCCACATCCACCACCGGTCTGGCAACCAAAGATTTCGCCGCGTGCACCGAACCAGCCACCAACAAACCACAAATAAGCGATAGGACCGGATGGATCTCGGTGATTGATTTCGCGCTTGCGGCAAACAGGATCGCCCCCGCTGTCGGACGGATAAAAGTTTGGATGGCGTCATTGATATGATCAACCACTGGAACTTTGTCAGCAACCGCTTCGACGATCACCAACACCCCCAACACACCGATCGTCCACCAGCTTTCCAGGGCGTCCCAGGGTTTTGCCAGTTCGATCAGGGTGGTAAACTTTGCCAGCAGTGAAACTACCAGCAATGGAATGTAGGCGTTAAGACCTGCCGAGACCGACAGACCAAACGCGCCAAGGATTCCACTAATAACTTCTGTCATTATTTCCTTCCTTATCGTTGAGATCTACCTCAACTCTTTCATTATAGCCATTCTTTACCAACAGGACAGTAGAAAATCAGAGGTTTAAAGGTTCCCAGGTTCCAGTTAAAGCCAACCGCAGCCATGAGGTCAGGATTATCTGCAGTAAAGCGATCGTCATGCCCATCAGGATGGGCAATAACAGCTCCCGCCAGCGCGATTGGGCATTCTCCCGCTTGAGGATCATCAATGCCACCACAGTATAGACACTGCTGAGGACCAGGAAGACTCCCAACCCGGAGATGACCATCACGGGATAGGTCACCAACGGATGATTCGTTTGGATGATAACAATCAAGAATGCAGCCAGCGCGAGCAGCAAAGGGAAAACGTACCATTTTTTATAAGGTGACTCTTCCACCCAGTTGCTCCAGGCAGTGCGATTGAACAAGACATACAGCACCGCGCCAATGCCCAACCCAACCCCAAAACCCGTTATTAATCTAAGCAAGTCAGATGGCTCGTAAATGCCGGAAATATTGGGGAAGAAATGCAGTAAGGAGTTGATGCCATCCACCCCGAACCACCCAAACAACAGCACCAGCACCACGATCACCCACACTGGCGGGGACTTCGCTTTGCGTCCTTGAAACGCCTGGTATCCCAACGAGAGGATTACCCCCAGGTACATCCCTGTGCAGCGGGCGCAAAGAGGCGAGCAAACGCCGTGGATGCAGGTGGAGCGTTCTTCCAGTTGATGGCAGACAGCATAGCCGAGCGCGCGCATTTTACCCCAGAAACCAGCCGGCGTGAACCACAACCAGGCAATCAGGACAGCCAAAAAAGCCAGACCAGCCAGGATGATCCAGAGCCGGTCTTTCTTTTTCGCTGGTTCTGCTGGAATCGGTGTGATCAAGCAGGCTCTCCCGTCAGATAGGCGTGCGCATCCTTCAGTTGTTGGATGATCTGGATACTTTGCGGACACAAGTCTTCGCATTGACCGCATTCCACGCACATATCGGCTCTCTGATCGTCTTTAAAGTCATTCTTGTAAGCGTTCTGTCCACGCCCCTGACGGTCGTACATGACCGATTCGTTGTAGAGTTTGAAAACGCGTGGAATTTCGACACCGTTAGGACAGGGCAAGCAATACTCACAGCCCGTGCATGGCACAGGCGCCAGCCCGGACCAGGCTTGCTGCACCCGGCTGATCGTCGCGCGATCGCCGTCGCTCAGGCTGCCGATGCCGGATCGTGAAGCGCTTTGAAGATTTTGTTCAACCTGCTCCATGGTGGACATACCTGAAAGCAACAGGGATACTTCCGGCTGATCCCAAAGCCACTGCAAAGCCCATTCTGCCATGGTCCAGTCGCGCTGGCTGTGGCTGAAAGCTTCAGCGACCTGCGCGGGTGGATCCTGCACCGCCAGTTTGCCGCCACGCAAAGGCTCCATCACAATCACCCCAAGCCCCTTTTCGGCCGCCTCGCGCACGCCGCGCTGGCCTGCCTGCTCCTCAACATCCATATAGTTGTACTGCAACTGGCAGAAGTCCCAATTGTCGTAACCGTTCAAGATCTTGTCAAAGACCTCATAGCGATCATGGAATGAGAACCCCAGGTGGCGGATTTGACCTTCAGCCATCTTCCGCTCAGCCCAATCGAACACCCTGATTTTCAGGTAATTATCCCAATAACCTGCGTTTAACGCGTGCAGCAGGTAAAAATCGATGTGATCCGTCTGAAGCCGCTCAAGCTGAGTGGCGAAAAATCGTTCCAGATCTTCGGGCGATTTGACCAGCCAGGACGGCATTTTTGTTGCCAAGTAAACCTTCTCGCGATAACCATCCTGCAGAACCCGTCCCACAAATGGCTCACTCTGCTCTGAGTGATAAGGCCAGGCAGTGTCCACGTAGTTCAAGCCCTGATCGATCGCGCCGCGCAGCATCGCAGTCGCGACAGGTTCATCAATTTTTCCGCTGTCACCACCCACAAGCGGCAAACGCATGCAGCCAAAACCCAGGGCAGACACTTTCAGACCCGAATTTCCAAAATTCCTATATTCCATCGGAACTCCTTTCAGATTTCAGGTTTATTCTAACCGGAATTTTCAACCAGATGAGATTAGGAAGCGTTTTAATAAAGTCCTGAGTTGCACTTTGGTTTTTTTAGCGTAAAATCTAATTGTGACAGAGAACACTAATCAAATCCAAACACCCGAACCGACCGAACACCAACCAGTCAGCAAAAGTTCGCCTGATTCACCACGCTGGGGGTGGGCAACCAAACTGGTCGTTGGTCTTGTGCTTGTCGCAGGGCTGCTCGCGCTGATATTCCGTTTTAATGAATATTTCAAACTGGTAATCACTGCTTTCATAATTTCTTTTTTGCTCCACCCGCTCTGCAGACTGATCAACAAGCGCCTGAAAATTTCGTGGCGTATCGCGACGGCCATTGTTTACTTCCTGATTGCTGGTCTGATAGTCTGGCTGCTCACCAGTGCCGGCAGCACCATCATCACGCAGGTACAAAACCTGTTCGATAACCTGACAAAAAATGTTGGTGGCTTAACCACCTTCCTCGAGACCTGGTCCAACCGTATTATCGTCGTCGGTCCGTTTCAATTTACTCTGCCTTACCTGGACACGGATGTGATTGCCCAGACCATCACCGAATACCTGCAGCCAGCAGCATCCCAAGCAGGGAAGTTGGTGGGTCTTGTGGGTGGCTTCCTGTTTAACCTGGTGATCACCTACATGGTCTCGTTTTTTATCACCTCTGAAACCAATGGCGTACAAAAGAGGCTATTTAACGTCAGCATTAAAGGCTTCGAAAAAGATTTCCGCCGGATCGGACTGGAGATCAACAAGATTTTCAATGCCTTTATCCGTGGTGAATTCACCGTTGTGGCGATTGCGATCGTTGTTTACATTATCTCCCTCGGCGTTCTTGGTTTGCCTTACTTCCTCGTTTTGGCGATCATCGCAGGCTTGGGTCGTTTCATACCCTATATCGGTGCATGGATCGGCAAAACGA
>Ga0209203_1001703_pt1 | contig 15663 bp, 13 predicted proteins | sample AD_UKC109_MetaG_FD_184423 | JGI IMG/M metagenome (GOLD analysis project Ga0209203, IMG submission 184423) | Active sludge microbial communities of municipal wastewater-treating anaerobic digesters from Hong Kong - AD_UKC109_MetaG (SPAdes)... | ecosystem: Engineered > Bioreactor > Anaerobic >... | reverse complement strand
TCACGATGGCGAACCGGGCCGAGTCCGCCACCATAACCTCCTCCCTCTCGGTGGGGAGGCTTATGTTGTACGAGTCGTGGAGGCGGAATTCGATCTCAAACCTTCCCGGCTGGGTGGGCAGGAGGGAGAACTCGCCCCTCCCCGACTTCGTCTCTCCGACCGGTATCACCTGGCTTTCGGGCATCACCAGAATCTCTGGCGGCGCCGCGATCTCCACGGAGATCAGCTCGTCCACGTTCAGAACGATGCGGATGGATCCGGTATGGGTCCTGTTGGTGACCATCACCGCGGGCAGGTCGATGATCGCCTCATACTGGCGGACCTCATGGTTGAGTTCGACCTCAGCGGTCACGGTGGCGTTCTTGGAGGGGTCGCCCAGGGACGTGGCCTCTATCTCGATGGTGCGAGTCTCTCCGGGCCTGCCTCCTGCGATCTCCAGACCGAGGACCCGGCTCACCCCCGAGGAGAGGGTGAGGTTATAAGGCAGGGCTACGGCGTCGGTGCCGTCGAAGAGGGTCGCCGTCCACCGGGGCGGGAGGCTGGGGGCGTCGATGGATATGACGTCCTTGAAGAGGCCCGCGTTTCTGACCAGAAGCTCGAACTCCGCGGACTCATCCGGGTCCACGGTCAAAGAGGCAGATCTCGCATCGTTGATGCTGAAGCTGACCCCATAGCTCTCCTCCTCGATGATCTCTATCACAAACTCCACCATAATCGGCAGGGAGGAGGTATCGTCGAAGAAGTAGACGAACCCAGAATATGTTCCCGGGATCGTCTCAGCCGGCGAAGAGAAGGTGATATCCACCACCGTATCCTCCCCCGGAATGAGCATCTCCATCTCCTCAATCTCCATCGTCACCAGATCTCGAGCACTGCCGGCGACGGGGCTCGCGGTGAGCTCGCGGATGGGCCCGTCCCCCGAATTCTCGAGGGCGAGGACCCGTTCGGTCATCTCACCAGGATGGAGTTCCAATTCGAATCGATCTATGTCTGCCTCAAGCTCTGCCGCGGAAACGGCGACCAGCAAGAGCAGGATGGCGAGCAGGCTTAAGAGCTTCATCTGGGCACCACTCTCAGTTGATCATCAGATAAGTCGGGCGGAGGGCCCGCCTCATTTCCCCCTGGCCGGGAACGATCCCGCCAGAGAGAGGGTTTCATAGTCCTGATCGGCGCGCCATCCCCCGGATCGGAAACGCCGGTGAGAACCCTTCGGTCTTCTGCGTTATGGAAGGGACGATCCGTCCCCAGCCATTTCGGTTTTAAATCAAATATATGCGCAGATTGGTTAAAAGGACTATGCATGAATAAGCTTTGCGGCCAATTCTGCCCTGCATCGAGGGGGTTATTCATCCTCTCCAGCCACCAGGTCGGAATATCAGCAGACGCAGAGGCCCGGCTTTCCAGGGCGGGATCCGAAGGATGGGGCGGAATTTCGACAATCGCGATAAGTTATAAATTAAAGCCGGATTATATTGATACAGGAAAGGGTTGATGGGTCATCCAGCGCTCAGTTGCGGAGCGGGTTACCTCCGGGAGAAATCGTATTTCCCATAGCCCATAGACTTGGAGTGAGGTGGAATAATTGAAAAAACAGATAGGAACTGGATTCGTGCTGGCCTTTGCTGCCATCATTTCAATGGCGATCTCTTCGGCACAGCCGTGGGATGTTGGTCCGCATCCATATCCCGATCATGATCCCTGGCAGTTTTCGAGGTCGGGGGAGGAGGACTGGCGGGGCGATTGGGATTACAGCTGGTCGTATCGATGGGGTGACGGCTGGCCCTACGGGTGGGAATACGGCTGGCAGAGCCCGTGGGATCAGCCCGGTCCGATATCAGAGTCGAGGAAGGAGCAGCCCACTTTCCGGGATGGAGCGCCCACCACCTCCAGGCCCGAAGGCCGCCAGCCCTGGGGCACCCCTTCTGCCTCAACCGGGCCTTCCCTCTCCTACCTCGAAGAAGGGGCGGCCCTATCCGAGCTTGAGGTGAGCAGGCTTCCAGGAGGTTCCAGCCTCATGGCCCCCGGCGGCCTTGCAGCACCACCAGGGGCCGGGGCCGGGGAGCCGGTGGCTTTTCAGAGCTATTACGGTGGGACCCAGCCCTACCAGCGGTACTACGGGGGCCTTCAGCAGTGGATCTACTACTGCGGAAGGTGGACTTACGGGCCGGCAGCCCTTCTCTACAGCCAGCAGACGAACACCGTCATCAGGAACGACCAGTACCAGATGCTCTGGTCCTACGAGAGGTACCCCAACGGGTATGAGGCGTGGCAGTACTGGGGATACTGGTATCCGGGCTACCGCCACGCCTGGTTCGGGGCCGACGCCAAAGGATGGCACCAGATCGCGGTATGGGGAAGCCGTTCCGGTTGGAGCAATCCGATTTGGGTCTACGTCTGGTAAATCGAGGCGGGGCTGAGATTGTGATGCCGGAGAAGATTGATCTGAGATCGCAAGATCAGAAGAGGCGGGGCTGAGATCACAAGACCGGAGGAGATGGACCATCAATCTGGTGGACCCTGATCCGGATCTCGGCATCGACGAGAAGCGCCAGAGAGAAGGCGAATCCATCCGTCTCTCGTCTCTCCATCTCTGTCTCCATTCGTCTCTTCGTCTAAACGCGGATGGCTCGGTCGGGTTTTGCATATCCATACCGTTGATCGACATCTATTTCTGGCAAAGAGAAGAGCAGAGACCCCATGGCGATGAGGACTTTCTCTGGGGGTGGTGAGGCCCATGGACCGTGAGCGGGCCTATCTGGTGGCCACCCCCTTCAAGAAGCGGGACAAAAAAAGCCTGAAGATAAGCGACTTCGTCTTCGCCCTATCTCTGGACCTGAAATGGGGATCCCCGGAGAAGGTGAGGGGGCTTCTCCAGGAGGCGGCCCAGGAGGGGCTGGTCCGGATCGAAGGGGACTACGTCCACGCCGCCTTCGACGAGGGCCAGGCCGAGGTTCCCCTCGGCTTCAGCCCGTCAAAGGAGGAGGACATCTTCGAGAGGAGCGTTCGCCTCATCGTCTCCGCCACAGGGATGGAGAGAAAGGAGGTGATCTCCATGGTGAATGAGAAGCAAGACTCCCTCCAGGGGCTGGTGAACCTGGACGCGGTGGCTTTGCTGATGGCAAGAGAGATGGGGGTGGAGGTGAGAGAGCTGGCGATGGAGGCCTACCAGAACCTGATCCAGGAGGGAAAGCGGCGGGTGGTCACGACCTGATGGCATCTTCACCGATCAGAGACGGACTTTTTTGCGGGGCGGTTGGGGGTGGGTGGGAAGGCAAAGGATTTATCCCGAAGCCGCCCCTGATCTCTGGGGCGAGTCCATTGGGTTTCAGGTCGCTTTTTGGAGCTGGGACTTATCCGGTCCCGACCTATTATCTGGTCCTCACTTATCTGGCCCTGTCCCTCTTTCTGTCCGTCTGCGCCTTTCCGGCCGGGGCGGTTGAGGGGGCCGAGGTCGAGGCCGGAGCCGGGGCAGGGGCGCCTGGAGCGCTCTTCCGGCTCGAAGACGAGGCCGTCGTCATCGACTGGTCGCCTGGTCTCGGCTTTCCCCGCAACTCCACCGTCTTCCTCGAGAACTCGAGCCTGGCGGGGACGGAAAACCAGAGCCTCGACGCCAGGCCCGCCGATTCCGGGGCGGAGAACGGATCGCAGGATCAGAACGCGACCAGTTTGCCTTTCAGCCTCGACGAAACCGGACTCTTCGGCGGTCCATCGACCGGCTCCAGCCCGGGCTTCTCTTCCCAGGCAGGCGCCAACGGTCGCCCTGCGGAGTACGGCAGGAGGGTCACGGACCTCGTGGGCGTCTTCTCCATCGATATGACTATAAGGCTGGGATCGAACCTGAGCTCCTCTCCGGGGACCGCTGAATGGATCCCCTGCCCCTGAGGGCGGCTCCCTGAGAGGGCGGCTTTTACTGTTCTTCTATCCTCCTGGGGAGCTACCTTCGTCTTCGTTGGGCGATGGTGGCGCTGAGGTGTGCCCCGTAAAGGATGATCATCCCGCTCAGGTAGACCCAGAGCATCAGGGCCACCACCGTACCCAGGGAGCCGTAGACCAGCCGATTTCTTGCAAGCCATATCGCCAGGTACCAGGAGAAGGCCATCTTGCTGACCGTCCAGCCCAAGGTGGCGACCAGGGCGCCCTTCGCCGCCTCGGCCAGCTTGACCTCGGTGTTGGGGGCCCAGAGATAGAGGGCGATGGAGATGAAGAAGACCAGGATGGCGGGGGCGAGGTTTGAGAGGGCTCCCAAAAACCAGGCCTGATACAGGGGCGCGCCGCCGATGGAGATCCTTGATAGTAGGCCAAAAAACCCCGCCAGAAATAGGGATACGACCAGAAGCACCGTCATCAGCCCCCCGGCCATGGCCAGGCCGATGAGCCGCCATCTCAGGTAGTTCCTCCGGGCCGCCCCTCTCCAGGCCCGATCCACGTTCAGGGCCAGGGCGGTAAATACGGAGGTGGAGGACCAGAGGAGGCCGGCCGCCGCCAGGATCCCCACCGGCACCCTCAGCATCATCATCTGGGCGATGTTCTCCTTCAGCATATCCTGAGCCGACGGGAGGCGACCAAGCTCCAGGATCCGCTGGAGGCTCTCCCTGGCCAGCTCCTCTCCCGGAGGAAGAACCTCCGTCACCAGGTTCAAAATCTGGATCTGGACCTCCTGGCTCTGGAGGAGGGGGCTGGCCAGCACCACCAGGATGATCAGCAGCGGAAATAGGGAGAAGAGGGCGTAGTAGGCGATCCCCGCCGCCGCCTCCGATGCCCGGGCCTCGTTGAAGCTTCGCAGAGCTTCCACCGACAGGCTCAGAGCTCCTCCGCATAGACCGTCGGCCCGGACGAAGAGGGACCCGGCCCGGTCCCTGATCCAGTCCCGGGTCTCGTACCACCATCCGCAGCCTTCAGATTTCGTCTTCTCCAAGAGATCACCCATCAGGGATTGTGGATTCCGGCAGATCCACTGGACGCCGGGGCGAAAATATTTCGATCCCGAACTCCCCTCCGACCGCTTACTTTAAGGTCTTATGCGACCATCGTTTATCCGGGGAATGGTATGAAGGCTGTGGCGATTCTATTAGGTGCGTTCATTCTGGCCCTCTTGGGGGGAGCTGCAGATGCCTCGACGCTGACCGTGGTCGGCGATGGGGTCTTTCAGGTGCCGGCGGACGTAGTTTACGTCTCCATCCGCGCGACTGCGGAGGACGATAACATGTCCCTGGCATCGATAAACTCTTCCGAAATCCTGAACCGGACCACCGAGGCCCTGATCGAAGCCGGTGTGGACGCCGGAGATTTCTCGGCCGGGCGGGGAAGGAGCGCGTCGCGGATCCAGACCACGAGCAGAGTATATAACAACTCCACGGTGGTGACGGTGGCAGACGAGGCGGTGAGCAGGGTCACCGAAGAGGTCACCATCAGGTTCGATGCCCAAGACGAGGCTCTCATCAACAGAACCCTTGAGGTTGCGCGAGCCGAGGGCGCGGATGCCTCCATATCCGGGTACGGTCTTGAAGACGTGGACGAGGCGTTTGCCCAGGCGCGGCAGAGGGCTATTGAAGACGCCGAGATCGAAGCTGAGGCTCTCGCCTCCGCTGCGGGGCTCAAGCTGGGAAAGCGGCTGGAGATCTTCGAGCCCGGAAGCCCGGAGGTGAGCCAGCCGACCGAAGCCTATGATCCTCTGGCCCTGAGCATGATCTCTCTCTTCGACTTCACCTGGCCAGCTACCCCCTATTCCAGCGACCCCTTCAGCCCCTGGGATACAGCGACACCTGCAGAACCGGGGATGCTGGAGGTCAGATCTCAGGTGGTCGTAACCTATGAGGTCACCTCCTAACGGTGAAGTTGGCCGGTGACGATGAGGTCACGCTCGTAACGGTAAGGTAACCCGGCGACGATGAGGTTGCCCGGGACGGGCCAAGGTGGAAGCTCCGATCCCGCCTCCCTCTATTTTCATCGCCCAATATTTTCTCCTCAATTTTCGTCGATTTCTGTAATTTCCAGCCGGATCCATCTTCTGGCGGAGAGTACTTTTGAAACATAATTTACTTATCCTATAAAATCAAATGAAGCATGGTGATCCAAATGAGATGGCTGAAAGCTCTGCTTCTGACGTTGATCATGGCCACGGCTCCAGGCGGGATGGGGTTGGAGTTCATGGGTGATGATGTGGTATCGATCGACTCCCCGGTGGAAGATGACATATTCGCCGGAGGCGACACCGTAAACATCAACGCTCCGGTGGATAGCGCCGTCATCTTTGGGGGGAGGGTGAACGTGGACGCCCCCATAAAGGGCGATCTGATCGTCGCCGGGGGGGAGGTCGATCTGAACTCTGAGGTGGGCGGGAAGGTCCTGGCAGCAGGCGGCACCATCAACCTCAGGGGCGACGTGGAGAGGAACGTGGTGATGGCCGGAGGTACGGTCCGAATACTATCCACGTCGGATATCGGGATGGACGCCGCCATCTCCGGAGGCGAGGTTTACAACGCCGGAAACGTGACGGGAACCCTCTGGGTCAACGCCGGAGACTTCGAGAATACGGGCACCGCTGGCGAGGTGAAGTATCAGATGTGGGAGGAGCATGAGGCTGCCCGGGAGCCGGAGGCCCTGATATCGACCTTCGGCATCCTGATGATCCTCGGCTTTCTCATCGTCGGCGTTCTGATCCTGAGGCTCTTTCCAGAAAGCATGTCCTCCGTGGATGGGGAGATCAGGAGATCTCCGCTGGTCAGGGCGATCCTGGGCCTCGGGCTGATCGTGGCATCGATGGTTCTGATCTTCGTCTCCATGGTCACCGTCATCGGAATGCCCCTGGGTTTTCTGCTCCTGGCCCTCTTCGTCGCCGCCCTGCTGGTCGCAAACCTTTTCGTCTCCTTCAGCCTGGGCAGGTGGATTGCCAGAGCATTGAACCGGAACCTGGGAGATATGCCCGCTTTCGTCTTGGGCTACCTGATCTTGAGCATCCTCTTCCTCATACCGCTGGTAGGGTTCCTGATCGAGCTTTTATCCATCAGCCTGGGATTCGGAGGCCTGGTCGGCTACCTGAACGAAAGTCGGAGGAGGGACTGAAGGACGCTCCAAAGCCGATGGGAGACGACCGAGGTGGCCGGGAAGCGATGTCGATTTGGGCCCGGTTTGGCCGGATGGCTATCGAGACCCTTCTCGACGATCGCAGATCAGGTCGTGGTCGCATCTCTGGGAGGAGGCGGAGAGTGGCCTCCGTCCAGAAGATATCGGGGCGGTGGAGGCTTCGACGAAGTTTCCATCAATAATTTAATATAGCAAGCTATAGATTGAAGCTATCGACAGCCATTCCACGGTTACTATGAAAAAATCCATATACCAATAAGCATCTAGATTCAAGAACGAAGAAGCCCAGGTGGTGGACGTGAAGTCGATTATAGATGAAGCTCTTAATAGAGCTGAGCTCGAGGGCCGGACAGCTCCGTTGGGGGCCATGGAGGACGATGACGATCTTGAGGATCTGAGAGTATCATCGAGGGCCATGGAGAATGACGAGGATCTGGTGGCGATTCTGGAGCAGCTCACCACAGTTATCAGGGTAATCGGCTGCGGCGGAGGTGGGTCCAACACCATCGAGCGGCTCGCCGAGACCGGGATCGAGGGCGCCGAGCTCTTTGCCATGAACACCGACGCTCAGCACCTGCTCCACATCAATGCGGACCGGCGCGTCCTGATCGGGCGGCGTACAACCCGGGGCCTGGGGGCGGGTAGCCTCCCCTCCATCGGGGAGGAGGCGGCCAGGGAGAGCATCGATGAGATCAGAGCCGCTGTGGAGGGGGCGGATATGGTCTTCATCACCTGCGGCCTCGGCGGCGGGACCGGCACTGGGGCAGCCCCGGTAGTTGCGGAGGTGGCAAGGGAGATGGGGGCTCTCACCATCTCGGTGGTGACCCTCCCCTTCGCCGCCGAAGGGGCGATCAGGATGGCCAACGCCGATGTGGGTCTGAAACGGCTCCGGGAGGTGTCGGACACCGTCATCGTAGTCCCCAATGACCGGCTCCTGGAAGTCGTCCCAGATTTGCCTCTCCAGGCAGCCTTCAAGGTGGCGGACGAGGTTCTGATGCGTTCGGTCAAGGGGATAACGGAGCTGATCACAAGGCCGGGCCTGATAAACCTGGACTTCGCCGACGTGAGGACGATAATGTCCAACGGGGGGGTCGCCATGATCGGCCTAGGGGAGGCCGAAGGCGAGATGAAGAGCAAAGACTCGGTGATCAAAGCCCTGAGAAGCCCCCTCCTGGACGTGGACATCTCGGGAGCGACCTCGGCGCTGGTCAATGTGGTGGGCGGATCGAGGATGACGATATCCGATGCCGAGACGGTGGTGGAAGAGGTCTACGAGAGGATAAACCCGGAGGCCAGAATCATCTGGGGAGCCCAGATAGATCCGAGCCTCGACAACGGCATCAGGACGATGCTGGTGGTGACCGGGGTCTCATCTCCTCAGATCCTGGGCAAGGAGGATGTGAGACAGGGCCGGATCGTCTCCAAACACGGGATAGATTTCCTGAGGCGAAGGAGAACAGATATCTGAAGCCCTTCGCCTGGTGCTTCTAACCTCACTTTATGCTTCTGAACCTCCGCCCGGAGATTCCGATTTTCAAAAATCATATAGCAATAAAAGGAGAGCACTGCCCCGTCTGGGAAGCCGGACCCGAGGGATCCGATGTCAACGGCCGGACACTACCAGGCCAGCAGGGTGAGAAGGCTCAGCTTTCTGGGCTTTGTCGGCGCCACTCCCCTGCTCGGACAAGCTTTTAGGGACGGCGTCGTCTACCACCAGCTCCACCTTCTGCATATAAAGAAGGGTCTGACCTACACAGGGCATCTCCTTGAATGTATCCGGGTGGATGTAAACCGTCTTCAGCCTGTGACATGACTGGAGCATTCTGTATATGTTGCGGTTTGTCGGCACAAAGGCGACAACCAGCTCCTCTTCGCCGGGCGTAAGCCGCGCCAGGTCGAACTCTGAGTTCAAGATCCGCATCATCTTCAGACGACCACGCATATTTGTTCCGGAAAACCCTCAGGGAGGGCATCATCTGGCGTCCAACTCTTCATCATTTTATATTACTAGCTAAGAGCATCTCGTATATGAACCTGTTGATTAAAAATAACTGGGGATTGATCGAGCGCCTGTCTTATGTCATGGCAAAGCATATCACGCGAAAATTCGACGTCAGATGAGGTTGTCAGCCTTCAATCCCCGGAAGAAAGATGAGATAATTCCTGAAATTTGACCAGTTTTGAACCGAAATTGACCGCGAAAGCTTCAAGGTTCGTCTCTCCAAATAAAGAGTCTCATCGGCCCTTTGCGGGCTGGTTTCCACCTCCGACTTGGGGAGGATGGGCCCAATCAGATCCACCTCAACCCGCAAATGATAACATGTGCCATGTCAATCGATGGAATTATAAAGCATAGAGATTGCTTAATAAATATTGTTATGAGCGCGGAGAATGGATGTGAGAATATGGTGACAGAGAAGGTGAAAAGAGAGCTTGAGATGCTTAGAAGGCACCTTACCATCCTGAAATACGTGGTGGAGAATGAGCCGATCGGCATACTCAAGCTGGCTGAAGAGACGGGGATACCCAGCCACAAGGTTAGGTACTCGCTGCGGGTGCTGGAGCAGGAGGGGCTCATCGCCGCCTCGGCGCCGGGCGCCGTCACCACGGAGCGGACCGGGACCTTTCTCAAAGACCTGGACTCTGTCATCGATCAGCTTCAGGAGATGGCGAAAGAGCTGAAGGATATCAAGATCGAGCGGTAGCGTCCAATGCCTCCTTACATCGAGATAGCAGGGACTCTGGAGGGGGTATCCAGAGAGGAACGGAGAGGGTCCAAGGCTGATCTCCTGGCATCCCTCTTGAAGGGCCTCACTCCCGAGATCATCCGCCCCGCGGTCAGGCTTCTATCGGGTCGCCTCTGGCCCCCCTGGGAACCGCAGGAGATGGGGATAGGTCCCGAGATCCTGGGGGAGGTTCTGGAGGAGATCTCCGGGAGGGCTGTATCTAGGCAGGCTAAAGGGGCCGATCCGGGAGATCTGGCCCGGTCGATGGTCCAGAGCCGGTCTCAGCAGACCCTCACATCGACGACGACAGATATGTTGCAGGTGTACGAATCCCTTCGAATGATACCTGTCCAGAGGGGAGCTGGCTCCATATTCAGAAAGAAATCCATCCTCAAGGGGCTTCTTCTCAGCGCTTCCCCTCTGGAGGCCAAGTACATAGCCAGGACCGTCCTCGGGAGGATGATGGTGGGGTTGGGCCCGTCCCTGATGTCGGCGGCCATCGGGAAGGCCTTCTCCGCCGACGAGACCCAGGTGAAGAAGGCTTACGCCCGTCTTCCGGATTTTGGAATGGTGGCCCTCAAGGCTTCTCGAGGTGAGATCTTCGATGTGAGGCTTGCGCCGCCAAATCCGGCGAGGATGATGCTCTTTCGCCGGGATAACAGCCCCTGGGAGATGATGGAGGGGGCGGGTCGGAGGGCTTGCGTGGTCAGATACGGCGGGCTGAGGATTCAGGTTCACAGGTTCAACGAACAGGTCTTCATCTATACAAGTCAGCTCAGAAACGTCACTTCGTCTCTGGCCGACCTGGCGGAGGGGCTATTGAGGGTGAAGGCCGACTTCATCATGGAGGGTGAGTTCGTCCTGGTCCGGCGAGGGGAGATCTCCCCCCGATCGGAGATGCTGGGAAGAATCAACCTCAAAAGCAGGTCGAGAGGTTCGGCGGTCCCGTCCTTCGCGGCATCGGACCTTCTCTACCTCGATGGAAAGGAGCTTATCGATGAAAGCTACGCGGAAAGGAGGAGGAATTTGAGCAGCGCCCTCGGAGGCGTTGCAGGAACTCCCCTCTCTGCGAAGGTATTTCTGGCGGACGAGGCGGTCTTGAGCGATCCAGATGAGGCGAAAGACCTCCTCAAAAGGTCTCTGAATCAGGGGTATGGAGGGCTTCTGATTCGCGATCTCTCAGGGACTTATGCCCCGGGAGAATGGAGCCGAGGGGACGTTTTGGCCTCCCGGTCGTACGGGGAAAGAAGTCCCGGTTCGAAGAATCAGGGGCATCCTCATCAGGGGGCGAGCGCCTCGGATCCCTTGCGGATATGAGGTCTCATCTTCTGGAGGAGCATCTTGAATTATTTATATAATCTTTTTTTCAAGTTCAAAATAGAAGCATCCAGAGACGCTTATCAGGGAATACGGCCACGAAAGTCTATATATGTGAAGAATACTCAGTTCCTTGAGAGCCGGTCAGCAGGGCGGTTCTTGTCAGAGGGGAGAATATTTAAGCTCAGTATGTGAATAAGTTTAGAGAGGTATCGGAGGAAGGATCACATGACCAGAGGATTTTTGGCGGTTTCGGCGGCGCTTCTCTTGGCCGCCATCATGTTATCGCCAGCATTGGCATATACCATTTGCAGTTCAGCTAATCCATCATATACCATCGGTTCGGGAACCCCCTACCAGTATACGGTCGGATCGGGCGGACTTCAGACCTACAGCGTCGGCTCAGGCAGTCCCTACCAGTACACGATCGGATCGGGCGGACTTCAGACCTACACCGTCGGCTCAGGCAGTCCCTACCAGTACACGATCGGGTCGGGCGGACTTCAGGCCTACACCGTCGGCTCAGGCAGTCCCTACCAGTACACGATCGGGTCGGGCGGACTTCAGACCTACAGCGTCGGCTCAGGCAGTCCCTACCAGTATACCATGGGATCGAAAGCTCTGCAGCCCTATTCCATAGGGATGGGAACCCCCGCGGCGAGCACGGGATCGTGCGAGGTAGTTGGACCCTCGGTGCCGGTTGTCAGCAAGACCGTACCTGCAGCGCCGGTGATCGATGAGACAGGACCTGCAGCACCGGTGATCGACGAAACCGCACCCGCAGCACCGGTTATAGACGAGACCGCACCTGCAGCGCCGGTCATAAGCGAACCTGGTCCCATACTGCCCGCTGTCAGCGAGATTGAATCCGCGGAAGAGGTTACAGTCGAAGAACTCGAGCCTGTGGTCAACGAGACCGAGCCCGTGGTCAACGAGACCGAGCCCGTGGTCAACGAGACCGAGCCTGTGGTCAACGAGACCGAGCCCGTGGTCAACGAGACCGAGCCTGTGGTCAACGAGACTGAGCCTGTGGTCAACGAGACTGAGCCTGTGGTCAACGAGACTGAGCCTGTGGTCAGCGAGCCCGAGCTCATGAGCATATTTGATACCGCAGCTGCGGATGGGCAGGTCGAAACCTTGGTCATGGCATTAGAGGCCGCAGGTCTTGCAGACCTTCTGAGATTCGATGGGCCCTTCACCGTCTTTGCGCCTCCTGAGGACGTTATCGCATCGGCGATGGCGGATGTGGACATGAACGACACCGAGGCCGTCGCAGGGATCCTAGAATATCACATAGCCATCGGCAACTTCACGGCGGCTGACATCAGGAACATGACCACAATCACCACCCTCCAGGGCGGAGAGCTCACCGTCGAGGTCACCGATGAGGGCATAAAGGTGGGCGGCGCCAATGTGATCGAAGCCGACATAATCTGCAGCAACGGCGTAATTCACATCATCGACGCCGTTCTGATGCCTCCCGCTGAAGAAGAGGTCGCTTCAGAGGAGGCCCCTGCAGAGGAGATGCCTCCGGCGGAGATCCCGGTTGAAGAGGCACCTGCCGAAGAAGAATCTCCTGCAGAAGAGCCTCCAGCGGGCGAGATAGAATAACTCCAGTTTAAGACTCTCCAGCGATAAGCAGCGCCGATGGCGCGCAATGAAGAGGTGAAGAGCGGTTCAAAGCCACGCTCCGAGCCTCTTCAAAATCCGATTTTTGAAGTATTTGAATTGCCATTGGCAGAATGTGAATGTGTCTCCAACTTGGTGGCCTGCGATAATCCCTCGGGCTGGATCCATCTCGAGCCCATTTATAGAAATTTCAAGGCATACAATACAAGTCTACCAATTTTCGAACAGATTCCTTTGTTCTTTATCGTTTAGGGGGATAGGCCTTTTGTTGTAGAATTGATTATACGACTTATTTCCCCGCGTCATATTTCCAAACATATTTAATTGTTGAGATATCTCCGTTTCATCAGATAATTTATTTTTTGGAAAGAATGATATTTGCTGTTTTCTGTGATAGTGATAGCCGCTATTCACATTTTGTGGATTGTTTAACAACCGAAATAACAATGGTTTTATGGCCAGACCAATATTTTGTTTTTGCACATTTTTTGTTGGGTTATGGAGACAGCAAAAAATGCTTCCCAGTATGACGTCGATAAATTGTATGAATGGAGATTCTTCAGCTAAATCGGGACTCTCTCGTCGATGGTCTGAGTCTACAAATATGACATTTTCGTTACTAACCACTATCTTATCATCTTCGAGATTTATTTTTCGACCAGCATGCCAAGGAAAATAATCGTGCTTTTCCTGACTCCCCTTATCATGGTATATATTCTCAATTTTAATCCGATCATACTCTGCAAAAAAATATTTTGCTCCTCCTGTCAGCGTTGTCCTGAAAAACCGATTATATATCGTTAATTCTCTACCTTCATCCGGACCGAACTCATCTAGATCCATTTTTGTTAAATCCAATCCAAGCAAATTAAAATAAACTAGACCCATATTACCTCTATTATTCTTTTCTATCATGAATTCTTTAAGCCATCTTTCAGCAATTCTGTATCTTGCATTGCTTCTATCTATTTCATGATAATGAATCTCAGTATTATTTTTCTCATGATATTTGCATTGATGTGGGCACATGTCTTTATTATGATGCCAATTATTGTACTGAATACAACGTGAATCCCACAAATGTTTCAATAATCTAGCCTTTTTTGTTTTTGGGACGAATAGCATCCCTATATACATCCAAGTGGTCTTGTCATACTCTGATTTCACAGGATTTATCTCATCACAATATATATCTAAATTAATCTCTCCAATAATAACCACCCATCCATTTAATTTCTAGGCAATTTATTACAAATATAATAAATAATATTAATTATCGGTGGTTTTATCTCCAGTCATCATCCCCATCAGCCGCCACCCATCGACCTTGCCGCACCCGCCGCGCGCCGCCTCCCGCTCGGAAAAGGCCTCCATCCCGTCCGGCTCGATCCCCGAGCCCATCATGGCGAAGGGGACGGCCTCGGCGGTGTGGGTCCTGATGGAGATGGGGGTTGGGTGGTCTGGCAGGACCATGACCCGCCAGTCGGAGCCGGACTTCTCCAGGCCGTCGAGGACCGGGCCGACGATTCTCGCGTCGAAGCGGCGGATCGCCTCGATCTTTTCATCGAGCTTGCCGTCGTGGCTCATCTCGTCGGGGGCCTCCACGTGCAGGTAGACGAAGTCCACCCGGTCCAGGGCGTCGAAGCAAGCTCTGACTTTCCCCTCGTAATTGGTGTCCAGAACTCCGGTGGCGCCGGGGACATCGATCATCTCCAGGCCGGCGTAGACCCCCATCCCCTTGAGGAGGTCGACGGCGGAGATGACCGCGCCCTCGATCCCCCACAGCTCGCAGAACTTGGGCATGGAGGGGGCCTTCCCCTGCCCCCAGAGCCAGATCATGTTGGCGGTCCGCTTGCCTTCTCCCGCGCGGCGGAGGTTGACCGGGTGGTCGGCGAGGACGGGTATTGATTCGAGCATCATCTCCCGAAGCGGGCCGGAGCCCTCGCCCCTGGGCAGGTATTGGTCGATGGGCTGGCCTGCGATGTCGTGGGGCGGGGTGCAGACTGCCGCCAGGCCCTCGTTCTCATCCTGAACCAGGAGGTTTCGATAGCTCACCCCCGGATAGAGCCTGGCGTTGGGATCGGCTTTAGTTAGGGCTGCGATCAGCTCGCGCCCTTCCTCCGAGGAGATGTGGCCCGCGCTGTAGTCGACCATGATCCTCTTCTCCAGGTCGACGTTGACCAGGTTGCACCGGAAGGCGACGTCTTCGGGCCCGAGAGGGACACCCATCGCCGCCGCCTCCAGGGGGGCCCGGCCGCTGTAGTACCTCCTGGGGTCGTAGCCCATCACCGAGAGGTTCGCCACGTCGCTTCCCGGCGGCATCCCGGCGGGGACGTTCGCAGCCAGGCCGCCTCTGCCGGTGCGGGCGATCCTGTCCATGTGGGGGGTCTCGGCCACCTCAAGAGGGGTCTTTCCGTCCAGAGCCTCGATGGGATGATCCGCCATCCCGTCTCCCAGCAGTATAACCAGCTTCATCTTTCGTCCTCATCTCCAGTCTTTTGTCCGCGATCCTCTCCGATCAGATCTCACGGTCTTAGAGCGGCATCACTTGCGAACCGTCTCCTTTTTTAGTTCTAGCTCTAAAAGAACGAAGTGCTCATTCCAGATTCTGCCATCGCCTCTTTTGACTTCTTCGCCCTGGCCCGCCGTTCGGCCTCGGGCAATTCCTCCTCTTCTCGCCTCCTCTTCTCCTCCCTCTCCATCCTGGCCAGGTGGTGGTTCAGGACCTTGGCCAGCCGGTTGAGCTTCTCCCTCTGACAGGTCGCTCCCCTGGTGACGCCGTAGACGATGTCCACCACCGTCCCCAGGGTCTCGATCTTATTTCTCGGGGGCATCACAAGCCTGGTCTTCACCCCCACCTTCGCGAAGTCCTCGAAGTCGACGGGGCTCTGGCAGACGATCACCGCCG
>Ga0209203_1001701_pt1 | contig 15693 bp, 12 predicted proteins | sample AD_UKC109_MetaG_FD_184423 | JGI IMG/M metagenome (GOLD analysis project Ga0209203, IMG submission 184423) | Active sludge microbial communities of municipal wastewater-treating anaerobic digesters from Hong Kong - AD_UKC109_MetaG (SPAdes)... | ecosystem: Engineered > Bioreactor > Anaerobic >... | reverse complement strand
TTTCTGTTTTTATTGATGCGTGTTTTTCGGGAGGCGCCCGCGAGCAAGGACTACTTGCTGCTCGTGGTGTTAAGGTTCGCCCAAAAGAAAATCCTCTAAATGGGAATATGGTTGTTTTTACAGCCAGCAGTGGCGATCAGTCATCGTTGCCCTACCACGATCAGAACCATGGATTTTTTACATACTTTCTGCTAAAGATTATCAAGGAGAAAGGACCCGATGTAACCTACAACGATATTGCCACCTACTTAAAGAAAAATGTGGAACTGGAAGCAATTCTTGTGAACGAAAAGGAGCAAACGCCACAGGTAAATGTAAGTCCATCACTAAACGATGATTGGTTAACCTGGTCGTTAAAATAGGTTGGTATAAAAATCAAAAAAAAGGGGCTTTCGCCCCTTTTTTGCTGTTAAGAAAAACCAACTAAAGCACGCCTTCATCGTAAGCTCTTTCACCATGGATTGAGAAGTCGAGGCCTTCGTTCTCCTCTGCTTCAGAAACCCTTACCCTTGTTACAAGGTTGATTAGATAGAGCATTAAGTAAGTAAATAGGAATGCGTATAAAGCGGTTCCAACAACAGAAATAACTTCCTTGAAGAAAAAAGAGTAGTTGCCAAATACCAAACCATCGGTACCTGCAGGATTAACACTTTTAGCAGCAAATACTCCTAAAAGAATTGTACCTAAAACTCCTCCCATTCCGTGAACACCCCAAACATCTAGCGCATCATCCCATTTCAACCTGTTTTTCAGTTGAACCGAGTAATAGCAAACTAATCCTGCTCCAATTCCAATAATTGGTGCGGCCCAAACCGGAACAAATCCGGCACATGGTGTTATTGTTGCCAAACCGGCAATTGAACCCGTTAACAATCCTACTAACTTTGGCTTGCGTGCGTGCATCCATTCAATTACAACCCAGGTAATTGTTGCAAACGATGCTGCAATATCGGTATTTATAAAGGCAAGCGTTGTAACCGAATCAACAGCAACCTCGCTACCAGCATTGAAACCATACCAACCGAACCAGAGTAAACCGCTACCAATTGCAACCAATGGAATGCTGTTTGGCGTTGAGTTTTTGTCGGTTCGAGGGCCAACGAAGAAAACAGAAGCCAACGCTGCAAAACCTGCTGTTGCGTGTACAACAATTCCTCCGGCAAAATCGAGAACTCCCCACTCGGCAAGAATTCCACCACCCCAAATCATGTGTACAAATGGATAGTATACAAGGATTTGCCAAAAGGTTAAGAAAATTAAGTACGATTTAAAGGTTACCCTGTTTACAAATGCTCCGGTGATAAGGGCTGGAGTAATAATTGCAAACATCATTTGGTAAGCAATGAAAAGATACTCGGGAATTTTTCCGTTTCCTGACCAAAGCATATCGGGAGTTATTCCCATCAGGAATGCTTTGTCGAAGTTGCCAATAATTCCACCTTCGCCACCGCTGAAGCAAAGTGAGTAACCAAACATAATCCAGAGAACGGTTGTCCATCCAAGGGACACAAAGCTCTGAATCATAATTCCAAGAATGTTACGTTTTGATGCTAATCCTCCGTAAAAGAAAGCCAAACCTGGAGTCATCAGCATCACGAGGCTTGTTGCTAAAAGCATAAAGCCGGTTGATCCTGTTTCTAACATAGTTTATAATTTTTGGGTTAATACTGAGGTAAATCGATAAATAAAATCCTTATAATGAAATTCCTAAAACAAAAAATATTCTTTCTGCATCGGGGTTAAATATTAATGAGGTTGAAATTGGTAATGAGAATTTTTCGGTTACATCAATGGATTTTGATGCTGTTATTCCAAGATTTATCAAACCCATAGATTCATTTCCGTAGAATCCAATTTCGCCCTTATCCTCATCGGGATTGTCGAGCGCTGCTCCAATAAAGTAGTTTACATCAACACCTTTCACTGAATGCGCGTATCCCAGCTCAACGTATTTTGACATGAAAATGTCACCGGCTGAACCATCGTCGTTAATTTTGCGGGCATCGGCTCCGTAGAAATTCATCGCAAAAACCAACGAAATTGGGAATTGCTCTGGTCCACTATATCCCAAAGTAGCCTCGTAAAGATGTCCTGTTGAGTTTTTTCCGTAATCAAAGTATTTTGGACTTGTTCCATTATCGTCAGGAAAGAAGTAGTCGGTTAGGGTAACCGAAAACATTTCTGAGTATGAGTAGGTCAGGAATAAATCTGCCTCCTGAAAAGTTTGGGTTCCTCCAACGGAGTAAGCACCCCACGCGCCTACGCTGAGCGAATGTTTTTCGTTTCCGAACGAAAGGTCAAGTGCGGGCTGAATGCTGGGAGCATTTCCTCCAAGGTTCAATCCTCTCCAAACATAGCGGTTTGTGATATCAACCCCTAAAGAAAATGGTGATTCTTCTGTTTGTGTGGTTCCCTGCTCGGGTTCCTGAGCAAAAACGGTAAGGGCAATACATAGAACAAAAAATAGGAAAAGATACTTTCTCATAGCATGTACGTTTAGGTTTTACATGCTCCAAAAGTACCCCGTGGTTACTGGGATTTCAATAAAGGTTTCACTAAATTATGCCTACGTGATTTTCGTAGATTTGAAGTTTTTTATGGATCGACAATTTTATTGCGAATGGCAAATTTTACTAGTTCAACCGTACTTTTAAAGTTGAATTTCTGCATCATGTTGCTTTTGTGGGTTTCTACGGTTCTGATGCTTATGCACAGCCTGTTGGCAATATCCTGATTTGAGAGTCCCTCAACGTATAACCGTAAAATTTCTTGCTCTCTGGCTGTTAGCAAAGGAAGCGGTTTTACCTCAGTATCGTGCTGGTTTTTTGCAGAATTCAGGTAGCTGTTGAAAATTGTTTGCGAGATGGATGGACTGAAATATTGTTGCCCGCTGGCAACTGAAATAATTGCAGAAACCAGATCGCTCTTAGTAGTTTCCTCCTTCGAAAGATATCCCATTGCTCCGGCGCTCACAGCGTTATGAATGTAATCGGGAGTAATGTACATTGAAAGGATAATCACTTTAACTTCTGGAAATTGTTGAGAAATTTTTCGGGTTAGCTCAATGCCCGTCATGCAAGGCATGGAAATGTCGGTAATTAATACATCCACCGCATTCTTTTCGATGAAATCGAGAACTTCGGCGCCGCTTCTTACCGTTCCAACAACTGAAATGCGGGAATCGCTCTCGAGCATTCCTTTTATACCATCGAGAACAATTTTATGGTCGTCAACAAGTAGTACTCTTATCATTCCTCAACTTTTTGCGGGATCACAATCCGTAGTGTTGTTCCCGTTCCTTTCTCAGATTCAATAATACATTTTCCGCCTAGAAGTTCCGCGCGCTCTCTCATGTTGTAAATTCCAAAACCGCTGGAGCGACTTGTGGATTCGGGCGAAAATCCAACGCCATCATCCTCAACCATCAGCATAATTCTATCGTTCCCAACAACCAGTTGAACATTTACCTGCTGCGCCTTTGAGTGCTTTACAGAATTGGTGAGCGCTTCCTGAGTTATTCGGTAAAGATAAACAGAAGTTCGCTCGTTGATAGAAACCATTTCGCCAAGGCACGAAAATTTCACCTGAATTCCCGATGTTCTTGTAACCTCCGAGCAAAGATTGTTCAATGCATCGTTGATGCAAAGATCGCCAAGTGCCGGAGGGCGAAGATTCCCAGAAATTTGCCGAACCTCGGCAATCAGCTCTGCAAACTGCTTTTTTACGCTTTCGATGGTTTCGCCAACCGATTGGTTATTCTTCTCGTCGGCGGCTTCGAGCTGCAACTTTGTTGCAACAAGCTTTTGTCCTAACCCATCATGAAGTTCGCGCGAAATTCTTTTCCGCTCAAGTTCTTGTCCATCTATAATTGCGATGGTGCGCTTTCTTTGCTCGTTCTCCAAGGCTCTGGCAGCCTGCTTTCGAATGGAAATATCTCGCAGGATAAGAACCTCCATAGTTCTTCCTGAAAAATCGGTTGTAAATGCAGCAACCTCAATATCCAGCGTTTTATTTCCCTTTGTATCGATTGTAGTCTCAAGCGTTTCACCAACTTTTGGAACTTCCCTTATTAAGTCCTGAACCGGAATTTGTGTTATCTCCTCAAATGTTTTGTTTGTTAATTTCAGTGCGGCACTGTTGGCCAAATTTATTTTCCCCTTCTCGTGAATAATAATTCCTTCGGTTGTTGCATTGTAGAAAAGGTTGAGTCGTTCCTCGCGCTCGTACAAACCTTGTGTAATGCTTTTTATTTGGCTTGCCATTTGGTTAAACGAAGCACCCAGCGAGCCAATTTCATCACTCGCGGTGATGGGAACGCTAACATCAAAATTTCCTTCTCCAACCTTTTCGGTTGCTCGCTTTAGGTTCAGAATTGGCGTTGAAATGGTTCTGGAAATTATAATTGAAATTGTAAGAACGAAAAATGAGATAACCAGAAGTAAAAAGATTATATCATTCTTGAGCGCATTAACCGGTTTCATCGCTTCCAGAAAATCAATTTCCGAAAGAACCGCCCAGTGAAGCCCCGACACACGTAAGGGTTCAAATGAGCTGAGAACCTTTATTCCCCTGTAATCGTTAATTACCTCGGTTCCGGTAATTCCGCTCAGCGCCTTTTGAACTCCAATTGTATTTGCCTTAACGCGCAGAATTGCATTCTCAACGAATCGAGAATTTGTTCGGAGCAACGAATCGCTACCCACAATGTAGGCTTCGCCAGAATTTCCGAATCCGGTTTCAATTTCGTACTTTATTCCCAGCTGGGAGATGGAATCGGCATCGATTTGAAAAAGAATGGTGTACCTGCCTTGCTGCAAATCGTTTTTTAATGATGAAAGGATAAAGAGTGCTGGCCTTACCCCATTTTTTCCCGGAAGAACAACATCGTTAACAATTGGATTTTCTGACAGATTGCGCTCTTGAGTTACTTCTTCTGAAAGGTTTAAAATTGTTGTTTCAGAATATTTTACATCAACTTCTTCATCGGCAGAAAAAACCGTTTTACTCTGTGAATCTACCAGATACATGTTTACAAATCCGTACCTGTGAAATCCGGTTTTTTGCATTTTTTGTGATAGTTCAACCGATGAAATTGGCTCCCTGCTCGAATCGAACAAAAGATGAAATGTGGTAGACAGCGATGTAGCATTTTTCAACTTTTCGGTGAAGTACTGCTCAACCTGACTTTTCTTGAAAACCCTAACAGAGGTTAACTGATCAATGGTTCGTTTTAGCATTGCCTCACGGGTATAGCGAAAGTAGTATATCCCCAAAATAGTAATTGAGGAAATACTTACCAGAAGCGTAAGCGCAACAATTTTTGCTGTAATTGAGAGATTTCGCATGGCTGAACTGTGGTAAAAGTAAAAAATCTGTGTACTTTCTCCAACAGCCAGCAGAATCTATTTTCTACTCCCTAAAAAAATACAGCTCCGCCAAATTTCGAACCGAAAAATCGGCGTAGAATGCCATTGGACTGTAAAGCCTGTAATGCCCGCTTTTCTGCGAATTATCTGGAATGGAAAGGATTGGCTCAACCTGGTCGATGCGGTTGAAAAGTTCGCCCATGCTAAAAATTGCACGGTAGCCGTCAACCCCAACAACGCAAACTGTTCCGTTACGAAACCAACTTGCTGCATCGGCAGCAAAATATTCCATAACCTCACCACGGAGCGGAAAACCACGGAAGGTTGGCGTATCGTGATATCCCATGCCCAAACCAAAAAAAACAGATTTGTAAACAATATCGCTCGGCGATTGCTCCCTAGCCTCAATTGTTTTTAGCAAAATATTATCAACCACAATATTTACGCTGGGACTGTACGGATTTTCTGGTTTTCGGTGAATTGGGTAAACTTTCCTGTCGAACGATTTAATTGTAATTCGAGTTGGATTTTCCAGCTCACGGTAGGAAAACATATCGGTGGCTGCAACCACTTTCCATGTTTTGCCGGTTGGATACTCAACTTCAATTTTATACGGCTTTACCTGCGCCACCTCAGTGGCAATTATTACCTGATGTGCAATGGGATTAAAGAAAATTTCGTTCCACGAGAAGGTTACGTTTTCGCCTTTATCGTTCTCGATAACTATGTACAAATCGGTTGCCGGACGGAACTCTTCCAGATTCTTTTTCTCAACAATAAACGGATTCAGCAAATCGAAAAGCGAGTAGCCCCTGTACCTGTATGCTCCCACAAAGTCAACCTTGCCGGAATCGCCCATGGTTGCTTGCTTGTAGAAAACTTCGCGCTTGTATAATTTGCGGAGTTTTACGTTTCCCGGATTCTTCACCTCTCCCTCAACGGTCAAATTTCCAACTTTTAGCTCGGTTTCATCGGTTTGATGAAAAAGGCTGTTCCCGTTTTTGTAGTATTTGCTGGTTGCCCCCGAAAAAGCATCGGGAAGAATGTTGCAGGAAGATGTACTTGCTGCTATTGCCAAAACAATGAAAATGTGTTTGTGTCTCATAACTCCTAGTGTTATTGATTGATTGACTGATTGTTTAATTGATTGACTGATTGCTAAATATTACATGCACATACTCCAAATCATCCAATCATCCAACCATCCAATGATTTATTGCATAAATAACTTATAGTTTTGCTCTCACTTCCAATATAATAAACCGTCCGGGACCAACCGACATGCTGCTTTCGTAAATCTTTTTATCAAGAATATTCTGCACATTCACCGATAAGTCGATGTGATTCAGGAACTCCCTTGAGAGTTTAACATCAATGGTAAACTTTGCGGGCAGCTGGTTGCTAAGCACCCAATCGTCGTAAGCATTCTGGTCGTTGATATACATTTTCCCGGTATACCGGGAGGTTACTCCCACATTTACAATTCGGTTTTTCAGGAATGCTCCGGCGTTAAACGAGTGCATGGGAACATCGGTGAGAAATTTTCCGGTAAGGTCGAATGCCTCGGGATCGAGCGGTTGGTAATCGGCAATTTTTGACGAAGCGAATGCGTACCCTCCAAAAATGGTGAGGTACCGAACGGGAGTTGCCGTAAAATCAGCCTCAAATCCAATAATGTCAACATCAGAGATGTTCGACGGAATCATAATTGGGCGTGGCCCAAAACTCATATCAATGCTGTCGCCCGTTGAAACGTAGTAGAGGAAATCCTTCCCCTTTGAGTAGAATGCGCTGGCAGCCAAGCGAACCCAACTTGTTGGTTTAATATCGCCACCAACCTCAAAGTTATCGAGATACTCGGGCGTTAGGTTCGGGTTTGCAATCTTAAAACCTCCTCGAACCCTTCCCGAGCGGCATAAATCGTCGAGTACCGATGGACGAAAACCCCGGCTGTAGCTTGCGTAAATTCTGTATGTATCGGAAGGTTTATACTGTGCCGAAAGGCGCGGACTGAAGGCTCCCCAGTTTACCGGATCCTGACCCGAAAACTGGTATCCGTTCATAAAGTTTGTTTCGGCGGAGGGTGTATGAATCACAAACTCGCCATCGTAAAAGCGGGCGTAATCGTATCGCAATCCGGCGGTTACCTTCACGGTATTATCAAATAAGCCAATCTCATCCTGTAGGTAGAAACCGTAAAAATCCATTTTCCCCCTATTATCAACCTGGTCGGTTGAAGTGTAGTAAACGTCCGAAGCGTCAACCTCACCCAGACGCACATCGATTCCGCCGGTGAAAGTGTGGCTGCCAAGTTGGTAGCTTGCGCTTGTAAGCAAACCGTAATCGGTACGGAGCGAGAGAACGTCGTACCAGGTGTAGTCGTCCTTCATCCACTCGCTAACCCGTTTGTAGTACTCGCGTTGAAAGAAAGTGGAGGCGGTCCATTTCACACCTCCTGCGTTCCCCCTAAAAACCGAACGTATTTGGTAGGTATCGTACTCACGAGTATTGCCTAGCGGCTGAAAAACCTGCTCGCCAGTGGTTCGCACATCGTCGAACAGGGTAAAATCGACCTCGGCGTTGAACCTGTCGCCGCCATCGTATCCTGTTTTCATGTGCAGAACCTTCTCCTCAAAGGTTGAATTCACGATGTAGGGATTCTCCGTTTGCTCGGCAATGGATTGGGTAATGTACCCGTCGCTGTTGCGAAACAGCCCGTTGGCTGCCCAGTAGAATCCATTATTCAGCTTGCCGGCCAGCTTCGCATTAACGCCCTTGGTGTTGTAGGTTCCATAGTGCGCCGAAACGCTTCCCTCAACTTTTTCGGTTGGTTTTTTATTTACCACGTTAATAATTCCACCCATGGCGTTACCGCCATAAAGGGCAGAGCCGGGGCCTTTTATCACTTCAATCCGTTCAATCTCACCTGTTGATATTAAATTCCAGTTCACGGAACCTCCATCGGCTTTGTTAACGGGTACTCCATTGAGCAGAACAAGCGTTCGCCCCTGCTCCTTGCCACTTACTCCCCGCATTGAAACCGTTGCGCGAAACGAAAATAATCCAAACGAGCGTGCCGTGTGAACCCCCGGAAGTAGCGCCAACAGCTCATCAACACTTTGGTACGATGACAACGAAATTTTTTCGGGCGTAATCATTTCAATCCTACCCGGAATTTCACCAATACGACTCTCGGTACGGGCAGCCGAAACCACAACCTCATCAATAAAAATATCAGCATCATTGAGTAAAAACTCAAGATTTATATTTTGTTTCGCCAAACTAACTTCCATCTCTTGAGTAGTATAGCCAATTGAAGAAGCTGTAATTTTGTAATTTCCAGCCTTTAGCCCTGAAATGCTAAACTCGCCCTGCTTGCTGGTTTTTGTTACCATCTTACCAATGGTTACGTGAGCATTCTCCAACGGAAGGTTGCTGCTTTTACTCTTTACAATGCCAGAAATTGTTCCCTGACCATAAAGAAGAACAGGGAACAGAAATATAATTATTACAGAAAACTTTATATTGCTCATCGATTTTTTGAATTAATTCTCAGCAGTAGTTTCTTACTCTTGTACTTTTATTTCCAGCTCCATGTAGCCGTCGGTTTCGGTGTCGGCATGCTTAACCCTGATGATTCCGAACTTTCCTTCCTGGGTTTTAAAAGGAACCAGCTTACCGGTAAAGCAGAACTTACAGTTACCGCTTGAACTTCCTGGCTTGAAGGAGTTAACCAGCAAGCTATCGTTGGCTGCCGCCAAAAACTCATCGAGGTTAACCAAGTCGTTATCCGTTGCGTTGTAATCGTAAAGCGTTGAATTACGAATTTCCCAGTTTGCCACATCGGGGTAGTAGGTTGGAGCCGTTGTGTACTGAGGGCAGTTTAGCGTGGGCGACATTACCCCGCTGGTAAGGTAAACGAAAGCCAGCACATCAACCATATGTTCGTTACCAGCCACCGACTCGTTGGAATAAGCAATACCTGAATTTACATTAAGAAAATTTGGGTACTGGGTATTATCCTGCATACCAATAAATACCGATTCAAAATGCTTTATGGGACCATAATCAACGCCTTCGCCCAATTGCACATTGAGGGAAACAGAGGCTGTGTCGCGGTTGGCATTCATGGCAATGAACTTCCAAACTTCAACCTCGGCGTTGGATTTCACTGCATTTACCTCGTCCTCGAAGTCGATGTCCTCAACAAAAATTCCCTTATCAACCTCTGTAATGGTATCGCCATCGGCAATTCGTTGGACAATGATGTTGGTTAACGGGTAATCCTCACCGTTTGCCCTGAAGGCAAATGATAGTTTCCCTCCAACAGCCACTTCCTCGTTGTTCTGTGTAAGGTTGTTTCCCGTAAAAAGCTCAATGGTAGGTCTGGAAAACTCACTCTCGTTGGGCTTACAACCAGACAGTGCAGCTGCAACCAGAAAAAAAATGAAAACTTTTTGACGCATATTTTAAAGTTCTTAAAGAATTAACCCTGAGAGACTTTTCAATCGCTCAGGGTTAACAAGCAGTAAGTTTAAATATCTATTTTACCTTGTACTCGAAGGTAACGCTGCCAGTAGCACCATCAACAACAGCAGTAACCTTTAGCAAACCATAAGTTGCGTCTGCTGTTTTGAATGCGTAAATATCGTCAACAGCCAGCATTTTTGCTTTTCTTTTACCTTCATCCTCGTTATAGTACGATTGGATTGACTCATCACCATCAGCAAGAGCATCGAACTGTTCAACGGTAAGGGTTGTTACTTCAAAGTAACGGGTTTCGTTTTTTGTTTCCCAGTTTGCTGGGTCGGTGGGGTCGTTGTCAGCTTCGTCAGAGAAAACGCCAGTAATGTTTGAATTTGGTCCGGCCAAAGCAATATCATTTCCAACTTCGTAGAAGCAGAAAATATCAATTGCTGCCTGGTTTGCGTAAGCTTGCTCAAGGGTATAAACATCGCCCGTACTTACTGAGAGGAATCCCGGAGTTTCTGAATCCTGCGCACCAAGGGTTACAATTTTAGGCATTACAAAATTGGCGGTAATTGTAACATCAGCAGCAGTGGTGGTGTAGCTGTAACTTGCCTCTGTACTAAGCTCTGTGTCGCCTATAGTCCAGTTTACAAACTCGTAACCTTCGTTGGCAGTTGCCGTTAGGGCAACAACTTTACCTTCTTCGTACTCGCCTGCACCAGTTACGGTTCCAGCACCTTCAGGGCTTACAGTAACGGTTAGGGTGTAGGTTGGCTCTTCCTCTTTACAGCCGGTAAAAGCTACAAAAACGGTTAGCAGGGCAAATAGTAGTAGTTTCGTTTTCATTTTTTTGGGTTTTGGTTATATTCGTTATGTATATTTATGCATATTGATTGCAAAAATATAGCAAATGCGCAACAAAGCAAATATTATTACATTTTTTTGTTCGGATGTGCAAAAAATAGCATATCAAGCTGTGTTTTATTCCGTTCGTTTCCATAAAGTGTTTATTTTTGCAGATGTTTTAAATATTTTGAAGTAATCAAAACTTTGATGAGTAATTACCTGATTGGAATTGATGATACCGACAACCTCGAAAGCCGGGGAACCGGTTTCCTGTCAAGAAGCATGGGCGAGGCAATTACTTCGTCAGGCTTGGGAATTACCGGGGGAATTACTCGTCACCAACTGCTATTCGATCCCAGAGTTCCCTACACATCGCATAACTCTTCTGCATGCCTTGAGGTTTCCTCAACAAAACCGAATGAACTATGGGATTTTATGGTTGATTTTCTGCTTAAATCTTGTGCAACTGGTTCCGACTGTGGCCTCTGCATGGTTGAGCGCGAAAAGGTTCCGCAGAGCGTAATTGAGTGGGGAAAGCTGGCAAAAACCGATTTGGTTAACCGGGGAATGGCTGAAAATCTGGCTAAAGCAGAAGGCATCAGGCTTATTGGGCTCACCGGAACCCACGATGGAATTATTGGAGCAATGGCTGGCGTAGGACTTCGGGCATGGGGAAACGATGGCCGCTTCATTAGCCTTAAAGGGAAAGATATAAGAACCATTTCGGGAGTAAATTCCATAGCAAACCTGAAAAAGCTGGTTGAAATTCACAGAGCCATAACTCCCGAAGGATTCGAAATTGACGAAGAAACCCACATCGACCTCAATGGCTGGATGCGTCCGGTTTTAAAAGATGGATTAATAACTATAGTACTTAATAAAACTACAAACAATGAACAGTTCCAATACCAACTCGCCGACAAGGAGTATATCAAAAGCATTTCCAACTAGCTTTTCGCTAGCACTTCAGGTTGCAGCACTTCTACTTGTTGGGTTCACAGCCACTTGGCTTCACTACCGTTTCAGGCTTCCACTGAATATGCCGGGCAGGCACGGATTGGAATTTATGCTTCTTGTAATGGCTGCGAGGTACGCTTCAAACATGAAACTTTCTGCAACCATCACCGTTTCGGGTTCAATTGCAGCATCGCTAATTCCCGTTCTTGGGTTTAAGGACCCGATGCTTCCTTACATTTACCTTGGCATTGGCGCTTTTATCGACTTTGCTTGGTACAGGTGGAGCAACTTCAGAAAATGGATTCCTTTGGCGGCACTTCTTGGCGGTTTGGCCTATGGCTTAATTCCTCTTGTAAGGTTATTATTCATGGTAATTGGCTCCTACCCATACAACAGTTTCGCTAAGCACGGTTATATCATCCCCTTCCTAACGCACATTGGATTTGGATTCACCGGTGCGCTTGCCGGAGTTGGGATTATTTCTGAAGTAAAGAAAAGGATTAACAAGAAAACAAAATAATTTGTAGGGCAACTCCAATCGTTGCCCTTTTAACTGAATAGCGTTATGAAAAAATATACCAAACCGTTTTGCTTCCTTGCTCTTCTATCGGCTATAATCCTTCCGTTTACATCGTGCGATGATAATAACGATAACCCCGAACCACCAACAATTGAGTTAATTGAAGCAGAAGGATTTTTCTTTTCGGATACCCTTGCCCCGGCTGCCGCCCAAATGAATTTCAGGGTTAGCTGTAAGAGCAATGGAACCGATGTTCTTACGAACATAATTGTGAGTAGCAACGGTACCAGAGTAGTTGACGAAGGGATTAACGCTCAAATTCTCGAAAGGGATATCACGCTGATAAAAACCAGCGACGAGGAGGAAACCATTGAGTTCGTTATTCGCGATATTACCGGCGGTTCCGCTTCAACCTCGGTTGTGCTAAAACTCGACGAAAACTCTACGGCCGGGAATGTAGTTCGATACAACAACGTAACCCTGCATGCCCAGAATGCTGAGAATGGCGAAAGTTTCCTTTCGTTCACCGATGGATGTGCTACCCTCTCGCTCGAGGAAGCTTTCGCTAACCAAAGCAACATCCACTTGCTGTACTATTACGACCTTATCGAATCCGATAAGAATACCATCTCTTCGCCTGGGGCGAATATTGACGAAACCGTTTTCCCGGGGGAGTTCGGCCTTGCTGGCTGGACAACCAAAAACACAACCCGCTTCCACAAAATTTCGCTAACCCAGGAGGAATTTGAGGCCATTGACAACCCCGCATTTCTTGTTGATTCCTACTCCGAACCCGACGGAAAACGCAAGGCTAAAGAACTTGTAACCGGCGATACCTACGCTTTCAAAATTGAGAGCGAAAGCCGATACGGAATCTTCATGGTTTCCGAGGTTTTTGGCCAAGAAGCAGGAAGCGTAACATTCTCCATTGTTGTTCAGGAGTAAAAAATTGGTAGAAATGAGAAAACTTGCATCGCTTATAACTTTCTTACTTTTTTCGAACATTTTACTTGCTCAGGATTGCCTTACAGGAGTTGTAGTCGACAGCAAATCGAAGGAGCCCCTGCAGGGAGCCGCAGTTAGGCTGAAAGGTAGCAACCTGGGGGTTACAACAAATACCGAGGGAAACTTCAAAATTTGTCCTAAAAACGCCAATCAGCAAACCCTTGTTGTCAGCTTTCTGGGCTACCAAACCAAGGAGGTTGAAGTTTCCGACTTTTCGAAACCTTTTGCAGTTGAACTGTCATTATTGCCCTACGAACTCGAAAAAGTTGTAATTACCGCAACGCTCACACCACAACCAACATGGGAGGTTCCGGCCATGGTTTCGGTTATCGACGAGGTGAATGTTAGCAACAGTCCGGCAACCAATGTCGACAATTTTTTGCGCACCATACCAAACCTGTTCGTTGACCGCTCAAAGGGCGTTTTTTCAAAAAACGCATCGGTAACCATGCGGGGGCTCGACGGCTCCAACCGGGTTCTCATCCTATACGATGGTATGCCGCTGAACAAAACATCCTACGGTTTCATAAACTGGAGCTTAGTTTCACCCGATTTAGTCGACCAAATTGAAGTTGTTCACGGTCCATCCTCGGCCCTATTCGGCAATAACGCCATGGCGGGTGTAATTAATATTCGAACCAAGGAACCAAAAGATTTACCCCTTTACGGCTCGGTAATAGCCGAAGCTGGAGGCTTCGGGTTTATGGGTTCGCGCGCAACAGTAGGAGGAAAGTTCTCTGTTTTCGGAAAGGATGTCAGGCTAATGGTTAACGGATTCTGGCGTGAGGGTGACGGCTACGTTGCCGAACCACCAGAAATTCGCGATTCAACCAACGTTCCCCTCTTCCTCAAGGAGAAGGGGTTAACCTACAAGATGGTAATTCCGTCGGCTGACAGCTCGCACTTCTACGTTAGCGGCAATGTTTACACCGACAAGCGAGGAGCCGGCCGCGCCGTTTACCTCGAGGATGGAAGCTACGACTCATACACCACCAGCAGAACGCAGGTTGGCTACAGGGGCAACGTTTCGGGATTTTCTGTTGATATGAACGCATACGTTCAGTACGAAATTTACAACCGGCAAAACGAATCGCTTAACTCTACCGGCGATAACTACCGCATTTTCCATACCGATCAGGTTTCGGGCGATGTTGGGCTTTGGCTTAGCGCATCGAAACCAATGGGCGAATTAAACCGGTTTACCTTCGGGGTCGACACAAAGCACGGCTGGATGGATGCTCACGATATTTACCGAACATCAACCGACCAGGTTGTTCGCTACGGAAAAGTTACCTTCGGTGCGCTTTTTGCTCAGGACGAACTCTCCCTGCTGGAAGGGAAGTTGAAACTTCTAGGTGGAATTCGTCTCGATTACGCTTCGTTCTACGATGGGCTTCTTCAGGTTACCGACCCAACCAAAAACACGGGATTCAGCGGCGACACAACCGCTAACTTCCCCACAAACAGCTGGATTGCTGTAAACCCAAAATTTGGGGTAAGGTACATCCCAGCAAGCTGGCTTAGCGTTTACGGATCGGTTTCATCAGGCTTTATGCCCGCCAAACTCGACGACCTTTGCTCTTCGCGCAAAATTACCAAAGGCTTTAAGCTGGCTAACCCCGAGCTACAACCCGAACACCTGCTTACCTACGAAGCTGGCGGTAGCGTAAAGCTGGGAGCAAAAGTTCGGATGGATGCCGCCCTTTTCCTTTCCAATGGAACCGATTTTCAGTACTTTGTGGCTACAGGTGATTCCATCGACACCGGAGGAACCGACATTAAACCCATTGTGAAGCGCCAAAACATTTCTTCTGTTCAGGTGTACGGTGGTGAATTCTCGGTTAAAGCAACACCAGCAAAATGGCTAGTTGCCCGTGGAAGCTACTCGTTCAACCATTCAAGGATTAAAGAGTTTGAAATAAACCCCGCCCTCGACACCGACCTAACCGGTAACTTTTTGGCCGAAGTGCCAATGAACCAGGCCTCGGTAGAAGTGTTCTTCACCAACAACAGGATTGCAAACCTTGGAATTATCTGGACTCGCATTGGCCCACAGTGGGGCGACGATGTGAACAGCTACAAGATTGAACCATGGAATACCTTCGACCTACGGATTTGGAGAGAATTCTTCGGTGTAAAATTCTCCCTCGATGTTTTCGACCTGTTAGATAATCCCTACATCGACAAGAAAGGGTTAATGTCGCCTGGAAGATACTTCTTATTTACTGTAGGTTACAGCTTCGAAAAATAGTTTCCCGTAAACTATTCATCCATTTTGATGTTTCACAAAATGGTTACTTAAAAAAATTTTTCAGCTACCTTTACTTTCAGAAACTGTAATTATGGCGAAAAAGAAAAAAATAGTTGTTGCAGTAACCGGAGCTTCCGGATCGATTTACGCTGAAAAATTGCTTCAAAAACTTTCCAAATTATCTGCTGAAATTGAAGAGATTGCGCTGATAGTTTCGGAAACCGGCAAGCAGGTTTGGGAGTACGAGTTGGAAACTGAATTACCTAAATTTGATATAA
>Ga0209203_1001697_pt1 | contig 15710 bp, 19 predicted proteins | sample AD_UKC109_MetaG_FD_184423 | JGI IMG/M metagenome (GOLD analysis project Ga0209203, IMG submission 184423) | Active sludge microbial communities of municipal wastewater-treating anaerobic digesters from Hong Kong - AD_UKC109_MetaG (SPAdes)... | ecosystem: Engineered > Bioreactor > Anaerobic >... | reverse complement strand
TCTCTCCCTGTTAAAAATGTTACGGCCATAGAGTAATCACTTGAATAACCAGACTGAGTTTCATAGGAGACACCACATGTTGCTTGCCATGCAGCAAAGAGGTTGAGCGGGAGGGTTAGTAATATAAAACCAATAAGCATCTTCATACGTATCTTCACTGTGTCCTCCCTTGAAAAGAAGTTATTCAATACAGATACAACATCTCTCCACTGCTTGTTTATTTCCACTCATCCACACATTTGAAATCCTTCAACAAATATGTTTTCAGAAGAGCGGCTGCGCTAACAGTCCAATTCTTGTTCGATTTATCCAAACTCTCACCGAACTTAACATTTATATCATCAATAAGCTTTTGTTTCTGCGCTGTGGTAATATTTAAATGGCTCATATGCCCTTCGCTGTCAGGCTTTTCATCAATGAGCAGAGCAAAAACAAGAGGCATCAACTGAAAAATGCTTTCGTCAATGTATTCTAGGGTTACCCTGATCTCAGATATCCCTGATGCCAGTTTTCCATAATTAATATCATCACTTGGAAATGGATTCATGATTGTTTCTGCTATCTTAATTACTGCATCATGAAGTTCAATCTTTGCTTTATAGTTTTGAATAGTCATCGGAAGCAATTCTGCACAGGCTGTAAATGTTTTCTTGAGCTTCATCCTTTGTAATGCGGAGATACTAGCATTGAGTTCAAGTTTCATGCGTGTACTGCTACGTACTGTAGCCATCATTCTACTAGTGATTGTATCATTGTCATCTTGAAATTCTTTCTCAGCTGTTTGTTGTATCCTATAGATTGCACCAAGTGACCGGATATATTCAGCTACAATATCATAGTGCGAAGTATCTTTTTCCTCGGAAGCACTACATATACCAAGAAGAGAGAACAGTAAGATAAAGATCAAAGGGATGCTCTTCATAATATCCCCTCCTTCAGAAAACCATATCTGTCCAGTATTACAGTTGCGTTAGTGCCTTAGGGGGATTCATAGATGAGATGTTATGATGACACTATATAATTTATACCATATAATTCAAAATATTCCTATGGGCTAGGATGGATATCTTTTGTGCGTACCATTGAGCGAGGAGATGTTTTATAATGGCAGGGAGATGGAATCTGGAAAGCATGAGATAGAAAGCCTTCTACAAAAGGCATGTACTGGCTCACTGGATAATATATGGCCAATCTTTTCGAAGATTCATTTCTATATGTCTATTCATCTACCAGATGCACCTCCTATCTCTTTGAGTCGATTTAGGATATTAATCGATAAATTGAATTGTGAACAAGAGCACAATTGGTACAATGCCTTTGAATCTTTCTGGACTGCTCTTCAAAACCAGGACACAAATACACCTGAAAACATAGCTCAATTGAAGAAAGCTGCCAGCAAATCAAAGAAACATCCAGGAGTAAAATGTGTACGGTCTCTATTCTGGGGTGAATTCAATCTGTTGTCAGATATTTTGGACAAGCAGGATGATACAACCAGATATCTCCTATCAGAAAAGATGTATCGCAGAAGTCAGAACACGGATGGTGATGACTTGGGTTATATATTCGATGCCTATGGTATTCCTGAAGACATGAGATCAGTTAATGAATTGCGCATGTATGTAGAATCGATTAACCAGCTCCTCGAAATAGACATCGAGATTCTAGAAGGATACCTACAACGAATCCCTGAGTTGGAAACCCAGAAACCACAGGTCCTAAAATGGGTTGTGGGATATATGGGACACCATATAAGTAAGTATCTTCCGAACTGGGAGAGTTATAATCAAGAACGGAATAGAAGGAAGAAGCCATATAAACAACAAAGAGAGAAACTTGTCAGGTTCTTGAATGGTGAGACATATAAGGAACTAGGATATACAACGAATACGTGGCACAATTTTAATGAAACAGGTGGTCCTAAGGGTATAGCAGGTCTGCTTATCGAAGCTTATGACATACTCCACGGGCAGAATGCAGCCAGAGAAGTCCGTGAAAAGATGATTGAGGAGATGTCCCAAAAAGTCAGGGATGTTTTCAAAGAGAGGGATAGTGATAAAGAAGAAAAATATTACTTGTACCCAGAAGTCATAACATATCTGTATTATAAGGATATCCTCGGAATACCATATGAGGAGAAGTCTAAGAATCCCCGAGATGCTTTTGGTCTGTTAAAGAAATAGCTCCACTTTCTGATATCTCCTCCTTACCTCTCCCAGTATTACCGATTAGCCCGCTACACATCTCTTGATAGGTAATATTGCCCCCATGCTACACCTCAAACCACAATAAGAACTCGGGAGGTTTGAGATGAAAAGCAGTAACAATGCCCCACCGGAAGACAGGCTGATTACAGAGAAAGAGGTTCAAACACTACTCAGTCTTGGAGAGAGTACCGTTCAGCAATGGAGGATGTACGGCAAGGGTCCAAAGTTCGTTAAGCTAGGTCGAGCGGTGAGATATCGCCTTTCAGACGTACAAGAATATCTCCGAACCCTGAGAACACCCAGCAGGACAAGTCAAACAGGAGATCATGAGCATGAATAACAAGACATCAACCGAATTACAGCAACTCGGCATAGACGCACCCCACCTCGGGCAGGAGGATGGGGAGGTTGGAAAGCAAGGCAAGAACAACATCGATGATAACTATTTACAGCATACATATAATTTTGTCAATGATCCTCCCTGGCCGATATTAAGCCCCAAAGCATTATTCGGGATAGCTGGTCGTTTTGTAGAGCTTGCCACACGAAACAGTGAAGCAGACCCTGCAGCGGTATTGTTTACCTTTCTGGCAAGGTTTGGTGCAGAGGTTGGTACTCGGGTACAACTCCATATTGGAGATACTACACATGCACCACGATTATTTATCGTGATCGTTGGCAATAGCTCTAAGTCAAGAAAAGGCACATCAGCAGCCCCTGTACTGATATTCTTTGATAAGATTTCATGTATGGATGCTTCATACACGATAGCTCGAACAACACCAGGACCGTTATCTTCAGGTGAAGGGATTGTTTATAATGTGAGAGATGCAAGCACATCCACGAACTACAAGGGAGATGATGTTCATGATCCAGGCGTCAATGATAAAAGGTTATTTGTACTTGAGGAGGAACTTGGAGCGTTATTGGACTGTATAAAAAGACAAGGTAACACAGTCAGCACTATACTGAGGACTCTTTATGACACAGGTAATTGTGAGCCTCTAACGAAGGGAAATCGCATAAAGGCTACAGGTGCAGGTATAGGGATAGTTGCTCATATCACAAACTCTGAACTGCAAAAAAAGCTGGATGCAACTGAAGCCTTAAACGGTTTTGGCAATAGATTCCTGTGGATCTGTGCTCGTAGGTCAAAGATGGTCTCTAGGCCTGACTCAATGCCCCAACAAGATGTTGATGCCCTGGTAAATGAGATTCTACCCATTGTCAGGATGATTAATTCGTCAGATTCGTTAATTTCGTTATCCCTGAGTGATGAAGCCTGGACGTTATGGGATAACATATATCCAGACCTGAGTCAGGAACATACAGGCAAGGCAGGTGCAATCATCAACAGGTCTGAAACACATGTTTTACACCTTGCCATGATATATGCAGTGCTCGATGGGTCAACTATTATTAATGAGTACCATCTGGAAGCAGCTCTAGCTGCATGGGACTATTGCGAACAATCAGCACTATATATCTTCGGCGACCACGAATCAGACCCCATTGCAGAAAAGATAATCCGTGGCCTTAAGAACGGCCCATTGAGTACAACTGCAATTCATTCAGAAATATTCAACCGGAATACGAAGGCAAACAGAATCAATGATGTTCTGCATGATCTTATTTTACGAGGTAAGGTCGTCCCCTCAGAAGAACGAAATGAACATGGCGGCAGGCCTAGGACAATCTATTCCTTAAGTGATCCAAGTAAAAACGATGATACAACTATCCCCACAGATCGTGAACATTCGTTAATTTCGTTTAATTCGTCTAACAACGAAGCAGAAGATCAGGTGGATTATGTTGATCGGTGATCAGCTTACAGACAGGGGTCTTTCCGTTAACCTTGTCGATGGAAAGATACGTTTGTCACCATCAAAGCAAGTTACTGAAGAGGTACGGCATTATGTCCAAGCCCATAGGAAAGATATCATTACAGAGCTATCGAGACAGGTCACTGATGAAAGCTCATATATTGACCCATACGAAATAAACGAAAATAACGAAATATGCTGCAAAGGAAAATCATCAACGTATTCGGAAGATGATTTGCTAACTGGCCTGGATGACCCTGCAAGTTCCATGAAGTTATGGTGCAATGTCCCTGGTGTCGGTGAGTTCTGGATTGCAGCCAATGAACAGGTACGTGAAACACTGATTCCCGATGATCTCCCTATTCTATTTCCCCAAGACCTTACCTACATCACAGAGGGAAGTACGAAGGATGAAAGGTTTGCACGGTTGCATGAGATAGTAGCGAGAAGGCACCCGACCACATGCCGGATAGTTGATGCTTTCAACGGAAAGATCACCTCTATAAAACCTAAGGCCACGGGCAAACATGGGACAGATCATCCTGTGAGTGAATAGGTATGCGAACAGAGTTGGAACCCCAAGACATCGAGGCAATAGCTCAGAGAGTGGCAGAAGTCCTTGCCCCTGCCATTGCCCGTGTCTCCAGATCGAAAGGAGATGATACCCTCTTCGATGTAAAGGGGCTTGCCGACTACCTCAAGGTTGATCCCTCGTGGATATACAAGCAGGTTCAATATGGATCACTGCCACATATGAAACTTGGCAAGTACCTGAGGTTTTCCAAGGCAGCAATAGATAAGCACTTAGAAAGAAACACTATTCCAGCATCATCAACACTGAAAATCAACTAGGCGACCACTTGACTACTTATCAAGGATACAGGGTCAAACAATATGTCAAAACATATAGTTAGTCATATATGTGCAGTAAATTGTGCAGTAGATATTTTCGGTTTTTGCTTGAATATTATCGGCAAAAGTGTATCATTAAAAGCGGTTCAGCGCAGTGTTGGAAGCACCACGCCGAACCTAACCACCAACCTGACAGAGGCAGGAAGATGGCTGAAGCTGAATTTACTGCATATTATTATTTCAATCAATCTGTATCCTCTTTTGCATACCCTCCTTCCATGCCTCCATTCAGGTTTATCCACGGTGATGCCAGCGCATACAGCGCAAAAACCTTAGGAGGTAGTCATGAAAGGGATTTATAAGCGTGGTAATATCTATTGGATAAGATATGCAGGCCCTGATAGTCAGATAATACGGGAAAGCTCCGGTTCTGAAAAGTTCAAGAAAGCTGAGGATCTTCTTATCTCCCGGAAACAGAACATCAAAGAGGGCAAGGGAATCCCCGAAATCAAGAGGATCAAGAACCACTCTTTCAAGGATCTGGCTGATGAGTACCTGAAGTTTGCAGAAAGACAGCGGTCCTTTGAGAGTAAGCAGGGCTTCATTAAGCAGCTCGTGGAGAGGTTTGGCCCCCTACCCCTTCGGCGATTCAATACAATGATTGTGGAACAGTTTCAGACTGAACGACTACAGAAGAAAAATAAACCTGCAACAATCAATAGACTACTTGCTACACTCAAACATATGTTCACGAAGGCTGTCGAATGGGATATGGTTGAGGAGGAAACCCTAAAACGGGTACGCAAAGCGAAACTATTACCAGAGAACAACAGGCGGTTGCGGTATCTCTCCAAAGACGAGTGCAAGAATCTCGTGAATGCATGTGCTCCTCACCTTCGGCCCATAGTGATAACGGCATTGAATACAGGCATGAGAAGAGGTGAAATCCTAGGTCTTACATGGGACCGAGTTGACCTGAAAAATGGGTTCATCCTTCTTGATGTAACAAAGAATGGTGATCGGCGAGAGATCCCCATTAATGATACTCTCCGTATAACACTTCAGGACATAGTCAGAAGGCTTGATGTATCCTATGTCTTCTATGATTCCACCACAGGCAAGCCTATCAAGGAGATCAAGAGGTCATTCAACACAGCACTGAGAAAGGTGAAGATCCATGATTTCCATTTCCATGACCTACGACACACATTTGCAAGTCATCTAGTTATGGCAGGTGTAGACCTCACTACGATAAAGGAACTCCTAGGGCATAAGAACCTTACAATGACACTCAGGTATGCTCACCTTACCCCAGGTCATAAGGTCAAAGCGGTTGATATCTTGGATGGGGTCCTTAATGGAAAAAATGAACTGCACAAAAACTGCACAATTTCGGAGACAAGTAATGCGTAAGTACTGGAGCCAGCGCAGGGACTTGAACCCTGGACCTGCTGATTACGAATCAGCTGCTCTACCACTGAGCTACGCTGGCACAGGAGAATTCTTTTGCATAGAGATCGGTTCCTTGTCAACGAATTATGAGTGCCCTCATCCGGCCTTTCTGTCACTCCGCAGGGCTTCGGGGTACACCTCTTACAGGATCTGCCGCATAAACTGCTGGGCGCGTTCATGGGTGGGGTTGGCAAAGAAATGTTCAGGGGAGCCCTCTTCCAGGATCACGCCGTAGTCCATGAAGATGACCCTGTCGGCGACCTCGCGGGCGAAACCCATCTCGTGGGTCACCACGATCATGGTCATGCCTTCCTTGGCCAGGTTCACCATGACGTCCAGCACCTCGCCGATCATTTCGGGGTCGAGCGCCGAGGTCGGCTCGTCGAAGAGCATGAGCCTCGGCTGCATGGCGAGAGCCCGGGCGATGGCCACGCGCTGTTGTTGGCCTCCTGAAAGCTTGGTAGGGTAGACACCGGCCTTTTCGCGGATCCCCACCTTGTCGAGCAAGGCATACGCTATCTTTTCAGCCTCATTCTTCGACCTTCTCCTTACCACGGTCTGAGCCAGGGTGAGGTTCTGCAGCACGGTCTTGTGGGGGAAGACGTTGAACTGCTGGAACACCATTCCCACCTCTTCGCGCACCTTGTTGATATTCACCCCGGGGTCGTAGATGTCGAAACCGTCAACGATGATGTCTCCGGCATTGATCTCCTCAAGGCGGTTGATGGAACGCAGAAGCGTGCTCTTTCCGGAACCCGACGGGCCGATGATGACCACCTTCTCGCCCTCGAAGACGTCGAGGGAGACCTCATCCAGCGCCTTGAGCGATCCGAAGTACTTGGTGACGCCCTTCATCTCCACCATCTTGCGGCGTTCGTCAGTCTGCACTGATCTTATCCTCCATGATGCTGATGAGCTTAGAGAAGAACAGGGTGATCATGAGGTATACGAGCGCCACCATGGTGTAGGTCTCGAAATAGGTGAAGCTCTGGGATGCAAACTCCCTTCCCCTGCGCAGCAGGTCCGCAACGGCGAGGATGGACACCAGAGACGAATCCTTGAGCAGGGCCACGAATTCGTTGCCTACAGGCGGCAGGATCGTCTTGACCGCCTGGGGCAGAATGACATGGTACATGGACTGCGCCGGCGTCATACCCAGGGAGCGGGCCGCCTCGGTCTGTCCCTTGGGTATGGCCTGGATGCCCGCGCGGAAGATCTCACCCATGTAGGCTCCGTAACAGACGGCCATTGCTATGACTGCGCTGGGCAGCGGCGGCAGCTGCACGAACCGTCCGAGCCCGAAATAGATGTAGAAGAGCTGGACAAGGAGCGGGATACCACGGATGACCTCTACGTACAGAGACGCGATGCCGTTTATAAACTTATTCTTGGATATCCTTCCCAGACCTGTGAACAACCCGATGACCAGCGCCAGCATGATGGACAGCACCGTCACCTCGAAGGTGACCAGGATGCCGTCCGGCACGAACTTCATGATGTCCAGGTACGGGTCCGGTTTGTAGACGCAGAGAAAGACGGTAAGCGCTATGGCGCCGAAGAAGGCCACTCGCCATGCAGTGAAGAGGCCGACATCCTCTTTGGTGGGGATGGCGGCCCCGTCACCTACGTCGATGAGGACCTTTTGGTGCTCATCGAGCTTCTTTTTCTTGAATTTCTTGGGAGCTATCTCAACCACTTCTTCTCAAGCTCTTTGTCGATGCCTTTTTTCTGGACGGCCTTGATGCCCTTGTTGAGAAGGTCCACGAGCTGCTTGTTGCCCTTCTTCACCACGATACCGTACTGCTCCTGGGTGAAAGGCTCGCCCACGATCATGAACTTTGCCTTGTACTCGGCCCTCTGAAGAGCATAGTCCGCAGCAACCGGGGTGTCGCACACCACGCCGTTGATCCTGCCCGCAGCCATGTCCTCGAAGGCGAGTCCTATCTCGTCGTAGTTCTTGAGCTCCACGCCTTTGACCTTCTGCACTTCCATGGCGCCGGTGGTACCGATCTGCGCACCGACCTTCTTCCCCTTGAGGTCGGACAAGGTCTTCACGCCCTTGGTGGTTTTGGGTACCACGAGGACCTGGCCCGCATTGATGTAGGGCAGCGAGAAGTCATACTTCTTCTTGCGCTCGTCCGTGATGGTCACCGACGAGATAACGGCATCGTAGTTGCCCGTGTCCAACCCGCCGAAGATTCCGTCCCAGGCGGTGTTCTTGAACTCGACTTCGAATCCTGCCTCCTTGGCGACAGCTCTCAGAAAGTCGATGTCGAACCCGATGATGTTCTTGCCGGCATCGAGCATCTCCATGGGAGGCCAGGTGGCGTCCGTGCCGACGACCACTTTCTTCATATCAGCTGCATAAAGACAGGACGGGACAATGGCCGCAGAGATGAAAACGAACACAAAACATACCGCTGCAAAAAGACTCAAGCGCCTCATAGATTTTCCCCCTCATACATGATTTATACTTCTTCTTCAGCCATTTGCTGAAGGCTCGTCTGTTGAGTAACACAATTTCATGGACCAGTCCAGACCTACGCGACCGGACATGGGAATGCATCGATACCATGCCATTTACCCTTGCTGCCCCGACCTTGCTTCATCTGAACGGATGAACACAGGAAGTGTTTTATTCGTGGTATTTCCAAGTATTTTTCTTGACATCTGATGTCCACCGCCTTATCTTCCCCAATGAAACCAGCTGGTGCAGGCGGTATCTTCCGCCCACCTGATCAGGTCAGGAAATGGCAAAGACTTCAGATAAGAGAAGGGAAGAGACCAGGGACCGCATCATCATGGCCGCCTGCGAACTCTTCAGCAAATACGGCTACCACAATACCCAGGTCATGGACATCGTCAAGGCCGTGGGTATGTCGGCGGGGACCTTTTATAACCACTTCAAGGACAAGCGCGACCTCTTCGAGCAGATCACCATCGAGAGCCTGAAGACCCTGCGTGAGACCGTGAAGCTCCTCCGCCAGCCGTATGACATCTGGAATCCCCTTGAGCGCGCCAAGATCCTCCAGGAAACCTTCAACGCCATCTTTGATTATGTGGATGCCAACCCCCAGCAGATCCTCATGCTCCTGCGCATCAGCTTCGGTGTGGACGAAAAACTCGACGGCAGCGTGTGGGACTATTTCATGGGCTTTGCCCAGGATGCGGGGGAAGACCTCCAGCAGTGGATACAGGACGGGGTCATCGAGGGCATCGACCCCATGCTGTTCGGTACCGCCGTGAGCGGCATGACCCTGCAGCTCATCCATTCCTATCTTGTCGAGAAGAAACACTCCCGCGAGGAGATCATCGAAAACCTCATCAGGATGATCCTTGCCATGTTCGAGGCATACCTCACTGAACAAGGGAAGAAGGCCCTGGAGCTCGTCCTGAAAAACACCTGACATTCCGTCCCCTGCAGCATTCATTACAAACCGGAATAGAATAATTTTCATTATCTTTACCCTTGACATACGGAGTAATAGTAATTATCTTTCAATGTAATGAATCTTCATTATCGATTGTAGTGTGCTTTTTGTGTGCCTGGAGGATCTTTCCTCCATGGGGGAATGTATGAGGATGGTTTCTGTCACCAGGTGGTACCGCCTTTTCACGATGGCCATGTCCGATCTCCCATCATTACTGTGCGCCCCACTCTTTTCTGTTCTGAAGACCATTCGATACCCGGAGGATGCATGAACAGGAATGTGGACGATCTCTTCCCATATCCCAGGGAATGGATGGATGATGAATGCTCGGACATGGTGCGTCTTGTCCGCCAGTGGTCGGACAGGGAGATCGTGTCCAGGCGCATGGAGTATCGGGAGAATTACGAAACACTCTTTGATGTGAAACGGAGAAAGCTCGACATTGATATAGGCCTCCAGAAACTCCTGCTGCCGTCGGATGCCGGTGGGCTCGGCTGGTGTGACCCGGGCCGTGCCCCCGGCATGCTGGCCCTGGCAAGCGAGATCGGCAGGGCTGACGCATCGGCCGGGGTTCTCTTCGCCTCAATGTGCAGCACCCTTGCACTCTTCTCCATGGAGCACAACTACCGCGCAGCCCTTTGCGACTCGATCTCGGAGATGTTCTCAGGAGATGAGCTCAAGACTGCGGCAGTCATTCTCCCCGGGGCCGGGCACAGCGGGACCTGCTCGCCGCTCTTCAAGGGGAGATCGATCCTTGCGGTTCTCAGGGGAGACATGGAACCGTTCACTGTCTCGGGTGAGGGACTGCGACCGCTCTTTGCCGGCGGCATGGCCGATCTCTTCTGCATTGTCTGCGCAGCGAAGGACGGAAAGCCCTGCATCGCCATCGTTCCCGGCAATGCCGGGGGGGTCAGGAGGGACTCCGCCCTCCTCACCACGGGCCTCAATGCCTGCTCAAATGCAGACATCCATCTCTGCGGCGTCGAGGTCTCGAGGGAGAACATCATCGAACGCGACGGCGCCGTGGAAGAGCTTTACACCTGGTTGAATCTCCTCCTGGGCGGAGTGAGCACAGGTGCCGCCATCAACTTCTTCGAGCTGCTGTCCGACTGGAGCGACAGCCGTGTCATCAAGGGCCGGACCACGTTGAAGGAAAACCCCTTGTGCGCATCGGTCCTTGCGGATGTGGCGGAGGAGATCGCCCTTGCCAGGCTCCTCCTCCACGACCTGTCTCACATCATAGCCGGCCCGGGCGGGCTGGCCGGCTCATCCGCCGTTCGAACCTTCACCTTTGCGGAGATGATCGGCTCCAGGGCGCAGCAGGGAGTCGTGCGGGCCATGAACCGCGGCCTCGAGCTCATGGGGTCCGCAGGGTATGCCAGGGAATGGCATGTGGAGAAGAACTGGAGGGACGTGAAGACGATCCAGTCGGTGCTCTGCGGCGTCGGGGCAGAGGTACCCGTGAAGATGGACACGGCGAGGTTTTTCTACAACTGCACCGAGGTCTGAGGGGTGGCTCAATGAAGAATATCGATGCGTTCTCGCGGCCTGAAGAATACATATCTCCCTTCGACCGCCACTTCCGTCGTATCATAAGGAAACATCTCGACGAGTGGGTCATGCCGGAACGGCGCCGTTACGATGAGGACTGGAAGGATCACCGCCTCATCGGACCCGCCTTTGACAGGCTCATGGGCGGTCTTGGCCTCCAGAAGGCCCTGTTCCCCCAGGAATACGGCGGTTGGGGCATGGCAAGGTCCGATTATCTCTTCAGGCTCGCCTATATGCTCTGCGAGGAGGTCGGAAGGGCGGATACCGGCATGGGCGTGGCCCTTACCGTCACCTTCTGGCCGCTCTTCGTCATCCTCACCGAGCCGTACGTGAATATGAGACTGGCCAAGGAATTCGCTCCCATGTTCTGCAATACGCAGAAAGCGGTGTTCGCGGCCAATGCCATGACCGAGCCCCAGGGCGGGGCCGACATCGAGAACCTGGGCCTCCTGGGCGGCAGGACCATACGCACCACTGCCCGTCTCGACGGGGACCAGTGGGTGATCAACGGCCACAAGCTCTGGCCCACCAACTCGGGAGGCGTCTCAAAACTCTTCGGGGTACCCTGCACGACGAAACCCGGGTCGGGCGATCCGATGGACTTCGCCTTCATCTACGTGCCTGCGGATCTGCCGGGAGTCACCCAGGGCGGTGCCTACGAAAAGGCGGGCATGTCGGCGGACAAGAACGGAGACATCTGGTTCGAGGACGTACGGGTCCCGTCCTGGTACCGTGCCCATGGCCCCGGCAGAGATGCCGAGGCCTTCTACCAGCTCATCTCCATCGGGCAGGTGGGGAGCATCGCCTTCCTGACCGGCGCCATGATGAACCTGTATGAACGTCTTCTTGAGTTCGTCTCCACCCGCACCTACAACAACCGTCCCCTCAAGGAGAACGACGCCGTTGCCGCCGTCATCGGCCGGATCGCCGGTGACATCGACATCTGCCGCATCCTCGGGCACGAGGCAGCCATGATCGGAGACCGTCGCAACAAACCCTATGGCAAGCCCCTGATATCGGAAGACGTGGTGGGGCGTATCCGCAATATCAAGGACTTCGTGTCCGACCGGGCCGTGGATGCATTCGGCAAGGCCATGGACGTGCTGGGACATCACGGTCCGGACCGCAACTGGGACATAGAGAAGCACTGGCGCGACATCAAGATCATCCAGCTCTGGATGGGCGGCAAGCAGCTCTGCCAGATGGAGGCCGCCCGGTACTTCTTCAACTGCGAGACCCTCTGAGGTGGCGTCATGGAAGGTCATGTACGACGAGGCCTTGTGGCAACCACGGCAGATATCCTGGGCGAGCTACTGGACAAGCCCGCCTTCAAGGACAGCCTGCGTCTCTTCCTGAAGAACATCGACCCGGAGAACAGCCCGCTGCTCGTGCGCACCCTGCTGGGCAGGGATATCGAGGTGCCCCTGGCCGTGGCGGGGGCCCTCCCTTCCCTTGCGAACGTGGTCCTCCTGGCAGCCTGCGAGCTCATCGTCCAGGTGAGGGAGAAGTTCCCCGCCCCGCTGCTCGCCGGATTCGTGGAATCGCTCCTGTCGGAGATCGACAGAGACACCCTGGCGCGTCTCGTTGTCGAGATCGATGGACTCGGCAGTGACCTCGGACCGGTCTTCGGGGAGGCATGGAAATCCGTTAAGGACAGGGCAGGAGAGCCGTGAGGAGGAATCGTCGTGCTCACTGAAGCAGATGACAGGGAAAAGATCGGCATATTGGGCCTGATGTTGAGATCACCGGTGATCAAGGACATCCTCCGCACGAACCTTTCCGGGATGAGCCCGGCCACGGGCAGCGACCTGGTGAGGACCCTTCTGCGCGAAGACCCGGAGGTCTTCTTCGCCGTCATCGGATCCCTGCCCGTCGTCGTCAACGCCTTTGTCAAGGCATGGACCGAGCTCGCCTTGCAGCTCAGGGACAAATACACGCCCGAGATGCTCACGTCGTTCGTCATGAGCCTCTTCCAGGACATCGACCGCGATGCCGCCGGACGCTGCTGCGCCGCCTGGGGAGGCCTGATGACGTCATTGTGGGATGCCTCGGACGACCTCAGGGCCGAGGCAGGCAGGACCATTCTCAGGCATGGGCCCGGAGTCGTTTCGGCATGCGTGAACCGATGCACCCGGAGAGTCAATGCGGTCGAGCCCATTGCCTTCGGAACCTTCCTTGCCAGGGTTCTCGACGGCATCGACCGCCCGGAGATGGACAGGGCGGTCAAGACCATGGCCGGTGCCCTGTTCGATCAGAAGTGGCGCATCGGCTCGTGGGCATGGTCCTTTGCAAAGGAAAGGTTCATGAAGAGGCTCGGGAGAGGTGCCGTTCCATCTTCCTGAGGGGATGAAGATCCATGTCGAACCTCATCGAAAAAAAGAGGCAGTACACCCGTGACATGATCATCGAGGCGGCCGAGGACCTTTTCAGCCGCCTCGGATACCACAACACCCAGGTCATGGACATCGTCAAGGCCGTGGGCATGTCGGCCGGCACCTTTTATAACTATTTCAAGGACAAGCGCGACCTTTTCGAGCAGATCACCCGCCGGAACTTCGAGGATTTCCGTGACCGGATCAGAAGACTCCGCGAACCGGTAAACATCTGGGACCGCATCGACCGTTTCGCGAAGCTCGATGACACGTTCAGTGCCTACTTCGACTACATCGACAGCCACCGCCATCAGTTCCTCATCCTCCTGCGCGGCAGTTTCGGAGTGGACGAAGAGCTCGACGGCAACGTGTGGAGGCACTACAGCGACATCGCGCAGGACCTGGCCGACGACGTGCAGACATGGCTGGACATCGGGATCATCGAGGGAGTGAACCCCAACGCCCTTGCCTACGCGGTTGTCGGCATGGCCATGCACATGGGGCACAGTTACCTCATGGAACCGAGATTCACCCGCGAGGAGGCGATCCTGACCCTGACCTCGCTCAGCAACACCGTGTTCGAATCCTATCTCTCCGAGGCCGGGAGAAAGGCCCTGGATGAAATGAGATAGACAAAGCGGAGGTTCGAAGATGAATGCAACCGACAACCAGTCCGGACCGGCGCAGATCCTGGCCGGCATGGTGGGCGAGATTGTCCGGCGTGCCGGGACGAGGAACCTGATCTCAGGGGTCTTCAATGACCTCATGGATGGGTGGGGGAGCACCGGCGGCATCAGGGCGCGGGTGGCACCCCCCGCACGATGGATCGTTGCAAGGGTACTTCATCCCGGAACGGACGGGAAGCGCACCCCGTTGTCCTCCGGCATGGGGAGACTCCTGACCTCCTGGGCGCGCAGGGTCAACGCGGACCACGCCTCGGATCCGATCTGCCATGCGCACGGGCGCGGGGAAACCATACACGATTTTCTGAAAAGCACCGACTTCGGCGAGATACGGGAGATGATGGAGGGAGCGGCCCCCTGCACCGTCAGGACCGTGGAGGCCTTCAACGAGCAGCTCTGGAAATACCCGGCAAAGGTCGGGAGCATCCTCGCAACGGGGCTTGCGATGGCCAACACGGCGATCAGGTGTCTAACGGCCTTTCTGAAACCCATAGAGCAGAAGGTCGGACCCGACCTTCTGGCCGACCTCGTGCTCTCTCTCCTTAAGGGCATTGATGCCAGGGAAGCCGCTCACCTCATGAATTCGGTCAATGAATTCATCAGGCGCCTGCATACCGGCAACCTTCTCCTTTCAAAGGCCGGCAGACCCTTGCTGCAGGTGTACCTTACCGCGCTGTTCAAGGATGCGGTCCCCCTCGTCGATTCCTCCCTCCTGGCCAAGTCCCGAACGGCACTGGCGGAAGACAGGGAGGCCCTTGCGCACGCCGTTGCCGACGCCCTGAGGGACCATCCCGGTCCGGTTCTTTCCATGATCTCCGCCTTCGGATCCAGAAAGAATCCGCTCATCAGGACCTTCTCCCGCATGACCCGCCTCTATGGCGATATCGACACGGATGCCATGGCCCGATCCGTCTCGCAGGGCCTCTCGGACCTCGACACCTACGAGATATCACAGGCCGTCAATACCCTTGTCCGGCTCATCAACAATCTCCACGGCATCAGGCCCGAGATGTTCTCCTCCTTCTTCACGAGCATCGCCGATTCTCTGGATGCCGAGGAGATCAGGACAGCCCTCGAGTGGATGGTCCCCGAGATCATCGAGGCGGCACGGCCGGTTGTGCAGTCGGCCGTGCCCGTGCTGCAGAACGCGCTGTCCTTCTCAGGAGGCGAGCAATGATCGAGTCCTTCAGGGAAGTCGCACGGTCCATCGGGAACCGGTATGTCGAGGAATGGAAGGAGCGGGGCAGGAAGGTCATCGGCTATCCCTGCACCTTCGTGCCCGATGAGATAATCCACGCCGCAGGCATGCTGCCGTACCGTCTCAGGGGCATCAACACCA
>Ga0209203_1001687_pt1 | contig 15770 bp, 15 predicted proteins | sample AD_UKC109_MetaG_FD_184423 | JGI IMG/M metagenome (GOLD analysis project Ga0209203, IMG submission 184423) | Active sludge microbial communities of municipal wastewater-treating anaerobic digesters from Hong Kong - AD_UKC109_MetaG (SPAdes)... | ecosystem: Engineered > Bioreactor > Anaerobic >... | reverse complement strand
ATATACAGGTTACGCTTTGATTTCCCATTTTTTTATCTACTTTTGCACCCCGTAACAAAAGGAGGTGTCTGTAAATATGATCATTGTACCGATTAAAGAAGGCGAAAACATAGAACGTGCTTTAAAAAAATTCAAACGCAAATTTGAAAAAACCGGGATTGTGCGCGAGCTCAGAAGCCGTCAGTCTTTCACCAAACCTTCTGTTACCAAAAGAGATCAAAAAAAGAAAGCGATATACAAAGAACGCTTACAAAATAACGAGGAGTAATCCTCGTTTTTTTTTGTATATTTGTATATGATGGAAAGGCGCGAATTCATAGATTTCCTGAGGGGGCAAAAACGTTATTCCGAACGAACCCAATCCATTTATGATCAGGCAATTAAAGACTTTTATGAATTCATGGATTTTCAGGCAGATGACAATCCCTCAGAGTTGGTGACGCTGTCCTCTTTAAGGGCCTATACAGGGTCGCTGCTGGAACGGGGTCTGAGTCCTTCCACCGTATACCAGCGGCTGTCTGCGTTAAGCTCTTTCTGCAATTATCTGGTCAAAAAAGGAAAACTGAGGGACAATCCCCTGAAATTGTTGATCCGGCCAAAAAAAGGACGCAGGATTCCTGAATTTTATTCTCAGGCCAGCATCAATGCCTGGATAGATCATAAGGAGGAGGCCCCTACTCCTGTATCTGTCATGATCCATTTGTTGTATGCCACTGGTATCCGGCGTGCAGAACTGGCAGGCATACGTGTCCGGGATCTGGATTTTGAACGTTCCCTGCTCCGCGTTTGCGGAAAGGGAAATAAAGAAAGAGACGTTCCCCTGAGTGAAGATATGGTCCGGGATTTGCAACGCTTCCTGGAAGAAAGAGAGGTGCCGTCTCCTTGGCTTTTCAGCCGGAAGAACGGAGATCAACTGGCCCTGACTACCGTTAGCAAAATGGTACACAAAGAATTATCACATGAACCTGCATTTACCGGGAAAAAAAGTCCGCATGTGCTTCGCCATTCACTGGCAACACATCTGCTAAACAGGGGGGCAGACCTGAACAGCATCAAGGAACTGCTGGGCCACACATCTCTTGCTGCCACACAAGTGTACACACACAATTCGTTTGAAGTACTGAAAAAAGCATACAAAAAAGCGCATCCACGGGCATAACATCCCGGGAGCCGATTTATTAACAATATAAAATGGAGGTATATCATGGACATTAAGGTTGAATCCGTCAAATTTGATGCGGACAGGAAATTGCTTGATTTTATACATGAAAAAGTAGGGAAACTGGATAAATTCTTTGATGCCATTATGGGAGCAGAGGTAACGCTCTCCCTGGTACCCGGCCACGATAATAAAAAAGCCACCATTCGTGTAAAAGTACCCGGAAACGATCTGATTGCGGAACGCAACTGTCCAACTTTTGAAGAAGCCGTAGCAACAAGTGTGGATATATTGAAAGAGAACCTGGTTAAAGCAAAAGAGAAAATGCGGGGCGTATAATTCCTATCTGAGCGACCCGGACAAAATATCAAGTATTTCTGAAGTGATGGCCTGCTGGCGGCTTTTATTATACTGAAGAGTAAGATCACGTATCAGATCTTTGGCATTTTCAGAAGCCGCTTTCATGGCCATGGTTCTGGCAGCATGCTCAGAAGCATTGGCATCCAGTACGGACCGGTAAATCTGGAACCGGAGTACCTTTGGTAACAAATTGTCTATAAGCTCCCGGCGGGAAGGTTCTATGATATAATTTTCATAATATTCCGGATTCAATTCCTCAATAGGATATTCCTGAGGAATGATTAACCCTTGTTTACCTCTCAATTCACGTCCAAAGGAAGGATTGGTGCTTTTCACCAACTCGGACTGAAAAGGCAGGAATGTATCCCTTTGAAGGATTTGCACGGCCATGCTTTTGAAATGGTAAAAAATCAACTCGGCTTTGTCTACCCTCCCCCGCATATATCCGATCCCCAGTCTTTTGGAAAGACGCTCGCACGACAGGTAATCGGGGCGGGATATCAGGTCCGTAAAACTGTCACAGACAACACATCCCGTTTTTTTTGCGGCTTCCAGCATTTTCACTCCCACAGGGTACAAGGTAATGTTTTCACGGGGCAGGTGTGCATATTCATCCAATACCTCCTGAAGCTTCTTCTCCATATTGGCATTGTACGCGCCACAAAGCCCCGTATCAGAAGCCATAAATATAATTGACACGTAATTTATGGGCCGGGCTATTGCAAAGGGAGTCCGCCGCAATGTATTCATCCCCTTGGGATACCCGTGCTCATACATATAACGTTCCTCGTGAATGAAAGTCAGCAGCATGTATTGCAACCGTTCTTCGTAGGGAAGCATATACCCCAGGGCTGTTTGTGCCTTGTGAAGTTTGGCTGAAGATACCCGCTGCATGGCTTCTGTAATCTTCTGCGTTTTCTTGATGGAGTTGATCCTTCTTTTTATGTCTCTTAAAGACGGCATGGTTATCCGGCAATTTGTTCTACTACGCTTTCTATCAACGAGGCAATTTCGTCGTTTATTTCACCCCTGTTCAAAGGTTCGAGTATGGTTTTGCGGTGACTGCTTTCCAAAACATGCAGGAATTTTTCTTCAAATACCACGATCTTATCCAAAGGAACCCTGCCCAACAGACCGTGTGTTCCGCAATAAAGCAGTGCAATCTGTTTTGCGACTTCCAGCGGACAGTATTGTTTCTGTATAAGAAGTTGTGAATTTTTCTGTCCTTTATCCAGTATGCGAGCGGTGTACGGATCCATATCCCCGCCAAAACGGGAGAAGGATTCCAGTTCCCGGTATTGTGCCTGGTCTATCTTCAGGGTCCCGGCCACTTTTTTCATGGCTTTCAATTGCGCATTGCCTCCCACGCGGGATACGGAAATGCCCACATTGACGGCAGGGCGGTTCCCCTGGTTGAAAAGGTCTGTATCCAGGAATATTTGGCCGTCCGTTATGGATATAACATTGGTGGGAATGTATGCCGAGACGTCTCCCGCCTGGGTTTCAATGATTGGAAGGGCCGTCAGTGACCCGCCTCCTTTGACTTTGTTCTTCAGGGATTCGGGCAAATCGTTCATACGTGAAGCCACATCATCCTGGGCAATGATCTTAGCTGCCCGTTCCAAAAGACGTGAATGGAGGTAGAAGACATCCCCGGGATAGGCTTCCCGGCCCGACGGCCGGCGAAGGATCAGGGATACTTCGCGGTAGGAAACGGCCTGCTTGGACAGATCGTCGTATACAACCAGGGCGTGGCGCCCGGTATCCCGGAAGAATTCGCCTAACGCAGCTCCGGCAAAAGGCGCAAAATACTGCATGGCAGCAGGATCTCCTGCTGTTGCCGAGATAACCGTGGTATATTCCATGGCTTCGTATCTCTCCAGGGTGTTGACAATGGATGCCACGGTGGACCCTTTCTGGCCTATGGCCACATAGATGCAATATACGGGGTCCCCGGCCAAAAAATTGGACCGTTGGTTGATGATCGTATCTATGGCAATGGCGGTCTTGCCTGTCTGCCTGTCACCTATGATAAGTTCCCGCTGCCCCCTGCCTATGGGAATCATCGCATCAATTGATTTTATACCTGTCTGGAGGGGTTCGGACACCGGTTCGCGGAAAATCACTCCGGGAGCTTTTCTTTCCAATGGCATGGAAGTGAACGGCCCGGGAATCTCTCCCCTTCCGTCCAGGGGATTGCCCAGGGGATCTATAACCCTGCCCAATAATTTCTCGCTGACCGGGATTGATGCAATACGGCCCGTCCGTTTGACCATATCTCCTTCTCTTATCCTGTCTGTGGGTCCCAGCAATACGGCACCTACGTTGTCCTCTTCCAGATTCATAACAATGGCCATCATACCGTTGTCGAACTCCAGTAATTCATTTGACTCGGCCTGATACAAACCGTAAATGCGGACCACGCCGTCGCTTACCTGAAGGACAGTACCCTTTTCTTCAAAGAGGGGGCGGTTGTCAAGTTCCTCCAGTTGCATGCGCAATATTTCAGTAACTTCGGCAGGTTTTATCACATCTGACATAATACGTCTACTGTTTATCGTTTATTCCAAAGGCTTTTCTCACTTCTCTAATACGACCGGCCAGGGATGCGTCCCAGACCTTCATGCCTACCCTTAGTGAGAATCCTCCTATCAATTGTTTGTCCTGTTTCAATTCCAGTTCTACCTTTTGGGGATGTTCCGGATCCAGGATTTCCTTAATTCTCTCTGCCGTCTTTTCATCAACCGGCACAACAGTTGTCAGCACGCCGCTGGTAATGCCCTGTTCTTTCCTGTATTTGTCCAGATACTGCAGACTGACCCACCGGATCACGTGTTCTCTTTGATTTCTGATTAACAGGTCCAGGAATCCCGACAATACCTGTAATGAATGCGGTGAATAATCCCGGAAAAGATTCAGAAACATATCTTTTCGCTTACTGACAGGTACCATTTCATCACAGAACGTCTTTTCCAGATCTGGAACTTTGGTAATATATACCGACAACCGTTTCATCATGCAATATACGTCGTGATCTGCTCCGGTATCGGTAGCATAACACAACAAAGCAGCGGCATAACGGGAAACGATCGGTCCTGTGTTCATGAGATTACGCCCGGGGTTTTGCGGATTCCTCCATCAGGCTGTTTATAAGATCCATTTGCCTGACACCGGGATCCAGTTGTTTTTTGAGCAATTTTTCAGCTACTTCAACAGAAAGTGTGGCCACATAAGCTTTTACTTCCTGCAGGGCCAAATCCCTTTCTTTCTCGATTTGTGCCCTTGCCCGGTCCACCATCAAGCGGCTTTCGTGGCGTGCAGCTTCACGGGCTTCATCCAGAAGTTTTTGACGCAGCAGGGAAGTCTGTTCAATAACTTTTGCCTGCTCGTCGCGTGACTGCTGGAGGATTTTTTCTTCTTGTTGTTTCAGGGTGGCCAGTAATTTGCGGGCAGCGGCCGCATCGGCAAGTGCTCTCTCAATTTTTTCGTTGCGACGCTCCACCACACCGGTTATCAGGGGCCAGCCGTAACGGGCCAGCACCAGGAACAGGATGCCAAAAGCAATGAACATCCAGAACAACAATCCGGAGTCGGGAATCATCAAATCCATAACGCAAAAATTATAAAGCTACCAACAGGCAGACAATAATCGCAAACAGGGAAACCCCTTCCACCAACGCACCTATAATAATCATGGACATCCTGATCCCGTCAGCTGCTTCCGGTTGACGTGCAATGGCCTCCATGGCCGCACTTCCTATCTTCCCGATACCCATGGCGGCACCCAAAACAACAATGGCTGCTGCCAAAACGGCTCCTAATTTTGCGATCTCGGCAGATGCTACAGCAGCTTGCAATAAAGTAAATAGTAACATAATAATATGGTTTAAAAATTAATTCTCATTTTTTCATTTGTTTCACGGCATTGACAGGTTTAATCTCATGCGTTTCCTGGCGTGAAAGCCCTATAAATATGGAGGACAGCATGGTAAACACATACGCCTGTATATAAGCCACCAACAATTCCAGGGCCAGCATGAACACGGAAAACAATACAGATACCGCACTCATGGATACATTGATCACAGGGCCCATGGCTACGGTAAGAAATACTAACGAAGTCAATGCAAGTATGATAATATGCCCGGCAAAAATATTGGCAAACAAACGAATCATCAGGGCCATGGGTTTTGTCAATATCCCGAAAAATTCAATGACCTGCATGATGGGGACAGGGACTTTCATAAACACCGGGACATCCGGCCAAAGGATCTCTCTCCAATACTCTTTGTTCCCGAAAAGATTGACAGTTACCATGGTAAAAAAGGCCAGCCCGAAAGTAATGGTAATGTTGCCTGTAAGGTTGGCTCCACCGGGGAAAAGCGGAATCAGGCCCAACACATTGTTCAGGAAAATGAAGAAAAATGCCGTCAATAAATAAGGGGCGTAACGTTTATAATCCTTCCCCACGCATTTTTTGATCACTCCGTCGTGAATGCTCATGATGAACCATTCCATAATGCCCATTACCCCGGAAGGGACAGCATCTGTTTTTCCATGCATTTCCTTCTTTTTATACCACTTTGCCAGGCTAAGAACCAGGACCATGAGCAAACCGCAGGAAAAAAACAGGGCCACCACATCTTTGGTGATGGAAATGTCCAAAGGCCTGACCTCTTGACCCTGCGCATCCGTTTCTACCACCTTCCCTTCATGACTGCCTTCCCGGGCAATGTAAAAACCTTCGTACTCCTCATTTTCCATAAGGTGAGAAGAAAGAAAGAAAAACCAGCCCCTTTCCCGGCTGCGGACTATTACAGGTAAAGGAATCCCAATGTCTTTTTTTTCAGTGGAAAAAAGATGCCAGTGATAGGAGTCTTTCAGGTGTTCCAAAATCAAATGCTTGACATCTACCGGAGGTCTCTCCTTAGCCTGGCTCGCATATAATGAAGTCCTGCCTGCCATCATAATGAAAGCAAACGACAAAACGATCAATATGGACCTGCGAACTGTCTGCATGGTAAATTACGATTCTTTCTCCTTGATTTTTTTCTGCTCCTTGCAATCCACCAAAAGGAACCATATGGATAAAAAGCTATAGGTAATGAACATCCCCATAAAACTAATAATAAAGGAAGCTTTGGGAGGATGCGCCACTCCAATTATCACGATTAGTATCACCAGTACAATACCCCAGCGTACGACACGTTGCATAAGCATGCTGTTGAGCATTTTGGCATTCTGGGTTTTGCTTTTTTTCATCATCAGGATCTCCAGCAAACCTACCAGCAAAAAGGTGGCAGGAATTACAGGATACACTGGGAACCACCATAGAGGCATAAACAAGTACATGATCAGTCCCCATATACCTCCCACAAGCAGTATGGTCGCTGTATGCACGGTGATCATTTTTCTTATCATAACAGTTTCTGTATAATACAGGCGTACACCTTGTTGTTTCTGACTTGAACAAATCCGCTGCTTACCGGAATCTTTCCGTCACTCATTTCCCCTTCGTACGTAATATATCCCCTGTTGAGCAGCGACATTATGGGAGCATGATCTTTCATGACCGTAAAAGAGGTTTTTTTGCCGGGGAATCTCACTAAAGAGACATTCCCTTCAAAAAGAACCTTTTCCGGAGACATTACCTGCAGATATACCGATGCTCTCATAACGGTCATTGCATAATTCGTTTTCCTTTTTCTATCGCGTCTTCTATTGTTCCCACATTTAGAAAAGCATTTTCGGGTATATTGTCCACTTCTCCGTCAATGATCCTGTTGAACCCTTTTATACACTCTTCTATGGGAACCATTACACCTTTCAATCCGGTAAATTTTTCAGCTACCGTAAAAGGCTGTGATAGAAAACGTTGTACCTTTCTTGCGCGATTTACCGTCAATTGATCTTCACGCGAAAGTTCTTCCATACCCAGAATAGAAATGATATCCTGAAGTTCCTTGTTGCGTTGCAGTATTTGTTTTACTTTCTGTGCGGTGTTGTAGTGCTCCTGTCCCACGATCGCCGGATCCAGGATTCTGGATGTGGATTCCAGCGGATCTACCGCGGGGTATATTCCCATCTCTGTAATTTTGCGGGATAAAACCGTTGTTGCATCCAGGTGAGAAAATGTAGTAGCCGGGGCAGGATCGGTCAAATCGTCTGCTGGTACATAAACGGCCTGGATGGACGTTATGGATCCGTTACGTGTAGAAGCAATTCGTTCCTGCATGATTCCCATTTCCGTAGCCAGAGTCGGCTGGTAACCGACGGCTGAGGGCATCCGCCCCAATAAAGCCGACACTTCCGAGCCTGCCTGGGTAAAACGGAAAATATTATCTATAAACAACAATATATCTTTGACGGTCCCGTCATCATCCCGAATGGACTCGGCAACGGTAAGCCCGCTCAGGGCCACGGATGCACGGGCTCCGGGGGGTTCGTTCATTTGACCGAACACCAGTGTGGCCTGGGATTTAGCCAGTTCGTCGTAATCTACCTTGGTCAGATCCCATTCCCCTTTTTCCATACTTTCACGAAAGGCTTCTCCGTACCGGATTACTCCGGATTGTATCATTTCTCGCAACAGGTCGTTCCCTTCCCGTGTACGTTCTCCCACCCCGGCAAAAACCGAAAAACCACTGTGTTTTTTGGCTATATTATTGATCAATTCCATGATAATCACGGTCTTGCCAACGCCAGCGCCTCCAAAAAGACCTATCTTCCCTCCTTTCAGGTATGGTTCCAGCAAATCTATAACCTTAATACCCGTAAACAACACTTCACTTGAAGTGGTCAAATCTTCAAATTTCGGGGGCGTTTTGTGAATGGGGGAAGACCCTGTGCTTTTATCCAACGGTTTCAACCCGTCTATGGTTTCCCCGGTAACATTCATCAGTCTTCCTTTCACAGCTTCTCCCACAGGCATGGTAATGGGACCGTCGGTAACCTTGATTTCCATCCCGCGTGAAAGGCCGTCGGTAGAATCCATAGCCACGGTACGCACCGTATAATCACCTATATGCTGCTGAACTTCCAGCACAATTTCTTTACCGTCGTTCCGTTTTACTTCAAGGGCATGATGTATGGAAGGCAGCCGCATTTTCCCGGTTTTTTCAGGTGTAAAGACCACATCTACTACCGGTCCGATAATTTGTGAGATACAACCCTTCTGATCTGACATAATGAATTATTTCGTTAATAGAACCAGCGGCAAATGTAATCATTAATTAAACTACTTCTACCAGTTTTTTTTATCTTTGTGCCCCGTATGTCTAATCCATTATCATCTTACACAGAAGCGAATTTCCAAACCCTGGAATGGAATGAACATATCCGTCTGAGGCCGGGTATGTACATTGGAAAATCGGGTGACGGAAGCACCCCGGACGACGGTCTTTATGTACTAATTAAAGAAGTGATTGACAACTCGGTAGACGAGTATGCCATGGGGCACGGTAAAGTGATTTCGGTGACCATTCATGATAACGAAATCTCGGTCAGGGATTACGGAAGGGGCATCCCTTTCGGAAAAGTGATTGACGCCGCCAACAAAATGAACACCGGCGCAAAATATGATAACAAATCTTTTCAAAAGGCCGTAGGCCTTAACGGAGTGGGACTAAAGGCTGTAAATGCCACATCCACCTTTTTCTACATAGAATCTTTCCGGGAAGGAAAAAGCCGTTTTGGAACATTTTCCAAAGGCGTTTTACAGGATGAAGGAACCACCCGGACAGACGAAAAGGACGGGACGCTTGTCAAATTTACTCCTGATCCCGGTTTGTTTCCCAATTATTCCATTAACCTGGAATTCGTCCAGGAGATGATGCGGCATTATGCTTACCTGAACAAAGGATTGAAAATGCAACTCAACGGAAATGAATACGTTTCCAAAAACGGGCTGCTGGACCTTGTTCTTGAAAGCATGGCGGAAGAGACCCTTTATCCCCCCATCCATTTGACCGGACATGATATTGAAATGGTCATCACTCATGCCAACGAAACCGGGGAAAGTATCATGTCTTTTGCCAACGGGCAGAACACCTCCCAGGGAGGCACACACTTGTCTGTTTTCAGAGAGGCTGTGGCACGTACCATTAAAGAGTTTTATAAAAAGGATTTTGAACCTTCAGATATCAGGCAATCCATTGTGGGAGCCATCAGCATTCGCCTGATTGAACCCAAGTTCGCTAACCAGACCAAAACCATTCTGGATTCCAGGGATATGGGACCCGAAGGCCCCACATTGCGCAGTTTCATAAGTGATTTTGTTAAAGAACACCTGGACAATTACCTGCACCGGAATCCGGAAACAGCAGATATCCTGCTGAAAAAGATTATAGAAAACGAAAAAGAAAGAAAAGCCGTTGGAGCAGTCCGTAAAAAGGCCAAGGAAAACGCCCGCAAAATCAGTTTGCACAACCGCAAGCTCCGGGATTGCCGCATTCATTTTACGGATAAAAGTGACAAGGCCGAGCAAACCATGCTGTTCATAACGGAAGGTGATTCCGCCAGCGGATCCATTACCAAAAGCAGGAATCCGAACATACAGGCAGTCTTCAGTCTCAGGGGAAAACCGGAAAACACGTACGGCCTGAACAAACAGATAGTCTATACAAACGAAGAGTTCAACCTGTTGCAGGCTGCCCTGAATATTGAAGAAGATCTGGACAACCTGCGCTATAACAAGATCATCATAGCTACCGATGCCGACCCGGACGGGATGCATATCCGCATGTTGCTGCTGAGTTTCTTCCTGCAATTCTTCCCGGAATTGGTACGGCACGGTCACATTTACATTTTGCAGACTCCCCTGTTCCGTGTCCGTAACAAGAAAGAAACACGTTATTGTTATACAGAACCGGAAAGAGAGAAAGCCGTCAAGGATCTGGGGCCGGATCCGGAAATAACCCGTTTTAAAGGCCTGGGCGAAATCTCTCCCGATGAATTCAAAGAATTTATTGGTGACAACATCCGTCTTGATATGGTCCGGCTGGATAAGGAAGACAGACTCCCGGAACTTCTGAGGTTTTATATGGGAGAAAACTCTCCTCAACGCAGGGAGTTTATAGTCAACAATTTAAGGATGGTGGGAGATTAAGCCATGATGAGCGAAGACCAACTGAAGTACTTGCGTATCCTGAGTGAAGAAGGAGACAAGAAATACCGTTTAACCGGTATGTTTAAAGAATGGTTCCTGGAATACTCTTCCTATGTGATCCTGGAACGGGCGGTACCCCACATCACCGACGGACTGAAACCCGTACAACGCCGCATCCTGCATTCTATGAAAAGAATGGAAGACGGACGCTACAACAAAGTCGCCAATATCATAGGACATACCATGCAATTCCATCCCCACGGAGACGCCTCCATCGGGGACGCCCTGGTACAGCTGGGACAAAAGGATCTTTTAGTAGATACGCAGGGTAACTGGGGCAACATCCTGACGGGTGATTCCGCGGCAGCTCCGCGTTATATTGAAGCCCGGTTGAGCAAGTTTGCACTGGATGTGGTTTTCAATCCCAAAACTACTGTCTGGGTCCCTTCCTACGATGGCAGAAACCAGGAGCCGGAAGCACTTCCGGTTAAGTTTCCCCTCTTGCTGGCCCAGGGGGCCGAAGGTATAGCCGTAGGATTGGCCACCCGCATACTGCCCCATAATTTCAATGAATTGCTGGATGCTTCGGTAGCACATCTTAAAGGTGAATCTTTCACTTTGTATCCGGATTTTCTTACAGGCGGTCTTATAGATTGCAGTAACTACAACGGAGGTATTGGCGGCAAAATAAGCCGTGTAAAAGTCAGGGCCCGGATCATAAAAATTGACAAAAAGACCCTGGCAATAACCGAAATTCCATACGGACAAACTACTGAAAGCCTGATCCGGTCAATAATAACTGCCAACGAGAAAGGGAAAATCCGTGTCCGCAAAATAGACGATAACACGGCAGAACAGGTAGAGATCCTGATCCATCTGGCCAACGACGTCTCCCCGGACAAGACCATTGATGCCCTGTATGCTTTCACCAAATGCGAGGTGTCCGTGTCCCCGGATGCCTGTGTCATCATGGACGGAAAACCGTTCGTTATGAGCGTGGAAGACATGCTGCGTTACAGCACGGACCGCACCCGGAATCTTTTAAAAGCCGAGTTGGAGATTCGCATGGCCGAGTTGGAAGAAGACTGGCATTTTTCTTCCCTTGAAAAAATATTTTTTGAAGAAAAAGTATACCGGGTGTTGGAAAACGATGCCCGTACGTGGGAAAAACAATTGCAGGACGTAGAAACCGAAATGCTTCGTTTCAAAGATCGTTTGCGCAGACCCATAACATCTGCAGAAATTCGGAAACTGGTAGAAAAGCCTGTACGGAAAATTTCCCGATTTGACATAAAAAAAGCCGAGGAGCATATCAAATCACTGGACCAGGAAATGGAACGGGTACGACACAACCTGGAACACCTGACACAATACGCTATTGATTATTTTGAAAATCTAAAGAAAAAATACGGCAGTCGTTTCTCGCGCAAGACCGAGATCTGTGATTTTGAAACCATTGAAGCTTCCAAGGTAATCCTTGCCAACTGCAAGCTTTATGTCAACAGTGAATCCGGTTTTGTGGGAACCGACATGAAAAAGGACGACAAGGCCGAGTACGTTTGTGATTGTTCTAACCTGGACGAAGTCATTGTGTTTTTGAAAGACGGCACCTATTCAGTCAGAAAAGTTGCCGAAAAGGTTTACTTTGGAAAAGATATCATTTACGCCGGGATTTTCAGAAAAAAAGACACCCGTACCGTATACAACGCAGCCTATCGCGACGGTAAAAACGGGAAAGTGTTCGTAAAACGTTTTTCCGTAAACAGTATTACCCGTGATAAAGAGTACAACCTGACCCAGGGCAAAGCCGGATCACAGATCCTTTGGTTTTCTGCCAATCCCAACGGTGAAGCTGAAACTATAAAGGTATACCTGAAAGCACGGCCCAAACTCAAGAAACTCATATTTGAATACTCATTTCTGGATCTGGCCATTAAAGGTCGCAACAGCCGGGGCAATATTCTGAGCCGTTATGCGGTTCAGAAAATTACGCTTAAAGACAAGGGAGTTGCTACCATGGGCGGCAGCAAAATATGGTTTGATGCTGACATACAAAGACTTAACACTGATGACAGGGGAATATATCTGGGAGAATTCCTTGCCGGGGAAAGTCTTTTGGCCGTTAACCGGAACGGATCATTCTATACCACCAACTTTGATCTGAGCAACCGTTATCAGCAGGAGATCCGGCTGATAGAAAAACTGAATACGGACAAAGTATTTACGGCTGTTTATTATGACGGGGGTTCGGGGTATTTTTACCTGAAACGCTTCCGTTTTGAAATTTCTGAAAATTTGCCCCAGTCGTTTATCAGTGATGCCGAAGGCTCTTACCTGACGGATATATCTGAAGATGCTTTTCCCAGGATCCGGATCACATTTGCCGGAAAACACGCTAAAAGACCGGTCGAAATCATTGATACTGTTGATTTTATTAACGACAAAAGCTTCCGGGCAAAAGGCAAACGCATCACAACCTTTGAAGTGGGGAAAATTGAATTCATTGAACCGGCAACGCCCCCCCGGGAACCGGAAGACAACGGAAATGAGGAAGACCTTGATTTTGAACTGGAAGGACCTGTTACACCTGAAGAAACACCAGAGACCCCGTTAGCAGAAAAGAAGCCTTTGTCCGATTCCGGCGATGAGGATGCTTATCAAATGACATTACTTTAACCCCCTTTACCTGTGAATCTGGTTTTTTATATAGGTTTTATGGGAAGTGGAAAGACCACACTGGCAGCCCGCAACGCACGGGAACAGGGTGCCCGTTTTGTTGATTTGGATCAGGTAATCCGTGACAATACGGGATCATTCCCCCGTGACATCCTGTACCGGCAGGGAGAAAAAGCCTTCAGGATCATTGAAAAGGATACGTTGCATGATGTGGTCCGAACATGGAAAGATACCGGAGAACCGGCTACAATTGTCGCTTGCGGAGGAGGAACTCCATGTTTTTTTGACAACCTGGAATTTATGAAAACCCACGGGCACGTGGTATTTATAGACACTCCTCTGGAAAAAATCCTGAAAAGAATCGCGGACGAACCCCAACGATGGCCTTTGTTACAACATACAGATGCAGGTAAATTGTACAATTCACGGCTGAAATGGTATGAAAAGGCAGATCAGAGGATCGTTCCTTAAACGATAACCTCCCGGGCTTTGATATCTTTTATGCGCAACTGAATGTTGGCAATACCCCGGTAATAATTTTCGGCTACAGAATAACAGACATCCACGGGATTCCCGTTATGCATGTGATCAAAATGCAGGCTTTGGTTGAATGCTATGGCTGATATGGGACGGTAGGGTTCTTCTTCCTGAATCAGTTCCAGTTTCAGGTGGCCCGAGTCTGAGCCCACCAAACGTCCGTTCCCGTTGTCGTAAACATTTTCTGTTACAAATACAGGAGACAGGTTCCCGGGGCCAAAAGGCTGGAACTGTTTTAAAAGCCTGAAAAACTTGGGTGTTATCTGCTTGAAATCCAGATAAGTGTCGATATTGACCAAGGGGGTTAGCATTTCATCCGTAACTTTTTCCGCTACTATGGATTCAAACCGTTGACAAAACTCCTGGTAATGCTTTTCGCTCATAGTCAGTCCGGCAGCATACATATGACCGCCGAAATTTTCCAGCAAATCACTACAGTTTTCTATGGCTTCATAAAGGTCAAAACCGGGAATACTCCTGGCGGATCCTGTAATGAATCCGTTGGAACGTGTAAGGACAATGGTGGGACGGTAGTAATTTTCAACAAGACGGGAAGCCACTATCCCCACAACGCCCTTATGCCATTTTGGATTATAAACAACTGTAGATTTTTTATTCTCCAGTCCGGGCATATCCCGGACCATAGCCAGCGCTTCCTGGGTGATCTTCCTGTCTATGTTCTTTCTGTCGTCGTTGTGATCGTTAATAGTATGTCCTATCTGGGAAGCATCGTCATCGGTGCGGGATATGAGCAGATCTACTGCCATCTTCCCGGATTCCATGCGTCCTGCTGCATTGATGCGGGGCCCTATCTTGAAAACAATATCATCTATGGTAATCTGGTGTTTTTCAAGCCCGGCCAGTTTGATAATGGAAAGCAATCCTTTACGGGGTGCCTCATTGAGCTGCTTCAATCCGAAGTGGGCCAGTATGCGATTCTCCCCGGTTATGGATACCAGGTCAGAAGCAATGCTCACAACCAACAGGTCCAGGAACGGATACAGCTCATTCAGGGAAATGTTTTTACGGATGCAATAGGCCTGCATGAGTTTGAAACCCACACCACAGCCGCTCAATTCATTAAAAGGATAATGGCAATCAAGTCTTTTGGGATCCAGTACCGCAGAAGCGTGGGGTAATTCTTCAGCAGGCAGGTGATGATCGCAAATAATGAAATCAATACCTCTCTTCCTGGCATATTCCACTTTTTCGTTGGCTTTGATCCCGCAATCCAGCGCAATGATAAGGGTACATCCTTCATCTGCCGCCGAATCAATTCCTATACGTGATATTCCGTACCCTTCTGTGTACCGGTCGGGAATGTAATATGAAACCAGTGGCGTTTCTTTACGCAGGAAAGAATAAACCAGTGCCACTGCAGTGGTGCCGTCTACATCGTAATCCCCGTAAACCAGGATCTTTTCACTTTCCCGGATAGCCCTGTCCAGTCTTTTGACCGCTTTATCCATGTCTTTCATCAGGTAAGGATCATGCAGGTCTTCAAGCTGGGGACGGAAAAATGTCTTTGCCTGTGAAAATGAATTGATATTCCTTTGGACCAAAAGATTGGCCAGAGCCTGATCCACTCCCAGATCCGAGGCCAGCTGTCTAACCAGAGCCGGGTTCCCGGGCTCTTTAACAATCCATTTTTTATCCAAAGCCATACTAATCTTGCAAAGGTAAGAATATAATCTTTACGCGTGTAAAAAAATGCTTACTTTTGCAGATTGATAAAATCAAATTCTATGGAGAATCCGCATATCAGTGAACAAGAGCAAATTCGTCGTCAGGCGTTGCAAGAATTAGAAAAAATGGGTGTTGAGCCTTATCCCGCAGCTGAATATCCTATAGATACCACCGCCCGGGAAATTTTATCCGGCTATGATGATGAAAACAAGAATTTTCAAGAGGTAACCCTGGCCGGAAGAATCA
>Ga0209203_1001686_pt1 | contig 15771 bp, 12 predicted proteins | sample AD_UKC109_MetaG_FD_184423 | JGI IMG/M metagenome (GOLD analysis project Ga0209203, IMG submission 184423) | Active sludge microbial communities of municipal wastewater-treating anaerobic digesters from Hong Kong - AD_UKC109_MetaG (SPAdes)... | ecosystem: Engineered > Bioreactor > Anaerobic >... | reverse complement strand
CTCCAACCACCGACCCGCTATCCCCACAACCCCGTTTGAGAGTCTCAATTCCTCATAGGTACTCTTAGAACAAGCTTTTCTCTGAATCTAGATGTCGCCGAGGTGTTGTTTCAATTCCTCATAGGTACTCTTAGAACCGGTAAACAAGAAGCAAATCCAGGTGAAACATTTCGCGTTTCAATTCCTCATAGGTAGTCTGAAAGCGCACCGCCCTCGGAGGGCTTTCTTGTGATGCTAATTCGTTTCAGTTCCTTATAGGTAAACTGGAAGCGGTGCCAAAGCTTATAAGAGCATTGAGTCTGTTGTTTCAATTCCTCATAGGTAGTCTGGAAGCTCAATAGAAGTATATCATATATGTATCATTGTGTTCCAATGCCTCATAGATAGGCGTATAGCGGAGGTGTTTGCATTAGTTCTATATAGACTACTTAAAATGTCGTCTTCTCTTCGAATAGTTCCTTCAGTTTCTAATTCAAATCGAATTCCGAGATCTCCCTCAATCGGTTTCCGCCGATCCAGCTCATCCATCGTAATGAAGGGAGGAGTTCCTTCCGGAAACTCATCGCAATTTTCGTTGACGTGAAGAAGAATTCGATTTTGTATTGAAATGTTGGTACTGGAAAGACTCGCCTTGTTCCCTGAAATACCATGAAATTATTGCACTGAATCACCATGCAAATCTTGACCGTCAAGGATAAGGCGTTGAAGTTTTGTGATCTCCGTCAGTAAACGGTCGTATCTTCCCTAATAGTAGATTATGGTAGAAGTCTACATCTCTAGAAGTAGCTTCCTAACTGAATACTCCTCATTCAGTCAAGTGTCATTCAGCTTCTTTCTCAGTACGCTCATTAGGATGACAGCAATGAATTGAAGGAAGAGTCTCCCATAACTCGATTGAGATGAATGAATCCACAAGCGTTTCATGTCAATCTGGTTCTTCTTCAGATCGTTTGTTTGAAACATAATCTTGCAAGTATGCTGAAACCGTCTTTACTAAGAAGCATCACTAATTGTCGAGGCCAACATCTAAGAGTGAATAATGAGAGCCTTACCCAGTGCATTTCTGAACTCCACTTACTGGAATCTGGTATTTCAGGCCTTCATGCCGACGCCGGAATCAAGATGTTGAACGGGTTTGAACTCCACTTACTGGAATCTGGTATTTCAGGCTTTCCACTCGCCGCTTGTACTAGAATGATCTTTAGGTTTGAACTCCACTTACTGGAATCTGGTATTTCAGGTAACGATGCTGTCAGGGCTTTGCAATTATTGAAGAACGTTTGAACTCCACTTACTGGAATCTGGTATTTCAGGCTGTTTCCAGAAAAGATAGAGGACTTTGTGCCTCACGTGTTTGAACTCCACTTACTGGAATCTGGTATTTCAGGTGTCCTTCAGCAAGCCTACATATCCGTAATCGATCTTGTTTGAACTCCACTTACTGGAATCTGGTATTTCAGGTCGTCGTATCGGCGGCTCTCACAGAGGGAACCTTCATGTTTGAACTCCACTTACTGGAATCTGGTATTTCAGGTATCCATAGGGTGAACCATCTGAGTTTGGTCTTGTCGTTTGAACTCCACTTACTGGAATCTGGTATTTCAGGTAGTATTCTCAATCTGGATATAATAACCATGCAGAGTTTGAACTCCACTTACTGGAATCTGGTATTTCAGGCGGCAATGGCAGATGCCGAAGCTGCGGGCGATACAACGTTTGAACTCCACTTACTGGAATCTGGTATTTCAGGTAGCCCACTCCCGCATTCAGACTGTTATTCCAATTGCGTTTGAACTCCACTTACTGGAATCTGGTATTTCAGGCAATCACTGAATGCTTTATACCCTGAACGTCAGTACCGTTTGAACTCCACTTACTGGAATCTGGTATTTCAGGTTTGCTCGTGCGATTGCTTGGTTCTACAACGATATAGTTTGAACTCCACTTACTGGAATCTGGTATTTCAGGCTGAGTTGTACCAATTTGTGCCGTCATAGCTCCACGCGTTTGAACTCCACTTACTGGAATCTGGTATTTCAGGCCACATCGTAACTGAAACGGCCTTTCAGGACATGGATGTTTGAACTCCACTTACTGGAATCTGGTATTTCAGGTACGTAGAAGGTTGATAGTTCGAGTCTATCCGTGCCGTTTGAACTCCACTTACTGGAATCTGGTATTTCAGGTCGACAAGGCGGGCCTACTTGCTTATTCGCGCAGCAGTTTGAACTCCACTTACTGGAATCTGGTATTTCAGGCATAAGCAGTAGTGCCTTGATTGATTATTAGAGTCGTTTGAACTCCACTTACTGGAATCTGGTATTTCAGGCGATGATAGATGCAGGCAGTGTTGGTGGTGGCTCGCTGTTTGAACTCCACTTACTGGAATCTGGTATTTCAGGTCGTGCCTGCACCACCACAAGATACAAATACATCTTGTTTGAACTCCACTTACTGGAATCTGGTATTTCAGGCAAGCCTGATTTCAAGGCCGGAAATATCAAGCTGTTGTTTGAACTCCACTTACTGGAATCTGGTATTTCAGGGGAGGTTATGATTGCCTTTGTAAGAGCATAGCTACGTTTGAACTCCACTTACTGGAATCTGGTATTTCAGGGAGGAAACGGCCATATCCGTAATGAGCTGATAAACGTGTTTGAACTCCACTTACTGGAATCTGGTATTTCAGGGAAGCTCCCACACTATTCTGGCTCCGTGGTAATTGCGTTTGAACTCCACTTACTGGAATCTGGTATTTCAGGGAGGCGTAACCGTTCTATCGGTTATGTAGATGTCTCTGTTTGAACTCCACTTACTGGAATCTGGTATTTCAGGCTATTCCTCAAAGATTTCAATTGAAAACTGTGTCTTGTTTGAACTCCACTTACTGGAATCTGGTATTTCAGGCATTAGTTTTGATATTCCCACGTGGTATGGAACTGAGTTTGAACTCCACTTACTGGAATCTGGTATTTCAGGTTCGGGTTTATGTATCCTGAGGTTCTCCATCAAATCGTTTGAACTCCACTTACTGGAATCTGGTATTTCAGGAGTATTCATTGCATAGATTCCCATTGACGCATCTTTGTTTGAACTCCACTTACTGGAATCTGGTATTTCAGGTTTATCTGAACAATCGATGTCATTGAATCGCTAGGAGTGTTTGAACTCCACTTACTGGAATCTGGTATTTCAGGAATCCATCTCAATTTCTCCATTTCCGTCAAATTTGTTTGAACTCCACTTACTGGAATCTGGTATTTCAGGCATCGCTTACCACCTCCTCTCTGCTGAGTTTGAGCATGTTTGAACTCCACTTACTGGAATCTGGTATTTCAGGTAGCGTCTTGAGGTATCCTTGAATTGCTTTTCTCAAAGTTTGAACTCCACTTACTGGAATCTGGTATTTCAGGTTTTATACTGCCTTCGTTTGCTCAGGGGATGAAATAGTTTGAACTCCACTTACTGGAATCTGGTATTTCAGGAAATTACCTTTCAATGGGATCTTTGTCCCGCTCGACGTTTGAACTCCACTTACTGGAATCTGGTATTTCAGGCGAGATTGCCGAGCGATGCTCCGGTGATAAGTGTCTTGTTTGAACTCCACTTACTGGAATCTGGTATTTCAGGCTTCCGGAGTCTTCACGACACCGCCGGATGTGATCGTGTTTGAACTCCACTTACTGGAATCTGGTATTTCAGGTTAGCGGTAACCTCGCCTGCATCGTTCTGATTCTGTCTGTTTGAACTCCACTTACTGGAATCTGGTATTTCAGGTGATGTTTATCCCATCGCACCATTGCCAGACATTTCCCGTTTGAACTCCACTTACTGGAATCTGGTATTTCAGGAAGCAAGCGGAAGTTATAATCACGCCGAGAAAACTGTTTGAACTCCACTTACTGGAATCTGGTATTTCAGGGGCTTTATCTATTGCAGTCTGAGAGTTGGCAGCTTTGTTTGAACTCCACTTACTGGAATCTGGTATTTCAGGCGAATGGGGAAAGATATCATTGAAAGAAAACTTTCATGTTTGAACTCCACTTACTGGAATCTGGTATTTCAGGGAAAATGCGTTTCGGTGGCCATGCTTTGGGCGCGAATGTTTGAACTCCACTTACTGGAATCTGGTATTTCAGGCCCCAATGGCCGGGTGGAGGTTCTTTCGTATCAGGGTTTGAACTCCACTTACTGGAATCTGGTATTTCAGGCAAGACGCACCCATTCTTTAGTTAAATATCTCCAGTTTGAACTCCACTTACTGGAATCTGGTATTTCAGGAACAAGAGCTCGCTCATTCAGGCGGCATAAACATGTTTGAACTCCACTTACTGGAATCTGGTATTTCAGGGTATTTCCCCCTCTTCCGGCTTTGCGCACCCGTATGTTTGAACTCCACTTACTGGAATCTGGTATTTCAGGTATCCGAGCTTCCAGTAATCTCATGCCAAGCTCGAGAGTTTGAACTCCACTTACTGGAATCTGGTATTTCAGGAATCACAGAACTTCAGAAGCGATAAGACTTCACTTCAAGTTTGAACTCCACTTACTGGAATCTGGTATTTCAGGATGATAACCACAAGATAGTTGCAAGCGTTGACGGCTGTTTGAACTCCACTTACTGGAATCTGGTATTTCAGGGGATTGCTTCTAGGAGTCTCGCTCTACACAGTCATTGTTTGAACTCCACTTACTGGAATCTGGTATTTCAGGCCACCAAACTCATTTTCTGGTATTTTCCACATATTTCGTTTGAACTCCACTTACTGGAATCTGGTATTTCAGGTTGACTGTATATCCCCGATACTACTAACGCTTGATGCGTTTGAACTCCACTTACTGGAATCTGGTATTTCAGGAAGCAAATACTGGAGGTGAAACCATGACGGATAAAAGTTTGAACTCCACTTACTGGAATCTGGTATTTCAGGGCGTCATCTCAGGATTCAGGGTCTTCATCGATCGGGTTTGAACTCCACTTACTGGAATCTGGTATTTCAGGCTACCTTGACAATGTGATCTTCCAGTTCAGGTATCTTCGTTTGAACTCCACTTACTGGAATCTGGTATTTCAGGGTTTGGCCTTACAAAAGCTTATCTAAAGCCATTTACGATTATATTATCTCACACAATCTCTTCAAAAGGATCTAGAAAAGGATGCGCTAGACAAGAATGGTTTCTTGCGAGTGTTTCTGAGAGTAGATTACACACCTTCTCTAGGAAAGTGTGTACACTCATCAGCCACCTATAATGACACTACCTTTGTTTGATGAACCAATTCTGTTCTTTGGGGTGCCTAATGATATTACTGTGTCCTCATAGAAAGGAACGAGAATGATGGAGTCCTTTGAATTGTCAATGACCGTGGCCACTCTTTCAAGAACCTGAAAGAGTACCTTTCTCTCTACTGCTAACTGGAAAACGCTATACTGAACTCTACTACCATAATCTTCAAGAATCTTGGATATCTTGTTTCTCTTTCTGTCATCCTCAATATCATAAGTAACAAGAAACATCAGGCTTGCCACCTGTAAGGTTCATATATAGATTCCCCAAGAATTTCTTTGCAAAGCATTCTAGCTTCCATTTCGAATAGCCTAATGTATTCGATCTTTCCCTCAACCAGATGGTGAGAAGTCTTTTGCAAAGTTCTTTGCCTGTATGCTTCCAGGAAAGTCTTCTTCGCCTTTTCTTTCAGAAATACTCCTTCACTCTGTACCACGAAATCAGTCTTGGTAAGTCTTTTGCTACTCAATAAATTTCTTATCATGACGTCCATAACAGGCCTGAAGTGCTCCATCATGTCCAGGGCGAGAGCAGGTTTCCCATAAGCTGTGCTGTGCATAAATCCTAAATAAGGATCAAGTCCGCTTGCCTCAAGCTGTCCCAAGATCTCCGTCATCAGAAGAGAATATGCAAAACTCATAAGAGCATTGGGTTCATCTTTCGGAGGTCGCCTGTTTCTACCGGAAAAACTGTATTCTTCCGGGATCATTAGGGCTAGCTCAGAGAAGTACTCTTCCGAGGCTAACCCTTCAATGCCTCGCAAAGAGTCAATATCTTTAGCTTTAATTGCAAGCGACTGAAGTCTTTTTAAAGAATCGGATGAAGCCTTTACACGGCTAGCTCTGGAAAGTCTTTTAAGGGCCGTCCTCTGATTGGAAATCTTCGCTTCAATTACCCTTCTTGAGATATCCAGAGATTTATCTGGCGAATCCAACATCATATACTGCTTCTTCCTAAGATTAATATTCTTTCCTGTTGCAGGTTCTATTTTTGCCACAAAGTTGCCCGTCATACTAAGATAATTAATAGGGATTCCTTCTTCAACTGCCAGCCTGATGGCAGGAGTAGATATACTGGACATACCATACAACATTATTCTTGCCGTTGAGAAAGCAGGCACTCTACTTACTGTTTTTCCGTCAAATGAGACAGAGAAACTCTTCCCAGTCTTGCCAACCGTTGCACCTTGTTGAAGAATGTACAGTGAGTCTCTTCTTTCGGAAAGAGGCGTAACTGACTTTTTCAGATTCTTATCAGCGGGAAGGCATTTGTCTACTAGGCTGCAACCCTCACACTTTGGCGTTTTACGAGGTTTGGGCACATTAGTGCCATGGAGAATGCTTCTCATATCATTCAGAATTGATACAAGTTTTTCTCTCGCTTTTTCGTCACATGAAACATTGAACCTTTTGCCAGAACCCTCGTACTTAACAACTCCTTTGGAGACTTTGACCCCCAGGCTTTCTTCCAGAGCAACTGCTTCAGCAACCACTTGCATGCGATCGTTGAGATAGAGAGTTTGCGCGGATGATTTCTTGATTTCAACCGGATATGCACTTTCATCGTCCTGATTAACATAATCAATGTAGCCATAAACGCCATATGTGTGAGAGCCCACGTATATACCCGATCTCTTTTTTCTACTTCCCCAACGTGAGTCCTTGTTCTTTACAGAATGGATGAATCGACCTTCCGTTATGTGTTCATTGTCCGCAAATACCCCCTGGACATGTTCCAAGTAGTAACGGTAAGGGCAATATACGTATGCATTAATTGCATAGAAAGGAATTTCGTCCATTACTCACCTCATATAGGCAAAAGACTTACCTTCCCGCCCAGTTGACCAACAGCAGATAACGCCTCTTCACCGAGAAGAACGTTGACTTCTCCTCCTCTACACCTTGCATAAGACGGATGATAACCAATAACTCGCGCATGGAGAGCCGTGTTTGGACCCATATAATACATAGGCAAAGCCATCTCCGCTAGCATTTCGTTCACATAACACGCAATTTCACTAGCTTCATGAAGTTTCACTCGAAGTGGTATGAAGAACCCGTGATTTTCTGGTAGTCTATCTATCTCAAGCTGTGGACGCTGTTTCTTGTTCTTCTTACCTAGAATCCTTACTTCAGGAATGCCTTCCTCATTGATGCAGACAACCTCGAAATCGTATGAACTCATTATCATGAAAGCATCATACTCAAATGACTCCGAAGTGCCGAAGAACTTTGGCGAGGCTTTTACGATGAAAACAGGCGATGCTGAACCTCTAAAAGACTCCAGCTGCTCAATAAAAGAATTCATTCTCCTCATTGCCAGGCTTATATCTCTGTTGTTTGCATAATACCTTTCCCCTGTCTCTAGCTTTTTTTCTCCCAAGTCTCTAGATAGAGAGAAATATCTCTCCTTTAGTGATTCGTCATTTTGTCCCCGGCTTTCCTGTATATCCTGGAAGAGGTAATAAGTCGAAAAGGCCTCCTTCTCCACAGATACCCACTTGTCTCCGGCTTTGAGGGATCTATTAAGCAACTCCAGCAATCTGTAAAGGCTAGAGTCTTCGTTAGATGCTTCTATTGCGTTGAACAACATCTTGAAACGGTTTCTGAAGACTCTCAGGAAGAGTGACCCCATTGCTGAGTAATAGCTGGTCGTCAAATCTTCCCAATGAGGTAACTCAGTTCTTACCATATTCACGAAAGCATCCCGATCTAAGGACGAATCTTTCATAGACTGAACCTGCAGATGAAACTGTTTAGGACAGAGGCAGAGGCCTCTGGAGGGAAAATCAGTCACTTCTTTGAAGAATACCCTACCAGCTCTGTGGAGCCTTTGAATGAGATCTGAGGGGTTGCCGGCTTCAAATACAATGCAGTCTATGTTTTGTCTGTTTGGCAGTTTGTTTGATTTTGAAAAGTTGTATCCAATATCAACAGTTGGGGTAGCCAGTATTAGGGGGAGATCGAGTGATCTTCTTCTCTCCTCGGTGTTCGCCGGGCCGGTTATCATTCCATAATCTTTGCCAAATTCCCAACCTTCATCCGTTAGAGCCTGAGACAATCTGGAAATTCTTTCGAGAGAATCAGATATTACCACCGAATCAAGTCCTTCCGACTTCCATTCATCTAGACGGGTGATAATCTGTCCTAAATGATCTCCAATGTTCCCTGGCAATGTGTCAAATTCTGTCCTAGCGAGGAACGGCATAGTTTTCGCTTCTGAATTCTCGGGGGCGATTATTTGGTGGCTTAGGCCTGTTTCTATTGCCGCAGTAATGATCGTATCTGAAGGTGTTGCGGACATGAAAAGCAATTTCCAGTCGCACGCATTGAATGTTGCTTTAAGGGATATAAGAAGCACAGCGATGAAGCTGCGCTTCATATCATAGTAATGGAATTCATCGAAGGCAATGAGATCAAGTCCGATACCGGCAGTCAGTTCAACAAACCTGTTCCTAACTCCTGACTTCTTTCCGTAGCTCATTGTTAGAACATAATGGATTATGTCTGGATTACACAGATAGATAACCTTTCCAGGCTTCCTCAAGAGGCTTTCAAATCCTTTGCTATGACTGTGGGGATCGATTCCATGTAGAGCTGCTGATGTAATTAGGTATACTTCGTGTTCCAGTCCGTGCTTTCTCACATATTCAAGTACATCTTCGTAGTACTGACGCAGCAGCTCGTTTGTAGGAGCAATAAGGAGTGCCTTGGTGTAATTGTTCAGCCTTATCGAGTTTAGAAGAGACAGTGTCTTTCCAGACCCGGTCGGAAAAGTGTTAAAGACAATCTCATATTTCGTCAGAGCATTTGCTACTTCTACTTGGTGAGTTGCCCAGATTCCTTTCAGGGGTCCGTCATCGTATTCGATAACGGGAATGGAACTTTCCCTAATTAGCATTAAGCAGCCTCCTGCAGTAACTCATGCCGTAAGGGAGAGAAATATCACCGCTGTTTATATACTTACCAGTCGCTTTGAGGCTTTCAAGTAGAGGTACAGGTTTTACGGGATTGCTTCTGAAAGAATGTATCTGTAAGTCGGGCAAGTCTGCGGGATTCAGAAGTGTGAAACACTCGAAATAACCAGCCTCGATTTCGTAGTTTATCTCTTCAAAATCAAGCCTTGCTTTGGTGTTGAACTTTCCCAGTCGTATATATTTTGGAAGGGCGTCATTCGTGTTTTTGAGAACGTAGAACTCCGCCCTGCTTTCGCTGGCAATCATCTTAATGGTACCAATCTGCGGAATATTTGCCGCGCGTGTCTTTTCTTCGGGGAAGCTCTTGTAGTTGTTCTTGTCCATAAGGAGATACCTTGATTCTCCGACGGAATTGAAAGATTCACTTGTCCAGCCGAATTTTTTGAACTTTGCTGGCGTACAGTAAAAACCGGTTCCCGGTAGATCCTCGGTATAGCTAACGGCAGACTTGCGCTTATAGGTTGTTATTTCTATACCAGTTGCATAAGCGAGCGCGTAGTTTCCCACGAATGGTTCAGTAATGTACATCGCCCCTACCTCTTTTGTTGCGAAGAAAAGAGGTTCACAAAGCTCAAGGGAAACCCTTATCAGTTGCATATCTATCCCTTCTTTTTTTCGTCTTTCTTCCAGCCGGAGAGTTCTGACATTATTGTTTTGAGTTCCTCTGGTTCTTTGTACGCCTGTCTGACAGATTCAAGTACTTCCTGCAGTTCTTTTCCAGCTATGATGGTTGTCTTGAAGGGCAACTTATCTGCCAGTTCACGAGTTACTTCGAGTGTCTTTCCCTCCACCTCGGAGGTGTTCAGGGGATGTTCCTTCTTTTCAAGTCTGTCCCACACTCCCTTTGTGAGTTCAAGAGAAGAGAACACTTCACCATTAGACAGAATTATTGCGACTATGATGTTATTTATCTTTCCTATCCTAGTGGGGGTCGCTCCATAACGCGAAGTTCTGAGAATATTGCCAAAGGCATATAGAAACTCACCAAATCTGAGGTCCTTGAAAGTCTCTATGTCTATAAAGTGCACTTGAGGTCGGACGTATTCGTCGGAGTTTATCGACTGGCGCTGCTTGTCTTCCTCAAGATCATACATGGTTCCGGATTCTCCAGTAGCATTGAAGGTCTTTATATCGGATATCTGTGATGCTTCCAGCAGCGAATAGCTGTTATCTGTTATGACGCGACTTTTCATGGAGCCTTTTGAATCTGAATCTTTGTCTCCCGCCGCAAAACCGTAGGTCAGACAGTCAACACACTGGCCACACATAGATTTGTTTATTGAACAGCCCTCGGGAATGATCCCAAGCTCTCTGAAGAACTCCCTGCCGGATCTTCTCTCCGAGGCAGTCAATTTTCTCTTTGTTACAACGACCCTGGTTATTGGGGAAGGGTCCATCAAACTCGAACTGACCGTTTCCTTGTTGAGGTCGCCGTCTGTCCTGAAAATTGCCTCGCTCTGCGTAGTTCGGACCATTATCAGGGAGATGGTTCGACCTTTCGGAATGTATGGGAACTCACCTTCAATTAGATTGTCCTTGAACATTTCTTTTAGTTGCTCGAGTTTCATTGTCATTCTATTCATTTCCTCCTTTCCGTCCTCTTGCCATTTCCATCTTGATTCCGCCGAGATAAATGCTTCTCAGTGTGTTATGGCTTTCAATAAGCCTTTCGCGTGCGATCTTCAAACTCCCTCCACCGTAAGTATCAACTATTTTCATAAACTCATCCTTGAACTCCAGTGCTGCTGGTCGGTATTCAATAGCTCTGAGAACATTGTTCAGAACCAGCGATTCAAGATCATCCCGTTCATGAAGCTTTGGATCGAACTTTCTCACCGCTTCAAAAGCCTCCTCAAAGGCTTTCGAGAGCGCGTAATCGCTTAGATTCCAGTAGGGTCTTCCGGTTTTTCTCAGTGTTTCGAAACCGATTTTTGCGATCGATAGAGTCATATTTACTTTTTCTTCCATAGTTACCCCCTTTTTCTCCAGTTCATCGTTCAACACCAACAAAAATTTGCCGGCAATTGAGGTATCCCCCTTTCCTGTCTTCCTCAAATATCTAAGTGATCTTGACGCTTCTACCCACATTTCTTCACGCTTTGAAGTGGCTAGCTTGAAGAAAAGAGTAGGCACATGATCCAGCTCACAGTAGTGTTCTACAAGTTTTCTAAGTTCATATAGCAAATCTAGATTTTTCATAGCACCAGATGCCGAAGAAGGGATTGACTGAAACTGTATCGCAGGATATCCAGCCTCGAAGGTTGTGCTTTCAAGGTCTTCACCGGTGAATGACAGATTGCTGAATATAAAATACTTCACAGGTAATGAGTTATGAAGCTTGGATATGTGTCCCAGTGCTTCTGTCGCTTTGTGCCCGGGGTTCAGCTTTTTGCTGTAAATTGAAAGCGGTATGGAGAAGAAATTCGCGAAGCTCAGATCAGGATCGTCGTAGTTAATCATTTTGTTGATTTCACCGACAACCGCACTCAGGAAGTCATCTACGTATGAATCCTTGCGCTTTTTGGCCTTTTGGATAATCTTTATCCTTTCGTTCAGGTCGTCTTTTAAAAAGTCTTCTAACTGGGCTGGAAAGAAGGTATAGGGTACCCCAACGATGTAGAAATCGCTCCTTACGTTCTCCTGTGAGGTTTTCTCAAGTATCTGGGTTGCCCTGCAAGCCATACATATATATCTCTTTGGGTCTCTTCGCATGTTTGCATGAAGGTTATTAGAGAATTGTTGAACACTGGTGCCTCTACGGACTTCTGCTGCCTGCATTTCTGCCACATCGAATTCACTTCCACATATGCTGCAAGTGTTCTTGGGAATGCCATAACCTTTGAGTGATTTAACCAGTCCTTCAATACTTGTTCCTGTCTGTTCGGGAGTTTCCAGATTCGCTTCAATATATTTCTCGAGAAAGATTTTCATTCTCTGATCGGACAGGTTGTAATGAATCTCAAAGAAAGAGTTCTTGAAGTCCTCTACTATCTCATCGACAGTCTTACTTGTTTTAGCTGCAAGTGGCTCGAAGTCTGAAGGTTTTCCACCAGTGGGTATCTCCGTACCCGAGGGTAAACCTGTAACTTTCAGATACTGCTTATCATCCAGGATAGTGGCTGACTTGTCCTTTTCACGCATTCTCTTTAAAAGTGTATAAAGGCCCTGGAAGAGTTTGCTCTTGTCATCCGATGAGATTGAGCCAATCAAACCCACTATCAGTTCCAACGGTATTCCTCCAAAGGCAGCTGGCTTTATCTGTATCATTCCTTGCCTGTATATAACGGCCGTTCTGGCATCCAATATTTTGTTGAGCAGATGCTTCACATACTCGTTTTTAAGGACCTCACGTTCTACTGGTTTATCCTTTGCCTTGAGATAGACAATACCATCGCGATAAAAGGCTACCGGTACACCACAAACTGACTTCAGAAAGTTGTAAGTGGCTTTCATAAGTTCCGTTGTCAGGACATTTCTGAACTCTCGAAAACTGATGAAAGAAAGCTCACGCCTGGGGAAGATCGTCTGTACATAATCGTTCAATTCATGATACTTTTGAAGGTTAGTTGACAGATTGGCCGTATTGAAGAGCTCAAGGTTGTCTGCCACCATAAGAATCCTGGATAGGTTTATCTGGTCACGATCCATGTCCAGTCTGCTACCAACCGGGCCGTTTTTTCCGTGACTGGCTGCGAATCCTACCACTTTTTTCTCGTCGAAGTCTATTCCAAGGTCAAGTGTCTTTAAATATTCCCCCAGTTCACCTACACTTCCTCTTAAGGAACGTTTGTCCGGATCGATCTTGTTGGTATCGTGAAAGAATGCGGCGAGAATGAGACTATCAAGTGTTTTTTGATCAAGCGGTTTGATTTCCCTGTGATATAAATCTGCCATTGTAGCGCTTGCAAATCCCACGTTGATAAGATGTACAGAAACAGGTTCTCCCGATTTGGGACCTGTCGTGTGGACAAATTCTCCGGTAGAATACCTTTGCGTAAGCACTCTAAAGATCTGTGCGTAATCTCTCTTTTCCAAAAGTCCACCTCCTAACTTATCCGACCGGATTATATAACTAATCAAATGGAAAACTCTATATCTAAAAAGCAATTACGACATATTATTTGTCGCCATTTATTGAATAAATATCTTTCATTGCCGATATTTCGTGTGCCATCTTTTCTCTTATCCATTGAGGAGAAAGAATCTCGGCTTGGTTGCCCCACGAGAGGACCCACCACATGAACTCCTTGTATCCACAGACATTGACCGTTAGAACGACACTACCGTCGTCGTTCTCCTTAATAACTTGCGAGGGATGTCTATCAGTTTCAATAAGCTTTTCTACAGATGATTGTGCGAACTTTACGGATATTTCATAAGATTTTTCTCCATAGTGGACTTCCCACACTTTAGACAGCATTCGCTCAACTTCATCCTTCTCTAGCTGATGAAAATGCTCGTATGAAAGCATCAGTTTATCTATTCTGGAAACCCTATAAAAGAGTCGCGCGTTGAGTTCCACATTTCTACCAAAAACATACCAGTGGCTTTTTGAGAATACGATACTATGTGGTTCAAAACAGAAATTGATCTCATTCTTGAGTGGATGCGAATAGACTACAAAGAGACTTATGTTTTCTGCCATTGCTTTTTCAAGGGTCTTTAGTATTGAATACTTAACGCGCTCCTGCTTTTGGTTCAGGAAGTAATAGAAGTTTGAGATATTCAGTACTTGGTTACGTTGCTTTTCACTTATGAATGAATTCGAAAGTGCTCGTCGCAAAGATCTGATGTTGTCTTGATCGAGTTCTCCAAAATAAGATTCGGCAAGGTTCAGAAGGTTCGCCAAAAACAGTCTATTACTCTCTGAAAGATCCAGGTCAGGAAGACCTAACCTTTTTGAGCCCTTAAATGTTATTGTGCCAGCGTTTCGTTCAAGAGGTAGACCAATTTCAATTAGATCGTTGACATCCCGCTGAAGTGTTCTTGAAGACACTCCTAGGGTTTGAGCGTAGCTGGCAATTGTCATACTTCCATCGGTAAATATCTTCAGGAGCAGCTGATAAACCCTTCTCACTTTTCTGGCAACCAATTGAATTTCCTCCAGAGTTTCACAATCCTCTCGGGAGCGTTGATCTCTTTGACGATGGTGGATCCCATACCCATCGCGCAGTTGTGACCCAGACCCAAGAAATGGGCCAGTAGTGGATATATCACTGGTTTATGGAAGGAAAGCTTCATTCTTCCTACAAAACCGATAAGCAGGTGATTCTTGAATCTCAATGGCATTGTTTTGCCTTCGAGCATTGTGAGCTTTGGTGTGCAGCTGTCTTCGCCTGTAATAGATGCGAACAGCGAAAAATGGTTCTGTAGATAGTCCGGGCAGGGAACGGGGATGTCAACATTTGGGTTCTTTCTGAAAGAAAGCGGCGAAATGAGTACCATCTCAACATCATCTATTGTGTCTAGGTCCATAATATCTGAACCCCAAGTTTCAATTGACGTTATCCAAAAGTTTTTACCCTGCAACACGATTGACCCAGAAACCATTAATCTCTCCACCCATTCGTTAGTAACACCATTGCATAATGAAGCGAAGCGAAAAGAATAATTTCCGCCAGAGTTGAAGCGTCTTGGTATTCTTCCTTGTCTTGAGTATAGCGGGGAAAGAGAAAATAGTCTTCTAGAATCGTTCTTATGAATATCATCCATTTCGGTTCCCCAAAGTGTGTTGAACAAGGCGCCATGCAAAGCCTGAGATTGATTCTCAATCCTACAATCGCTTTCGGCACGAAGCTCAGCTATTATCTCGGTCAGCATAATTGCCTCCGTTCAAATGACAAGAGATATTCAGTGCTTGAACTTACCGCAGATATCACACCAACTATTGTTGCTTTGTTAAGATGTGTAAAGATGATATTTCACTGTGAACATTCTATCATTGTTAATCTTTAATTCAAAATGATTGATTATTCGAGAACCATTACCTCAGAACTGAATTACACTTTGCCACCTAATAGTAATGAGTCTTTTGCTTGCTTCTTTGTTTGTTCCTCACGCTATTCGAGCTCATAAGACTGCTGAGATACAATTATGAATCATTTACCCTTGTTTGCTGAAAACAATTATTCAGAGCAAGTACCTGCCCCGGTTCGAAACCAGGGCAGTTGCTGGTCAAAGAAATTTCATTAGAGAGATGATCATTTCACCAACACCTTCATCGCCGTCTTCCACAGTCCCCTGTTCAGGAACATGACGACGAGGTCTATCAGGACATCCAGGATGAAGTCGAAGAACTCGGGATCGATCTTCCATTGTTCATCTGGAAGCGCGTCCTTTATCATCTGTTTCACTTTCTCTTTCTTCTCCGGTCCGTTGCCGGGAGACTCGACGTAACTTGCAAATATTCCTATTAGCGAGATCAATTCTCGTATGAAATCCATGGCTACCTCCTGTTGATTTCGTCCTTCGTCCAGGATCATGAACCCGTCCCTCGTCCTTCGATAGAC
>Ga0209203_1001683_pt1 | contig 15776 bp, 18 predicted proteins | sample AD_UKC109_MetaG_FD_184423 | JGI IMG/M metagenome (GOLD analysis project Ga0209203, IMG submission 184423) | Active sludge microbial communities of municipal wastewater-treating anaerobic digesters from Hong Kong - AD_UKC109_MetaG (SPAdes)... | ecosystem: Engineered > Bioreactor > Anaerobic >... | reverse complement strand
CTTTTACAACCAGAAACAAAATCAACAACCAAATCGCCGCTATGGGCAATGCATAGTACCATTTTTTCGGTTTTCCACTTTGCCATAACCCCTCGGAATCAGTTCGGCATTGCTCAAATATCTCTTTCGGAATTAGCTTGATCGTCAATGCCACTAGCGCGGGTAGAATGATTAAGTCATCGATATAACCAAGTACCGGAATAAAATCCGGGATGAGGTCGATGGGGGATAAAGCATAGATGATGGTGACTCCCGCACATATTTTTGCAGACACTGGGGTTTCTTTTTTCTTTAGCGCGAGGAACACCGCTGGCAGATCCGTTTTCAGTTTTCTTGCTCTTTCTTTCAGGTTCATAAGCCCTGCTTTCATCAATGAGATTCCTCGTCACTTTGCTGGTAAACCTCCGCGCTGAAAGTTTCTAAACGCGCGCGGCACAGTTCTATTTTTTCGTCAGCGGAGGGATGCAAGGATGCCCCATAAAAATCCCGTTCCGTGATTTTTTGATACCATCTGGTCAGCTTTTGCAACTCATTCTCGTTTTCCTCAAGCTCGGCGAATGTGAATTTTTCAAGTAACGATTCTTTTTCTAGCTCACGGAATAGTTCTTCGCATTGTTCCAGAAGTTCACCGTACTCCTCGTCCCGTGCTTGATTAAATGCAGCAATAATGCGTGCAGAAGTCCCTTCATCCTGCGGAATCATCCGCATAATATAGCACTTACCATTATTTTGAACGATTTCATGAGAGATTTTTTGTAGGTATACTTCGTTCTCTTTATTTGCAGGCAAAAACCAAACAGACTGTCCTAATATGACCGCGCCATTTTTTTTCAGTTTTCTCCATACGTTTACCCGAGCCCGCGAAGGTTCTTTGGGTAATGTGTAATTGATTGTCAGCCATTCTTGATGGTCCATGAAATACCTCAAGCATTAAAATGTAACACTGGTTACATTTTAATACAAAAAATATCGTTTGTCAAGAATTGACCCCAGAAGAAAATAATCCATACTTAACTGTTTCATATCTCGCTGTCACATGTTGCAAACAACATGAACAAAAGCGAATCGAGTATTGCATGAGAACAGATTTTTCTATTCTTAGTTGGATTAATCAACAAATCACGACATTAGTAACATACTAAAAATGCTGGCGAAAGGAGCAATAAAAAGCATACTATCTAGACGATCCAACATACCCCCATGCGGTCCCCAGACTTTTCCGAAGTCCTTTATACCAAACCAGCGTTTTAAATAGGATGCGGACAGATCGCCAATTTGCGAAAACATAGAGAACAAAGCTCCCCAAGCGATGTAAAGAAAACGATTCAATTGTATGCCAAATGACGACTGAAAATACGATCCAAAGATATAAGTGAACAATATTCCAAAGAGGAGTCCGCTGAGCGCACCTTCCACCGTTTTATGGGGACTTATCCTTTCTATCAGCTTATGCTGCCCTAGTGCGGATCCGCCAAGATACGCAAAAGTGTCCGTAACGATGGCACAACCAAATGCCAGAATAAGCAGGAATCGGGAAATCTGAATGTTCGGTATGGACAGGATATCGTAAACAGACGCAATCAACATACCTGGGTAGAGCATGGTAAATATGGTATAAAGCCCGTCTGTGACTTTGCGCTGGCTGATCATAAGCGCTATAAAGACAAGCAATAGGCTTATCGCTAGAAGGCTGCTTACTGCGGATTGACCGCCTAGAAATTCATATGCAAGGAAAAGGGAGACAGAAAATCCATAACTGAGACTGCGGAGAGGTGCCGCGATCGTTGCAATCGCACCTAGGAGCTCGTGAACACAAATAATATGAACAACAAACACAGTTATCTTTGCATACAGCCCATGAAAAAAGATAACGGATGCCAGTAGCAGCAGAGCGGGTATGGCAACGAGAGACCTTTTTAACAGATCAGAGTAAGACTTTTGAGTGGGACCGATTGTGGTGTGATCCGTGGTTGCTGAGATCCGCATAGTATCCTCTATAAAAAAGCGTTCTTACAAGTATAGAATGGCTAACACTTACTGCTGATATTTTCATCGTCGAGTCAAGGAAAGGACTGGAAGAGAGTGCGAGCGCCATTGCAGCGTCAAAGCGAAATCCAGATCGAGTGCGGATGAGGTTATTCGTCTGTGATCGTGTTTGGCGCGTCGGCGATTTCCGAGTAACCGCGATGAATGTTGGAATTGTCGAAGAATATCCCGCGAACATCCGGCTCCAATTGCTTCGAGGTTAAGATCAGGTAAATCTCTTCTGGCACAGAAAAACACATGAAAGCGCTTATGGCTGAAACTAACAATGTTTGGTTTCCAAATCCGGCTAGCAGTGGAATCGCATATACGGCTCCGCCCAACAGTTTATTAGCTAGCGTATGGAGCACAACAATCCTTTTGTATTTGATCCACGCGATGATTGAGGACGTTACGTGGGCTATCAACATACATATCCCCCATACCAGCGACCAGACCTCAATTTCTAATGTGGGAAGTACTTTGATGGCTGTGCTCGTGAGAAGGGCATAGTCGGCGATGTTATCCATAGAAGCACCCGCTTTACTGGCGGCGTGAAATTTTCTTGCTAACCGACCGTCGAGAAAGTCCGTGATTCCGCAGACTAGATATAACAAATAGAAGCGAATAGTATATACAGGCGTGGCAACCAGAAGCGCGGAACAGAAGATTCGCAGCCCTGTCAATATGTTTGGTATATGTTTCATCTCATTTCTCCACTGCACAGCTGGCGGTTCCATTTTTGAGGGATGAGCAGACGGAAAGGCTATGGCAATGGAAACCACAGCGCAACGCGGTGCATTCTCCGCGATTTACAAGGCAAGATATCTGATTAGGAGAATATCAACCATGCATACCACAGTAAAACTGCCGAGCGTCGAGGGGGAGACCAACTTCCGCCTGACTCATCGCAAGCTATTGAACAGTAAAAAGGTTAAGCATATGTTAATGCCAATGATTTCTCTACTTTGTTAACCTTAGCTTAATAAAAAAGACAGATACTAATTAGTAATCCTTATTCAGAACAAAGGAGACAATCGAACATATCGTTTTTGCTCAATATGTTTGATTAAATAGTAGTATGGATTTGCTATATATGCTGGTTGCGTTGCTGCTTGGTATAGGCATGATTATTGTCGAAATGCTGATCCCAGGAGTCGGCGTAATCGGAATAATTGGACTAGTGGCGGTTATATTTGTGTTGTACTCGGTTTACACTTTGAAAGGTGTTGTTGTCGGAAGAGCACTGCTAGTGGGGACAATTATTCTGCTTGTGGTGATGGCGTTTGTTGTGCGTCGAGCCTTGTCTCCAAATGGAAGCCTTAGTAAACGAGGGCTTATACTGAACGAGACATCCGATTCATATAACCTTGAGTTGAATTCGGATTTGATCGGTAGAACTGGCATATGCTTGACTTCATTGCGACCATGTGGTTATGTTCTATTAAGTGATCAGAAGTTTGAAGCGGTTTCGATAAATGGATTTATTGAGAAAAATACGATTATTTTGGTAGATAACATTCGAGAGGAACGCCTATACGTTTGCAACGTAAAACCCATAATGGAGGGAGACGAATATGCCGAAAATACTGGTCGTTGAAGACGATATCGATTTAAACAACTTAATCCAAACAGTTTTAGAAGGTAAAGGCTACGATGTATTTGCGGCTAAAAATGGGACGGAAGCACTAGACATACTTGACGTAACGCATATCGACTTAATTATTTCTGACATTATGATGCCACGCATGGACGGTATAAGATTGCTTACTGACATACGTGAAGCCAACATGAAAATGCCAGTTCTGCTTATTACCGCCAAAGGAAGTTATGACGATAAAAACAAAGGATTTTCGAGCGGGGCGGATGATTATATGGTGAAACCGATCGATATCAAGGAACTGGTATTAAGAGTCAACGCGCTGCTTCGCCGATCAAAAATAGCGAACGAACGGCAGCTTAGAGTTGCGGACGTAACACTGGATGCCGATACGCTTCGGGTCATAAAAGGCGAAGAGGCGTATACGCTGGCGCCAAAGGAGTTTTACTTGCTCTTCAAACTCCTGTCGTATCCTAACCGTGTATTCACAAGGTTTGAGATCATGAGTGAAGTTTGGGGTTATGACTCGGAAAGCGACGATAAAACAATAAATGTTCACATCAGCAAACTGCGCTCTCGATTTGAAAACTGGCCAGAATTCGAGATTATAACGATACGCGGGTTAGGATATAAAGCGATTGTAAAGGATGATCAATATGTGGGGAAATAAACGACCTGTTCAGGATCGTTTGCCGATGGTTTTTTACTTAACGATTTTCTCGTTCATCGTTATGATTCTATCGTCAGGGCTGCTGTATGGCCTCTGGTTCTTATTTGCAAACACTGGAATCCTGCGGAATGACTCACTAAGTCTGAATAGATTGTTACTTTGGGCGCTGATTGTCAGCGCGGTAATCTCAACGGGTGTGGTGCTGGTTTTAGGGAATCGATTCATTTTCAAAAACATACGCGAACTGAGCGAGGCGTCAGCTCGTGTTGCAGGAGGAGATTACACGCCGCGTCTTACCATACCAAAGGAACGAGAAATCGGAGAACTCGTGGAGAATTTTAACCATATGACAGAGCAACTGAGTAAAAAAGAAACACTTGCTTCCGATTTTATCACTAGTATCTCGCATGAATTTAAAACGCCGTTAGCCACAATACGCGGTTATGCGCAACTGTTAAACGAAGATGTCTCCTCCGAGAAGCGAGAGCAGTATGTTGCGATTATCACAAAAAAGGTGGATGTACTTACCGACTTGGTTACAAAGATTTTGGAGCTGTCAAAACTGGAGAATACTGAAACAGCCATACCGCGCGAATGGTTCTCACTTGACGAACAAATCCGAAAAAACATATTGTTTTTAGAACCCGACTGGAGCGGCAAGCAAATCGAAATGATTCCCGAGTTGATAACCTTGAATATTTACGGGAATAAAGAACTGCTCGGAGAGATTTGGCAAAACCTGTTAGAAAATGCAATAAAGTTCACGCCAGCCCGCGGGAGAATTATCGTTACGATGGAACAGCTTGCAGAGAATGTTTCTATAGTCTTTCGCGATAACGGAGTTGGCATGGATGAGGAGACACAATCACACATCTTTGAAAAATTCTATCAAGGCGCAAACCAGACCGCGCGAAAGGGATCAGGTTTGGGACTTGCGATAACGAAACAAATACTTGAAATGTGTAAAGGGACGATAACTGTGCAATCCGCTCCAGACGTAGGAACAACAGTGCGGGTATTGTTACCCGTTAATCCGCAAGAATAAAGAGTAACTAGGGTGTGTTTCTAAAATCTAAATGATGCAGTTTTGCCGAATCGGCTTGCAGATTGAGGCGAAAAACGTAGGCGCAGTGGTGCTGCGGCGAGGCTTTTCAACGAAAATATGCAAGGGGAGGCGGTGGAAATGCGCGTTTGGGGTTTTAGAAACACACCCTAATAGGAGTCATTTCTTAACATATGCTTAACCTTACAGCCATATGGTAAATATACCAAATAGCAAGGGAGTAAGTATATGAGCGACTTTACATTGAAGGAAAGCATGAAGGCTTTTGGAGTAAAGCAGGTAATTTCTTATATCGATAAAGATCCCGAGAAGAATGTTCCAAAGATCTTGGATTGGCTGATTCGAACGGATAAAAATGGAGTCGTTTCCAATCAGGCCCGTGTAATAAAAGACGCATTTTTAGATGGGGATAACAACTGGCGCCGACTGATATTGAGTCTTTGGACGGATGTTGACGACGGGGTTCGACGCAGACTGTTCGAGAACTTCGTGATTAACGCCAGCCTAATCGGCTCTCCACGACAGATCAAGCTTTCGGCAAAAGAGAACTGTAATGTTCCATGGGCTATTCTGATGGATCCGACATCGGCATGTAATTTGCATTGTATTGGATGCTGGGCTGCCGATTATGGTAACCGAATGAACATGACGCTTTCACAAATGGATGATATTGTATGCCAAGGGAAAGAAATGGGGACATATTTCTATATTTTTTCCGGTGGCGAACCTTTAGTACGAAAACAGGATGTGCTGCTTTTATGCGCGAAGCATCCGGATTGCGCTTTTCTCTCCTTCACCAACGGAACTCTGATTGATGAAGACTTTGCCGACCAAATGCTGCGTGTGCAAAATTTTGTGCCGGCGATCAGCGTGGAAGGTTTTGAAGATGCGACCGATGCCCGTAGAGGAAATGGAACGTATCGGGCGGTCGTGAAAGCCATGGAGATTCTCAAGAGAAAGAAACTGCCGTTTGGCATATCCTGCTGCTATACGCGGGAAAATACGGAAATGATTGGTAGCGAAGCGTATATCGATGAGATGATATCTCTTGGCGCGAAATTTATGTGGTTGTTTACCTACATGCCTGTAGGCAGAAACGCGGTTCCCAGTTTGATGGTTACGCCGGAACAACGTGCGTATATGTATCGACAAATCCGGGAGTATCGCAAAACGAAGCCTCTTTTCACTATGGATTTCTGGAACGATGGCGAATTCGTCGGCGGATGCATCGCTGGAGGTCGCGCGTATATCCATATCAATGCAAACGGGGATATCGAACCTTGCGCGTTTATCCATTATTCCGACGCGAACATTAAAACGAAGACTCTGCTGGAAGCATATCAATCCCCCTTGTTCATGCAATATCGTAACGGACAGCCGTTTAATGAAAATCACTTGAGGCCGTGTCCGCTTCTGGACAATCCTGAGAGGCTGGCGTATATGGTGGATGTGTCCGGAGCCGCTTCGACCGACATGGAGAGCCCGGAAGACGTACATGATTTGACGGCAAAATGTGAGCATGCCGCCGAGTGTTGGGCTGCCGCAGCGGATGATCTATGGAAGCAGGGGCATGTTTGCCATCATATGAAGCGGTGAACGTCTCGAGAAACGTATTTTGTTAAGTACTTGAGGCATAATTTTTTCCAGGAGAAAGTGGAAAAGGGCTCTGTAGAGCGCGTTCCGCAGAGCCCCTTTGTCTGGGCTTATACGATTGACTTGATTATCTGAGTGATCCAATGATACTTCGTGCAACATTATGCGCAAATTTGAAGTATGTATCTTGAAGTCTAAATTTTGTACAACACACAAGGCAAAAACATTTGAACCAAATTCACAAAAATGGACGGTCCAAACGTAATATAAAGAGAAATCAATCATGAAAAAATGCGGTGATATATGCTAAAGTCGATTATTCGCGATAAAAAAATTGCAACAATTCCGAACGCCTTATCTGTGTTGCGAATCGTGATGATACCAGCAATCGTATACTATATTAATAACCAATATCAGTTAGCATTCTTCTATTTGTTACTTTCTGGTGTTACGGATGTTTTGGACGGTTTGATTGCGCGAAAGTTTCATATGACCAGTGACCTCGGAATCGTATTGGATCCTGTTGCAGACAAACTCACACAAGGATGCGTTCTTATAGCCATAGCGAAATCGACGCCGTGGATGACCGCTCTTCGCGTGCTACTGATAGTCAAGGAAAGCGTTATGGTTATATTTGGCCTAGTAGTCCTGAAAAAAACGAATAGAACATATAGCGCCAAATGGCATGGAAAGCTTGCCAATGGCTGCATCTATACTACTTTAGCTGCGCATATTCTATGGAAAGATATGCCCAACACGTACTCGACTGGAATGATTATTCTATGTGCGGCGGCAATGCTGTTATCTCTTGTTCTTTACTGCCTGCAATATGCTTCCATCCTACAGAATATGAATTCAACAGTTTAGTCTCAGGCACTATGTTTTGAACGAATTGTCAAAGAATTATTGATTAGGCAGTTCTGTTATCCCAGTCGCATCTGAATTATCGTGTGGGGGATAATTGATTCTTAGGTAGCGCCGCAAATTTTGTGTAAAGGCTCAATTGCCGGATAATGTCGGATGGTTATGGTGGCAGGATCGGGTCCTGCCATCTGTCGTTACGGTAACACGGTTTGCTTCGGATGGTCAAGGCACGTGCCTTGACCATCCGGCGGTTGCCGGCCAATCTTTAAAGCGTCACATTGACCCGGTCGCCGAAGTAAATCATCAGCTGCATCAGGATATTGCCCCAATCCTTGATCGCCATTGTCCAGCGATCCGTGACTTGCATGGTGACGAGATACAGCTGTTTGAGCAGCGCGTCGTCGCTGACAAACGCGCTTTTCGTTTTCGTGACCTTGCGCAATTGGCGGTTGAAATTTTCGATTGCGTTGGTCGTGTAGATCATCCGCCGAATTTGCTCCGGATATTTGTACATAGTGGAAAGCTCATCCCAATGGTCCCGCCAGGACTTTACGCCCGCCGGATATTTCGCGCCCCAGACGCGTTCCAGTTCGTCCAGAGCCAGCAGCGCGGCTTCCTCGGTTGGCGCTTTGTAGATGGGCTTGAGCGCAGCTGTGAACGCCTTAACGTCCTTGTAAGAGACATATCGCGTGGAACTGCGGATCTGATGGATGATGCAGCGCTGGATTTCCGTCTTCGGATAAGCGGCGGCGATGGCTTCCGAAAAGCCGTTCAGTCCATCGACCGATATCAGCAAAATGTCCAAAACACCGCGGTTTTTCAGGCCGTTCAGCACGCCCAGCCAGTATTTTGAACTTTCTGTTGCCCCGATCCACAGGCCTAAAACGTCCTTCTTGCCCTCCAGATCGGTTCCAATGGCGATATAGACGGCTTTCTTGACAACGACGCCTTCTTCGCGGACTTTGTAGTGTATCGCGTCCAGCATCACCATGGCGTATACGCTTTCCAGCGGCCGGTTCTGCCATTCGCGAATGACCGGCAAAATCTTGTCCGTAATCTTGGACACCCGAGTCGCGTCTACCTCGATCCCGTACAGCTCCTGCATCGTGCGTTCGATATCCCGCGTCGACGTTCCCTGCGAATACAGGAAAATGATTTTGTCCTCGATGTCCGAGATATCCATCTGGTGCTTCTTTACGATCTGCGGTTCGTATTCGCCGTTCCGGTCGCGCGGCACCGTCAGCTCCACATCGCCCTGGCTGCTGGCAACAGTTTTCTTGTAGCTGCCGTTCCGGCTGTTGTCCGTTTGTTTATTCCGGTAGTCGTACTTGCTGTACCCGAGATCGCTTTCCAACTCCGCGTCCATGCATTCCTGAATCAGATCGGCGGTCAGTTCCTTCACCAGCGCCTGCACGCCGGCTACGTCCTTGATACCTCGTTCGTCGATCAGCTGTCGCATGAGGCTCTTTTCTTTCTTTGCCATATGGGAAAACCTCCATTGTTGTTATTTTATCTGACAATCGAGGTTTACACAATTTTCGATACGCTCTCATTCTTACACGTAAAAGCACTCGATCCACCGGGTGCTATATTTTTTGACTGTTGCTTCGCAAAGGAAATCCTAGCGTGGAGTTAACTTAAGTAGATATGGCTGGCATCCATGTTAACTCTTGCCTTCAAACTTCGCGTGACACCTCGGACAGGTAAGGTTGATTCGTCCCTTACCCCTCGGAACGCGTAGCGTTGTTTTGCAATCGGGGCAAGTAAAGAACTTATAGTTCTTAAGCATTTCTAGACGATGTCGTTTCGAACGGAACCAATTACTGATGGAATAAACAATTTTCAGGTATTGTAAGTTTTCGTTGCGTCGTTTTACTATGTTGCGAGAAAATGCGCGAGAATAACTCAAAACAAGAAGCACAATCGCTGTATATTGCAGAATGGTTGCTGAAATTGTATTTCTACTCAAAACAGAAAATAGGATTGTAGAAACAATCAAGAAGAACAAAGAAAGATAGAGTAAAAATTGCGAAAGCTGATCCATGCCGTTACGTCCGTACATGAAAGTTCCAACATTCTCTTGAAATCTTTCTCTTAAACTTTTTTTCATTTCGGCGCTCCTTCTGCTATTCTATCTTGTTTTTTACCTATGATTAAGATGGTCTTCACAAGGCTTTTCTAGTAAAAAGCCCATCGTGCATCACTTGAAACAAAAAAATAGACAATTATCAGTATTAAAAACGAATGTTAAGTCACGATTAACATGTCGTTGGTTTTTGCTTTGACGTATTAACAAATGTTTAATCTAGCGGATTACAATATTCTGTGGAAGTTACAATAAACAGATGAATTACTTCTCCAACTGTGCGCGGAGGATCGTTCGGTAAGTGATGAGAAGGATGGTTAATTTTCAAAAAACGGTTTCGACCTTACATAAAACAAAAACTTCTCCAGAACTCGAAAGTGGTTTATTAAGGAATAACAGACTATGATTTCAAAAGAAATTTGCATTTTTAAAACCTTTACTCTGATACTGGGAATTCTATCCCATGTGCTTGGCGAATCTATTCCGCCTGACGTAATCCGATTCGATAAAGTTCCCTATGCTTTTTATTCTTGGGAAAGCGGAGGGGATATTAATTGAAAACTGCGAGTTGAAACTTGGAAAAGAGTATTGCCCAATGTAAGCCGTTTTATTCGAACGATGGTCAAAAAAAACTGGGGGGAAGATATGTCGAGCAAACACATAGAATTCCTCATTGAGGAAACTTGCGTGGCCAAGTGGGTTCATTTTTCAATTGACAGAGGAATGACATTAGCGGGGAAAACTCCTCAAGAACTTGCGCAACTCTCACGCAGTTTTTATTCGACGACCACATTGCAAACAAATGCAGCATCAGCGGGAACACGTAAATGGATTTGCGGCAAGAGATATATTAGGCCCTGGTGAAAACTTTTCGTCCATAAATAAAGCCACTGGGCATAAAACGAATTTCATTTTGAAACCTAAAAAATACGCTATTCGGCCCATAGTTGTGTGGGTCGTTTTGTTTTTGGTATTTATCGTGTTTTGTTATGATTTTGTGTTTAGCAGATGGTCATCGAAGCGCGAGGAAAATATATTATTTTTCAGCTCGAATTTCTTTCCGGATTTGTGAAGCTGAGTTGTTCTTGTTATATAGAGGGGTAAATAGAGACCTTGAAAATTGCATATTGCGGAGGATAAGCAATGCTTTCTGAACAAGAAAAAGCTTCTTCGTGCGCGCTGTTTGACAGCTATTGCCATACGGTTCTTCGCAATGCAATTCGTAATTACATGAAGCATATGTCAGTTCAGGATAGACACGAGTTCTTAACGGAATATCCCGAAACATATGTGAAGAAATCCAGTGCGCAGCGGGACGTTTATGAAGGGGATCATTTATATGTTGCATATAAAAATAGATCCTACCAACTAGATAATGAACTATTACTGCAAGCGATGCAAAGCTTGCAAGAACGCGAATTAGGCGTTCTGATACTTGGTTTCTGGCTCGAATGGACGGATCTGAAAATCGCCAAAGAGCTGAAAGTAACCGACCGGACGGTAAGGAACATCCGCAGCCGGGCGTTTGAAAAGATAAAAAAGTGGTTGTCGCTGATTCGCGAATCAACCTGATAAACAATACGTCTTCGCCTTCGCTTTGCCGACGGCGTTGGTTGGAGTACGACATGAATCTGAAATACGAGACGATCAAAGCCGCTGTTTCCGGCGATAAAAAAGCAATGGATGAGGTTTTGAACGAATACGAACCCTATATGATGTTTCTTTCAATCATCGTCCGCCGGGATAAGGACGGACATGAAGAGAAGGTTTTTTCTCAAGATGCCTACCAAATGTTGAAATTAAAATTGATTGAAGAAATTCCTAAGTGGAAGGAGATTAACAAATGATCTATCCGGATTTGTTCGAATTCGCTTATGTACCCAACTGGTATGACCAACTACTCACATTGGCCGATTTGGCATTACCCGAGTCATGGCGGTTTACACGGCCTTTATCGCCGCCAAAGAACACAGACACGCCAATCCTGGAAAAGTATGTGAATTACGTTTTCAAAAAGCAAGTCATCGATTTCAACAATTTTCAATATGAGTCCGATCCAGAATATGCGGACAAGATTTTCTACTTAAGAAATGAAAAGGCATGTTTTCACACGGGGCTTTACACGAAGAACTATAAGAGCATCTACGGGTGCTTTACTCGAAACAAGCGCAAAGACACCATGCTCGATTGGTATTTCCGAGGTTTTTTCAACGACGTCGCACCGGATATGAAGTATGTTCAGCCGCTGCCGGATAAGCCGATGTTCTTATTGCCGACCAGTGGCATGGCATACCTGCCTGGTTGGGAGATTCGCGTGAATGTCGATCATATCCTCTGCGACCCGGATAACTTCGCGCGGTTGCCAATCGAGGTCCAGCGGACAAAAAACCTTACGCTGTTGCTTGAAACCGCCGTCGAGTTGGCGCGGCGGAAAGCATCGTTTGAACCCGGTATCGTCATCCCACAGGGGTATCAAGGCAAAGTACAGTTCTTACTACCGCTCTGTCTTCTGGACGCGGAGCATCCAGATCTTGCCATGACGTTGACGCCAATGGACGGATACTATCTTGGCCATACCTGCCTGACGCTGGAGATGGCTTATCTGAACGCGCGGCTGATCGGCAAACCGGTTGCGCCGTGGCTGACGGAACTCGTTAACTGATCTTCCGGCTGCCGCCCTCAGGGGTTTAGGATATAGCACACAATACAACTGAATAGGGCCCGACGAGCGGCGCTTTTTGTGCCGCGCCGCCGGGTCCTTTTTTTCGTGCGCTCAAAAACGCGCCGATCGTCTGGCTCTGAACGAAAGGAGCCGGACGAATGGAACGGATCAAAATCGCATATCGCTTTGCAGACGGACATATCGAGGAAGTGGAGGTTGAGCAGGAGGTTGCGGACGCGCTGGAAGAACTGGATCGACAGGAATACAACAACACGAAAAAGGAAACACGGCGGCATACCCTGCTCAGCGCCATGGAATATGAAGGTCAGTGCTTCGCAGATCAAGGCTTAAGCACAGAATGGATCGCAATTGGCAAGATAGGCGCGGCTGAATTCTGGGCGGCCTTCCGCAAATTGAAACCACGGCAACAAGAATTGCTTTTTTCGCTTTACTTTTCCGATCGGCCAATTTCTCCTGCGGAATACGCCGCAAGACTCGGCGTTCGCGAGGAGAGCGTTTGGCAAAATGCATGGCGTGCAAAAAAATCTTTAAAAAAACTTTTAGAAAAACTGTAGAGGTTAACCCCTTCCCGTGACCTAACGGTGAAGGGGTTATTTTTAGCACTTTGACAATTAAATATCCGGCGCGTCAGTCAACACATGAAAGATACTCCCGTGCAGTCGAGGATAACGTCCCAGAACACGGCCCGGCGGGAAGCGGGGAGGCGAAGAACCTGTGGGTGAGAACGACCGGCTGACGCGCGCCCGGCTCCGGGACGGAATAATAGGAGCGGATTCCAAACGCCATTGCCCCTTCGGGAAGGACACATGGAACAAAAAGATAGCAACCGGATGCCGATCAAGGCGCATCCGTATGAACACCAGCGGCGGGCATATGAATTTGTTCTACATGTATTCGAGATGGGACCGGGGGTGAGGAAGTATGAAGATCCAAATCAAATGCGAATGGTGCGGAAGGGCATTTCTGAGAGAAAAAAGCCAGATTCGTGATCACGCATTCTGCTGCAGAAATCATGCCAACGCATGGAATGCTAAACGCCTCGCGCTTTATAACAAAACAAAAAATCCAATGAACCGCAAGGGCGGCGTTTTCGAATCCCGTTTAAGAAGCAGTGCTGTGCGGTCAGGGAAAGGGATGGGGAAATCATACCCCAAGTTCCTCGGACGACATTTGCACCGTCAGATTGCTGAGCAGATTCTTGGAAGGCCGCTTCGCACGGGAGAAGTTGTTCACCATATCGACGGAAATAAATTGAACAACGATCCAACCAACATTCAAGTACTTCCTTCCCAATCGGAACATGCACGAATTCATTTCTCAAAAAAGAAAGGTGGTGATGCTTCATGACACCCATCAATACTGGCTACGGCTGCGCTTTATTGATGGAGATGCCAGTAAGCCCTTATTGGAACTGGTAAATCTCTTGTAACCATCGCGGTCTCTGGAAGGCTATACCTCGATAGAAAGATTGCCCGTATGCTGATCGTCGCGCCGCTGTCGATCCTCGGCGTGTGGCAGGAAGAGTTCCGCAAGTTCGCCGACTTTCCGTATTCGCTCGCGATTCTCAACGGAGCAGGATCGAGAAAAACCGAGAATCTACGACAAATGCCGACAACCGGCTTGCAGGTTGCTGTGATCAACTACGAATCCGCATGGCGGCTGGAAGATGCGCTCGCCAAATGGGACGCAGACCTCATCGTCTGCGATGAAGGGCACAAGATCAAAACGCACAACATCGCCGCAAGTAAATGCATGCACCGGCTTGGCGCGAAAGCGCGGTACCGAATGCTACTGACCGGAACGATTATAACCAACAAGGCGATCGACGTATTCAGTCCTTACAAGTTCCTGAACCCGGCGATTTTCGGCAACAGCTTCTATGCGTTCCGAAATCGCTACTTCGACATGCAAGGATATGGTAACCATGTTCCTGTGCTGAAAGAAAGCATGTCGGACGAACTCTCCCGGCGCATCCATAGCATCGCGTTCCGGGCGACAAAGGCTGAGTGCCTCGACCTGCCGGAAACGACGGACGTCGTCCGGACGGTGGAGTTGGAACCAAAGGCACAACGGCTCTATCGCGACATGGTGCACGACAGCTTTATTGCAATCAACGGTGCTGAAGTGACCGCAGCGAATGTGCTGACTCGTCTGCTGCGGCTCTCGCAACTGACCGGCGGGTTCCTGCGCAGCGACGACTCCGAACGATCCGTTCCGGTGAGCAACGCTAAATTATCGGCGGTGTCGGACGTCGTGGACAGTGCTGCTGAAGATGGCAAGAAGCTCGTGATCATCACCCGGTTCCTGCCGGAGATCGACGCGATCAAAAAGCTGCTCGAACAGAAGGCGATTCGTTATTCCGTCGTATCGGGCGAAATCAGGGACCGCGACGAGCAGGTACGGCGGTTCCAGGCAGACCCGGACACGACAGTGTTTATCGGGCAGATTGCAACGGCCGGGCTGGGCATTACACTCACCGCCGCCGACACGATGGTCTTTTATTCGCTGGACTACAGCATGTCGAACTTCGAGCAGACAAAAGCGCGGATCCATCGTGTCGGACAGCGGAGTCCTTGCACCTACATTTACCTCGTCGCCGCCGGCACCGTGGATGAAAAAGTGCTCAAAGCGCTGCGCGACAAGGCCGATCTGGCCAGAGTACTGATCGACGATTACCGGGCGGGTAAGAACCCGTTCCAAAACAACTGAATCGGAGGAAAACGATTATGCAATCGGATGAACTGTTCGCGCTGGCGGACCAGCTGCGCGAACTGAAGGAAACCAAGAAATACGCGGAACAGGAACTCAAGGAAATCACGGCGGAGATCGAGCGTGTCGACGCCGCGTTGGCCGAGCTCATGGTTACGAGCGAAACACAGAATTTCACCCGCAACGGTACGATGTTCTGTCTGACCAGCACGACGCGCGCGTCGGCGGCAGCCGGGCGGAAGGAAGAACTGTTTACGGCGCTGCGCAGCGCAGGGTTCGGCGATCTTGTGTACGAAACCGTCAACGCCAACTCGCTCTCGGCGTTCGTAAAAGAACAGACTACGGAGAACGAAGACGTCCTGCCAAATTGGCTAGATGGGCTCGTGAACGTATTCGAAAAAACAACGGTTGGCGTGCGCAAAGCCGCCAGATGAAAGGAGATTCCCCATGAATAACACAGAACTGACTACCACCAACGCCTTTTCT
>Ga0209203_1001676_pt1 | contig 15803 bp, 16 predicted proteins | sample AD_UKC109_MetaG_FD_184423 | JGI IMG/M metagenome (GOLD analysis project Ga0209203, IMG submission 184423) | Active sludge microbial communities of municipal wastewater-treating anaerobic digesters from Hong Kong - AD_UKC109_MetaG (SPAdes)... | ecosystem: Engineered > Bioreactor > Anaerobic >... | reverse complement strand
GTGTGCCCGACCGATCAAAACTCCGTGGCAGCGCTCTCAGCGCTTCCGTCCCGCTGCATCACCCCATAGGAGCTTCGCATGACCACCACCTCAGCGCCCGACAAGATCGCTGTCTCCTACCTGCGCGTCTCGACGACGCGCCAAATGGACACCGGCTCCGACATCGACGCTGAGGGCAACTCCATCGCCACCCAGCGCATCGCCAACAACGCCAAGGCAGCCAAGATCGGTGCCACCGTCCAAAAGGAGTTCGTCGAGCCCGGCGCCTCGGCCCAGACGATCGACAAACGCCCCGTCTTCAAGCGGCTGCTGGCCTACCTCGCCGAGCATCCCGAAGTCGACTGCGTGATCATCTACATGCGCTCCCGCGCCTTCCGCAACCTCGGCGACGCTGTGCTGACCAAGCGCCAGCTGGAGAAGATGGGCGTCAAACTGCATGTCAACTACGTCATCGGCAAGACCGAGACGCTGGATGAACTGCTCGAACGGTTCGACGCCGCGTTCATCGGTACCGGCGCGGGACTGCCGTGGTTCATGGGTATTCCCGGCGAGGACCTGATCGGCGTCTACAGCGCCAACGAATACCTGACCCGCTCGAACCTGATGAAGGCGTACGACTTCCCCAAATACGACACCCCTACCCTTCACGGCAAGAACGTGGCTACGATCGGCGGCGGCAATATCGCCATGGACGCCGCCCGCACCGCCCTGCGCCTGGGAGCCGAGAATTCCTATCTGATCTACCGGCGCAGCGAGACCGAAATGCCGGCGAGGGATGAAGAAATCGAGCACGCCAAAGAGGAGGGTGTCGACTTCCGGCTGCTGACCAACCCGATCCGGTTTATCGGCAACGAGAAGGGGCGGATCACGCAGATGGAACTGCTGCGGATGGAACTGGGTGAACCCGATGACAGCGGCCGCCGCCGGCCGGTGCCGATCGAGGGCAGCAACTACACCCTGGACGTCGACACGGTGATAATAGCCATCGGTAACGGTCCGAACCCGCTGATCCCGCTGACCACTCCCGATATCGAGACCAGGGAGGGCGGCAACATCATCGTCAATCAAGAGACACTTATGACCTCCAAGGACGGGGTGTTCGCCGGCGGCGACATCGTGCTGGGAGCGGCCACGGTGATTCTGGCAATGGGGATGGGCCGCGAAGCCGCGCGGGCCATCGACGACTACCTGCACCTGGGCGATCCGACCCAGTTGACTGCCGCCATGCAGAGCGCCATCGACGAATACATCAAACGGTATCCCAAGACGACCGACGAACAGGTGTACGAGGCCTTAGCCGATCTTCAGGCTGTCCTGGACAAGAAAAAGAAGTCGTAGGGCCCTTTCGGACCGATTGAAACCATACACTCCGAGACGTACATGAGAGGGAACTCCTGCACGGAGGACGGCGTGTTTTCAGAGGCGCGTTCGGTCCTATTGCATGTCTCTACGAAACGAAATGGAGCCACCATGTGTATGTGACTGCCGACAGCAAGGTACTCAACGACACAGCCGCTCCCGCAAATTCGATATCCCCGTTCATCTCCTTTGCCATGACAGTGGCAACCGTTGCCGTCGGCGCCGCCAGCAGTATCAGCCCCGGCAAAAAGAGATCCGGACCGATATCAAACATGCGAAAAAGAAAGACACCCATTCCGGGCAGGACAATCGCTTTCAAGACGGAAGACGCGAACAGGTGCAACGGTCGCGACCTGATGACCTTAAAGGACAGGGTTGCACCGATAATCAGCAGCGCCAGGGGCAATGCGAACGAACTGATAATATCCAGGGTTCGACTGATGACGGAAGGGAGTTTCAGACCGGTCAGAGAAAAAGCGATTCCAAGAAGTGCGGCGAGAATCACCGGATTGCTCATGATCTTTTTGGCAAAAAACCACAGGCTTCGCTGATCTTCCCTCGCATCACCGGAATAAACCTGCAGGGCGAAAACCGAAATAAAATTCTGCACGATCATCATAAAAGCGGCAATCAGACTCGCCTTCACCAACCCTTCACGGCCAAGATAATAGAATACAACCGCAAGGCCGAAATAACCAAGATTCCCATGCACAGAACTCTGAATAAAGGTACCGCGAGTTGATCGAGCTTTCACGGATGAACTGATCAGCCACACCAGAAAGGCCGTGATGCACACGCTTGACAGGGTTATGGCAAGAACTGTGACATTGATGTTCGATTTCAACGGGTTTGAATAGATCGCCTTAAAGATCAATGCGGGGATCGCCAGATAGTACACCAGGCGATTTGCCGGATTGACGAATGTATCCGTCATCCAGCTCTTTTTCCGTGCGAACCAGCCTACACCGATGATGAGAAATATGGGGATAATGGTATTAATTATGTTCATGCTTGTAACCGATTCCTTTCATTCCGGCTAACATTGTTCATTGTTCGGTTGAATGTCAATAGAGGAATAGAGAGATGATCGTTTTTTCTTACCCACATAACAGGCTGAGCTGGGAGGAAACAGTCATAGGCAAAAGGCTTTCCGCATTCTCGCCAAGGCCTCATCCAGCACCGATCGGGGACAGCCGAAGTTCAACCGCACAAACCCTTCCCCTTCGAAGGGCTTACCGTCAGAGAGACCCACCCCGGCTTCCTCGAAGGTCCTGACGGGGTTGTCCATGCCGGTCTGCCTGGTATCGATCCACGCCAGGTAGGTGGCCTCCACATGGTGCATGGACAGGCCCGGCATTGTTTCGACAGCCCGCTCGACGATGTCCCGGTTCTTCGCGAGATAATCGATCATCGCCACGTGCCAGTCCCGACTGTCCCGGTAGGCCGCCAGCGCCGCCGTATAACCCAGGGCGTTGACATGGGGTACGATGCCTTTCATCGCCTGCAGGAACTGCTTTCGGAGCGGTTCGTCGGAAATAACGGCGAACGAACAGCCCAGCCCCGGTATGTTGAAGGTTTTGCTGGGAGCCATGAGCGTTATAGTCCGTTTCTCCACATCCGGACTCAGGGCAGCCGTAGGGATATGGTTCTTGTCCCTGTCGAGCACCAGTTCACAGTGGATCTCATCGGAACAGATCACAAGGTCGTGCCGTTCGCAGATCTGCGCCAGTTTCGAGAGTTCGTCGCTGGTAAAGACCCTTCCGGTGGGATTATGGGGGTTGCACAGCAAAAGAAGCCGGGTACTCGGTGTTACGGAGCGTTCAAGGAGGTCAAAATCGATTTCCCAGCCCTCCCCACCTTCCATAAGTGGAACTTTTATGAGTCCCCGCGAAAAATTTCCCGGAGCCGTCAGAAAGGGAGGATAGATCGGTACCATGGTCAGAACCTCATCGCCGGCATTGCCTACGGCGCGGCAGGCCACGTTGATCCCCGTCACCAGACCCGGGAGCCATACGATCCAGTCTCGCTCAATTTTCCATCGGTACTGCGTGGCAAGCCTCTCGATGACCACATCGGTCAGTTCATCGGGAACGAGCGTATAGCCGAATACGCCATGGTCGACATGGGCCCGCAGGGCTTCGATAATTGCCGTTGAAACCCGGAAATCCATGTCCGCCACCCACATGGGAATGACGTCCCTCCCCTTGTACAGATCCCATTTCAGGCTGTTCGTACCGCGCCTGTCGATGAGTTTGTCAAAATCATGTGTCATGCCAAATACCTATTTATAAGATTTGAATGTCTTGTTTTCAGGAAAACAAAATTAACAATGCTTTCCTTTTGTATGTATTTTATTTATTTAAACCTCTCGTCCGCCTTCATATCGTAGACATTGCCCACCTTTTCCGAAAGCCAGCCGATCCTGTCAGTCCTGCGGTCATCGAATTGCGGGATATAGGGTTTGATATCCAGAAGGGGCGTTCCGTCGATGATGTCGACACCTTCGATATACAGTGTCGTACCCTCGACACGGGTGAGGCGTACAACGGACAGGCCGATCGGATTCGGCCGGCGTGGCGCCCGTGTGGCAAAGACCCCCCGCAGGGTATCATCCAGAAACGGCTTGACCCGCAGCAGATGACCCTTCGCCCGGTGAAAATGATAGATCAATATGATGTGTGAAAAACCCTCGACATCGTTCAGACCCTCCGCGTATCGCGGCTCGATCTCGATCGTTCCGGCGATATCACGGGACCCTGCCGACTGAATCGGCATACCTTTCGGCTCCGTGAAGGGGGAGTGAATGATACCTATAGGGGTAAAAGATACCGTGTCCATTATAACTCCTTTCTTGTCGCCGTTATATCAGAGTTTGACAAACCTTCCAACCCCGTCTTAATGATTCACTACCGGTGCATTTTTTCAAACGATCTGGTGTGCCCAGTACGGATGTTACGATAACATGAATACTCATGAAAGATACTCATGGTGTTACAATAGTACAAAAAGTAATATTTTTCTTGTTTAAATCCTCCCGAAGATGATATAGATTGACTTCATACAATCTTACGGAGGTGTTCTATGATCAGGAAAGTATTACTCATTGCATTGGCATTATTGTTATTCTCTGTTCCGGGAGCATATGCCCACTTCGGCATGGTCATTCCATCCGATGATATTATCTCTCAGGGCGAATCCCGGCAGATCTCCCTCAAGGCGATGTTCATTCATCCGTTCGAGATGAAAGGCATGCCTCTCGAAAAACCGGCTAAGTTCGGTGTGATCGCCGGGGAAGAAAAAACCGATCTATCGGGGAATCTCAAAGAGACACAGGTCCTCGGAGAGAAGGCATGGGAAGCGTCCTATACCTTCAAGCGGCCCGGGGTATACACCTTCTACATGGAGCCGCAGCCCTACTGGGAACCGGCTGAAGACTGCTATATCATACACTACACGAAGGTTATTCTCAGTGCCTTCGGTCTCGAAGAAGGATGGGATGTCCCGACGGGAATCAAAACGGAAATCGTTCCCCTTGCCAGGCCCTTCGGGCTGTACGCGGGTAATGTTTTCCAGGGCGTGGTCATGCTCGACGGAAAACCCGTACCGAACTGTCCGGTAGAGGTGGAGTACTTCAACCAGGAAAAGAAGTTCACGGCTCCCGACGATGTGTTTATCACCCAGGTCGTCATGACCGATATCAACGGGGTCTTTACCTATGCCGCCCCCAAAGCCGGATGGTGGGGGTTCGCCGCTCTGAACACAGCGGCGGAGAAAATCAAGGATAAGGATGTGGAGATCGGCGCCGTCCTCTGGGTAAACTTCCATAACATGGAGTAACACATGCACATCTCAGAAGGAATCTGCTCGCCGCCGGTTCTCGCCGCCGGTATGGTGATCGCGGCAGCCGGCGTGGCGTACGGCTTGAAGAAGATAGACACGGAGAGCATCCCCAAGGTGGGGGTGCTCTCGTCCGCCTTCTTTGTGGCGTCCCTCATTCATATCCCCATTGGTCCTACCAGCGTCCACATGGTCCTCAACGGGCTCATGGGTCTCCTGCTGGGATGGGCGACCTTCCCGGCTATTATGATCGCCCTCTTGCTGCAGGGAGTCCTGTTTCAGTATGGGGGGCTGACCTCCTTGGGAGTCAATACCGTCAACATGGCTCTCCCCGCTGTCATCTGCTATTACCTCTTCAGGGGGATGATCAGGGGCGAGAATATCAAGAAAATAGCCTTCGCGGGATTTGCCTGCGGCTTTATCTCGATAACGCTCAGCATCGCTGCCGTGGCGCTTACTCTCCTGCTCACCCAGAAGGGATTTCTCGTCACCGTCCATGTGGTGGTGTTGGCTCACATCCCGGTCATGATTATCGAGGGGATCATCACTGCATTTGTGCTGGTGTTTCTCAAAAAGGTCAAACCCGAAATCATAGAGGTGGGTACATGAATACAAAACACTTGTTGAAGCCCTGTCTGGGGATCTTTCTATTCTTTCTGGCCACGGTCATGGTGAGCGGTCCCGCACAGGCACATAAGATCATGGTCTTTGCCTATCAGGAGGAAGGCACGGTGTATGCCGAAGGATACTTCGCCGACGGAAAGAAGACACAGGATTCGCTGGTAGAGGTGTTCGGTCAGGACGGCAGCAAACTGCTGGAAGGAAAGACAGACCGGAACGGCCTTTTCTCCTTCCCCGTGCCCGATGTCCCGGAGATCAAGATAGTCCTGACCGGCTCCATGGGGCACCGCGCGGAGTGTACCCTTAAAAATGAAGGCGGTGGAGGCAGCGCCAAAACAGGCACCGTAAAGGAAGATAGTCCCGCAACGCTCCCGCAGGACGGAAAAGCCGTCGTGGGCGTAGGTGAGGACCGTATCAGAGCCATCGTCTCGGAAGAACTGGACAAAAAGATCGGGCCGCTGATCCGCGAGGTGGCGCTGTTGCAGCAGAAAAAGATTTCGTTGACAGAGATTATCGGCGGAATCGGTTATATTGCGGGTATTATGGGCCTTCTCATGTACTTCAAGACGCGCCGCAAAGGTGATACCAACTGATGGATATCGATCAGGCATACGCGGACAGTTCTCCCCTATACGTTCTGGATCCGCGTACCAGACTGCTGGGTGTGGTCACATTTTCCATGGTGGTCGCTCTCCTCCAGGCCACGCATGCCCTGTTATACTCGCTCGGCCTGTCGCTGGTCTTCGTCATAATCTCACGGATTCCTTTCACGATCCTTCTCCGGCGGATGTTCCTCTTCAATCTCTTTCTCTTATTTCTCTGGCTCCTTGTTCCCTGGGGCATCCCCGGAGAGGAGATCCTGACCATAGGACCCCTGATCGTAAGCAGTGAGGGAATCGACTACATGGTGGCTCTAACCCTCCGGTCTAATGCCATCATGCTCGCCCTCATCGCCTTCATGGCATCCACCACCATCACCTCAATGGCCCATGCCATGACCGCCCTCAAGGTACCCGACAAGATCACCTATCTGTTCTTCCTCACCTACCGCTACATCGGCGACATCTACAACGAATATACCCGGCTGGTGAACGCCATGCGGGTGCGGTGTTTCAAACCCGCATCGACCCTCCACACCTACCGGAGCTATGCCTACCTGGTGGGGGTGCTGCTGGTGAACAGCTTTGAGCGGGCCCAGCGGATACGGGCGGCCATGCTCTGCCGTGGATTCAACGGCAGATTCCCGCGCATCGAAGAAAAAAACTTTTCACGGCTGGATATTCTCTCCTTGATTGTGCTATGTGTGGTCCTTGCGGGGATCATATATGTCAATGGATGAGAATATTATAGAGATAGCCGATGTAACCTATGCGTATCCCGAACGCCCTGCCGTCCTGGCCGGTGTGGACCTTGTGGTGAAACGAGGAGAGAGGGTCGGGATCATCGGCCCCAACGGTTCGGGGAAGACCACCCTGTTTCATCTGATCATGGGTCTTGCCAAGCCGCAATCCGGCACCATCACCGTCTTCGGCCGTGCCGCACGGACGGAAGACGATTTCTTCGAAGTGCGGCGTAAGATAGGCTTCTTCTTCCAGAACTCAGAGGATCAGCTGTTCTGTCCTACCGTGAAAGAGGACGTGGCGTTCGGACCGCTCAATCTGGGCAAGAACGCGGCCGAAGCCAAGGCGATCGTTCGCAGAACCCTCGAGACTCTGGGGATCCTCGACTTTGAGAACCGGGTAAGCCATAAGCTGTCCCACGGTGAGAAAAAGATGGTTGCCCTGGCAAGCGTCCTGGCCATGGACCCGGAGGTGCTGATCCTCGATGAACCCACCGCGGGACTCGACAACGAGACAAAGGATCGCCTCATGGAGATTCTGTCCGGATTCGACCTGACCCTCATCATTACCTCACACGAGATGAACTTCATGTCGAGTACGGCGGACACCTTCTATGCCCTCCAGGACGGGCGCATACACAAGGTCGAACAGATCGTTCCCCACACCCATACGCACGTCCACGTCGGCGGAGAATACTCGCATCGGCACGAGGACGAATACGCATAGAGAAACGATCGGCAATCCTATCCGCAAATTTCATTTCCTGTGTTATTAACCAGCAAACCCCTTGTCAGCAGAGAAACACGATGTCTTCCGGTTTATATCTTAGTTTGATCTTTCCGCCTTCTGTGTTGACCGAAATGAGGTTGTCGAGATGCGTGAAATGCAGTGTGTTCAGTATCAGGACTTTTTCGGATTCCGTTTCCAGTTTTTGCAGGAAATCGCGCGGATCGAAGGAGTCGTTTTCTTTCAGATAAGCGATAATCCTGCGGAACAGCTTCGGAAATATTACGTGTCTGTCGGTAACATCCGGCAATCCGTTCACGCCGAAGTATTTACTGGTCGTGTCGCAGGTCCAGAGACCTTTCTCTGCATTGCGTACCGTTGCCGTCCTCTTGGCAAACAGCTCCCGCAAATCGTAAAACATGCCGTCATAAAATGTCGGGTAGGCCAGACCTTTTGAGAGCAGTTTGTAGTTTACCGACCTTCTCGCAATCTTGTTATTCAGATAGACTTCCATGCCGTCTTCAAAATCCTGCGACCCGTCGAAGAGAAATGCAACGGGCCTGCCGTATTTTTCAACCGTACGCGAGAGGATGTATCCGGGTGCGCCATCATCAGCGGAGCTTACCTTAGATCGGCTTTTGTTCCACACGACATGCCTGATCCCGAGCAGTTTGAACAGGTACTCCATTGCCGCGAGAGCGAATTGCTCTGGCTGGTGTTCCTTTTGGTAGTGTGTTTCGAGGGTGTCGATGGCCTCGATGCGCAGCTGCGCATGGCCTTTCGCGTTTACTTTTACCTTACCCCCCTTCAGCAAATCCCAATTAGCCGGATTGTCGGCCTTGAATCTGATGGAATCCCCGTCAGGTGAGTAACCGACAACGTGAAATGTTCCTTTAATTACCTTGAATGACATGCATTCCTCCTTTCTTGCCACGTAATAATTTTGCTTCATTACATACGTTAAAGAGGACTCGATTCAAGAATATGTTGACGGTTTATTGAAACGTTTGAGAAAAAGGCGAAGATGGAAATGAGGTTGAATGTGAACGTTCGATAGTATCTTTTTAGGCTGACCGGGTCCAGTCTTACGGTCAGCCCCTTAATCACATTGCTCCTCCCAGGTGACGATGTATTCGGTCCGTTCTTCGGGTTTTTCCATCTTCGGTTCAGTGAGAGTCCACCGTCCGGACAGACCCATCTCACGGGCGGTCAGTTCGAAGTGGCACATGGCGATCCCCATGTCGACCCGCTGGAGGTCGGCCAGTTTGAATAGCGACATGTTTCGCTCACCGTAGCCGATCGTGCGTTGCAGATAGAAGTGCCACCGTGTGCCGTCTCTGATTATGCGCCAGGGTTGTTTGTTTGACGCGGATGGCCCCAGACGGACCATTTCGAGGGGGGCTGCAAAGGGGCCGACTGTTTTGGTGGAGAGAGGGTTCTGAAAGGTTTTATCGAAAAAGAGTTCGGTCCACGGAAGCCGGTTGTCCGATCCGGCCCTCCGACGGATGAACGAATCGAACCAGCGGGGTTTGTCGGGGACATATCCGACTGCCGCTGCTGCGGGAAGGACTTCCGACTCTTTGAGGGAGATCTTCTGGGAAAAATTGCTCTTGCTGAAGGTTCCGCCCAGCCAGCAGGTACCAAGATCGATATCGGTCGCTAAGAGGATAATCCGCTCCAGCAGATATCCGTAATCCTCCATATCCTTCTCGCCCCGCTCAACCGCACCGATGATGAAGCCGGTGGCCCCCTTGATGAAACCGTACGTTCCCAGTCCCTTCAAGGCGTTCAGGTCATCATCCGTGACGGATACCAGTTCAAACCGCGCCCGCGATTTGAAGGGGCCTTGCGGCGACACGGCCAGTATCTCGGACAGCCCGTCCCTCAGACCCGGTTCGATCGGCCTGGGATCATAACGGCGGCATGAAGAACGCCGTCGGATAATATCGGGTATTGTATGAGTATAGGTTATCATCGGTTTAATAGGATGCGTACAGGGAGCCCGGATCTGTGTACCGGGCTTCCTGTATTATATGTACTAATCGGCTTTCTCTCCCAAACATACCAGCTTGCCATTCTTTTCGATGAGTTCGTCATCAAAATAGATGGTGGGGTTGTACAGGACCATATCAATATGTACCGTAGAGCGCGCCGGTTGTCCGTAGTAGTACCCGTTGCCCATGGCAATATGCGCGGTTGTCCTTGCTTTCTTCTCTTCTTCGAAATCCCCGTTAAACAGAGAACGGTCGTTCAGGCCGATTCCTATCTCTGCTATATTATCGCTGTCAACAATTTCTTTAATCTGCTTCCTGATTTCCGCGCAGATTTTAGAATCGCCACCCACCACTTCAACAATTTTTCCGCCTTCTATCTTTAATTCTACCGGTACGGCAGGTGTTCCATAGTAACAGATAGGACCATCCACTATCAAGGTACCTTCCGTCGTTCCGATGACCGGTCCCAACGAAACTTCACCGTCTGACCACGCCATGGCATCACCCGGTTTTCTTGCGATTCCGCATTCGATGATGGGTTCCATATCATTCATTTCCATTATCAGATCCGTCCCTGCCGGGGTGGTGATTTTCGCCTTCTTCTTGCCTCTCCATATAGCCTGAAGCTTTTCGGCGTCTTTGTACAGGGCCTCATAATCGGCCAGTGCACCTCCGCGGGTAAAATTGTCGATATCTCTTAGACAGATAGAGCATTCTCTCAATCTCTTTTCATTGATCAGCTCTTTCAGCCTGTTGTTGTAGATAGCCGCCCCCGAAGCCGCGGTCATTCCGATAAAGACATCACAGGCTTCCATGGCCGATTCCAGCGTTTTGGGGAAGATTGTCGCCTTGTCCTTCCCCCTGACCGGCATCATACTGATGTTGTATTCGGCTCCACATTTCAATGCCGCTGCCGCAACGGCATTTGCAATCCTCATATCTGTCTGCGGATCGATAGCTATCAGCACTTCCTCTCCCGGTTTTACGGCCATCAGATTTGAAATTAAATAATCGGCGCGTTCAATACATTCAATGATTCTATTATCCATCGTTCAATCCTTTCTTCCAAGTTACTTGTAAGGGCTCTTCACAGAGCATTCCGTGCGTACCCGTTTTCATTTTTTTCGTATTTCCCGTAGATGCGCCCGTTCTTGTCAGTTTGGTTTTTATGGTTCTAGGCATGTTCATCTTTGATTTTTTATTGCGGTTCCCTGCGAACAGTTGCGGGAGATGCCCTCCCCCACGGTTATCGGCACTATATCATGAAATTCACAATAAAGATATAATCGGAAAAGGGTTATTGCTTTACATCCATGTTGCTATATATTTCATAATAATCGTTGTGCATAGTTGCAGATACCATGTTGAACGGGATTCTTATGGAGAAATATGTTCTTTATGAGTGGTGCGAACTTTGATATCATTGTCTATCAATCACGTCTTAACGGCTCAGCATATCTTCGAAATATGCGGGCGTCTCAGTCGAATCCTCGACGTCCCGTGCCATCAACAGATCGTGTTGCACATCTTCCCCCAGCCTGAAATCTTGGGTCCCCACCTTCACAAAACCCCATTTGCGATAAAAAGCTATCGCCCGTGAATTGCGCTCCCAGACATCCAGCCACAGCACATCGCAACCCGCATGGATAGCTTCGACAAGCCTGCATCAAACGCGTGCCAACACCTTTGCCGATCCAGGGCTTGCGGGCATAGAATCTTCCAATTTCCATTGGGTTCCGACCCCTAATGGCTGCCGGAGCCGGTCCGAGTGCCAGACGGGCATACCCTGCCGTCAAACCGCCCTCCTCAACAATCAAGAATCTGGAGGCAGGATCTGCCAGCTCACATGCCTGTTTTTCCGGGTTAAAGGATTCGGTCAAATAGGCGGCCATATCCTCCCCGCGAAACTGTCATAAAAGGTCTCGGCTCCCATTTCGGCCAGAAGCGTGTTGTCCGAAGCCGTTGCCGGGCGGATATGGAACAGAAAATCATTGTCTTCAATAATGCGCATGTTGGTCATCTACCATCGTAGTGCATGTGCCGTCCGAGTCAGGAGTCAGATTCTTATTTTGACGGTTGTATCGGTTTGCTGTCCATGTCTTCATAGGCTTCCTGTCTGAAACGCGGGGTGCAGATAGCAAGAAAAATCAAATCTTCCCGGCCGATGTTGGCTATCCGCTGTCTGCACGACGGAGGAATACGGACCACATCGCCGGCATGCACCTCATGCGGTGGAAGGCTGCCGATCTCCACACGACCGGTACCTTCGAGGATAACGTACCGCTCCGTTATCCCGACGAGCCGGTGCCATCGCGTGGTTACTCCGGGTTCGACACGCACCCTGGCAATCGAGACCTCCGGATCGTCCGGCGTGTTGGACAGCTCAATGATCGAACACCCTTCGTCGGTGTCGAACTCATCGCCGAGATTCATATATGTGATTGCTTCTTTCATCGCATGCATCTCACTGCAAACGGTTGAGCCTGACTTCGACATGTCATCGCTTCTGTACCGAATCTTTTTCACGAAACACATGATACATATGGGGCCATAAAATGGTTATTTTTTCACATGCATGGTGTGACGTACTTCATAACTATTATTCCTATTTATATGTAGTATTGCAAACAGGATTTTATTCTGCGGCATATCTTCTTGATACCTGTTTTTTGGAAACCGACAAAGGCAAACTATTCGTGAGGATAGGACGCAAAGCCATGGGTCACACAATGCTGATCGCCAGGCTACCGAAGTTGCACCATTCCCTGAACCCTTCACAAAAAGGTCGATGGGATCGTAACAATGTAGTTATCGTGTTGTACCTTGCTTTCTCTTCTTCCTAACAAACCCCTACACATAAGACCCCGTTTTCTTTTCCGGGAAACGGGGTCTTATACCTTTTCATCCCACTCCTCCCGCCTCTGTCGGCTGCAAGAGATGTCGGCACTGTAGTGCATTCAGAAAATCCACTGAAAAAGGAACATCCGATGAAGATCCGTTTACAAATAATTTCCCTTCTCTTTGTACTCATCGTATCTCTTCCGGTTTTAGCCGTCGCGGCACACTATAAGGTTATCCGTGTCGTTGATGGTGACACGATCGTCATAGATTATCAGGGCGCTCCTGAGAAGGTCCGTCTCCTCTGCGTAAATACTCCAGAATCCGTTCACCCGGACAAGAAGCAGAATGTTCCGATGGGTACGACTGCCTCACAATATACAAAGAAACGACTGTCGGGGAAATACGTGGATCTCCAGTTCGAGGGAGCCAGGACGCGGGGGACATATGGAAGGCTTTTGACCTATGTCTTTATCGATGGTGAGAACCTGAACCTCGAACTGGTTAGAGAGGGCTTATCGCCCTATTACACAAAATACGGAATCAGTGAGAAGTATGACAAAGACTTCAAGGAGGCAGAGAGATTCGCGAGGGAACATCACTTGAACATATGGGGTGATGCGGCGTTGACTGCACAGTACCTGAGGCTCAAATCGAAGTGGGGGCTGAAGCAGAGCGTGCCCGATAGAACGACACAGAACTATCAGATTGTGGCGCAATCCGATGCGGGACCGTATGTGGGGAGCGACACCTCAAACAGGTTCCACAGACCATCATGCCACTATGCCGGGAGGATACGGTCCGAACACCGTATCTATTTCGAATCGCGGGCGGACGCACAACGGTATGGCTACATTCCCTGCAGTGTCTGTTGCCCGTGACCGGAGACCACCGAGATCATAAATTTCCTATCCAGCATATAGTCGGTTAGGCAGAACTCTCAGTGATTCGCTTGTAACCTTTTCTTATCGTTTATATCCCTCTTACCGTCAGGGTACCTGTATCTGTGGTATGTCGTTGTACGGTCGATTCAATACACTGATGCGATGGATGATAGGATTTGGTCCGTATCCCCATACCTCCAGCGCATATTGCCCCGGTGGGACATTGTAGAAATAATACATACCGTCACGACCCGTGTATGTGGGTGCGGACCTACCGATGGAGGAAGAAATGAGTGTCAGATGAACATTTACGGCAGGATACGGGCCGTGAGGCCCGACCCTGAAAAGCATTCCGCGCACACCCTGGCAATAAGCGGATGATGGTATTGTCAGAAAAATGACGAGAAGAAAGACTGTCTTCAACACGTTCTTAATCCTCATGTTTTGCATACCAGACCTCCTGAAGACTTTTTCACTTTACGGGTTTCTTTTTCAGAACCACACGATCGTCTATGATGACAAGTTTACGGAGGTTATGATGGGTTTTACGGTATGGCGGTACCCCAAAAGGGTATTTTTTTGTCGACGGGTCTATGGGCACAACATCATACCGTTCGCTGGGATGATCAAAGACAAGTATGGGCCACTCTAGTTCCCCGGTTGCACCGTGATGGACCAGGATGTTTACCTTGAAACTCCCGTCTTCATTCACGGTCCCCGATGGAGGTTGCTCTGAGACAAGGATGGCCTTTGTCTCTATAGGAGATAAATCATCTTCGAGTACGACATATCCTGTCACCTGCCATATCTGACAGCGTTCCCGCACCCTCAGTTCAATGAATCCAAAGACGGTAAGAATGATAAGAAAATATCCAGCAAAGGCTCCTGTCAGTTGGATGTTGAGTCCCTTGAATGGTCCCCTAACAATAGACTTGCCCGCAGGAAGGGTCTTGTAAAGAATATAGGCGGGCAGAATCGGCAGGATCACGGTGACAACTACGTAGATAATGATTTCAGTTATGTTCATCGTATCTACCTCTTCGTTTATCGTTAATTGTCATGAAAATGCTATCGCATCCGGTTCGGTCAGAGATACGGGCAGGGCAACGGCATTCAACCTCTCCTTTCAGGCAACGACCAGACCGTGTGCAGGGAGCAGCGTCCGTAACACATAGGTGCGGTGAAACGCCGCGGCCTGTAAGAAACGGTATAGCGGCATATCCAATGCTTTTTTTGACCATTTTGTTTTTTTCAAGACATCGATTTCTCGATGCCACCTGTCACCCATATACGGCGGTATCCTCTGACTGTCGCCGGTAAAGAACACCCCTTCTTGAACGGCGGTTTTCCACGCATTGATGCGGCCATTCTTCTTTGCCTGCTTAATGAGAATGTGCGTTATCGGCTGTTTGACTTCTTCAAACGTTTTGAATCCCTTGCCAGCGAATTCCGGCCGTGCTTCGGCAATGTTTCTAAAGAATTTGTAAAGGCCCGCGCATCCTTCAAGGAAGGTCCTGGGATTATTTCGGTCTTCGCATCGTTGCCGTGTCTTTTCGTACACAAAACTCCAGACAAGGTAGGGCCTGTCAGGATAGGCTAGCGCCGCACCGTGCCCGAGTGCGCACGACAATTTTTCCGCTCCATATGATATAAGATACTCCAGAGGGGCGCATTCTATTCCATACCTTTTCAGAAACTGAGTCGCTTTCTCTTCCAAATATTTCTCAATTGATGGCTTCAGTACTCCAAGATCGAAGCTGTCATTGACTATCTTGTTTTCACTGTCGCTCACACCGGAAAAACCATAATGGGAGAAGGTGTCGGCGTACACATGGGCGGTGATTCCTGCCACCTCCAGGGCAAAAGGCTGATGCATGTTAGAAAGGTTATGTTCGACCATTTCCCGGGCAATTTCGCTGTCCTTCCGGCACACGAGGCACTCAAGAAACGTATCTCCTTCATTACCGGGCAGGAAATGAAAGGGCACCCATATCTGGCGCTGATCCTCTTCATTGGTATTTTTCAAGTTGGTCGTATGGTGTGCTGTGGCTTCGAAGTCAATCCTCCCTCCGTCGTCGAAGATCACATGACCCTTGTTCCCATTGTCATCGACAAATTGCGAAGCCGTCGCTATGATATGTGCCGCTTCGTGATTGAGTCCCGCTGCCCGGGCCAGTGCAAATATCCCATAATAATGCATATCT
>Ga0209203_1001673_pt1 | contig 15830 bp, 15 predicted proteins | sample AD_UKC109_MetaG_FD_184423 | JGI IMG/M metagenome (GOLD analysis project Ga0209203, IMG submission 184423) | Active sludge microbial communities of municipal wastewater-treating anaerobic digesters from Hong Kong - AD_UKC109_MetaG (SPAdes)... | ecosystem: Engineered > Bioreactor > Anaerobic >... | reverse complement strand
ATAGCCCAGGAGTTTGTCATCCTCGTCGCTGCGCGCTGTAAGGATAATGATGAGAACATCGGATTTCTTTCTTATTCTACGGCACAAAGACCAACCGTCCAGACCGGGCATCATGATGTCAAGTATGACACATGAATATTCACTTTCTTCGAATTTTTCAAGGCCCTCGTTACCGTTGAAAGCACAGACTACCGAATAGCCTGCGGATTCCAGATAATCCGACACAAGCTCGTTCATCCTTTTATCATCTTCAACAATAAGTATCCTGTTTTCCATAAAATTCTCCAAATTTCATATACATTTTATCACAGGCATGTGAAAAATATGTGAAAGACGGATGTTGAAATACACATCATATCCACACACGCACTTCACCTGAAACTCATATTGCAGGTATATAATTCAACCAACAACCAACAGGGAGGAAACAAATGAGAATATTCAAACACGCAATCCTGAATCTGATCAGGAAACCGTCAAAGGCGGTTATGATTCTTTTGATAATGGTGTTGGTATTCAGCCTGGTTTTCACAGGTATAATCATCACCAACAGTATTTATCAGTCAAGGGAATTCATCAGGATAAGTCTTGGAGCAGTCGTTCGCTTTGAACCGGACTGGATGAAGGCCATGCAGGACCAGATAGATGAGGAAGAGTATGCAAGGATGCAGATTGACAGGACAACTGCCCTGGACATCGGAAGTGACAGCAGGGTTAAAAAGACATATCTCATTGAATATACATACCTCAATGCGCCTGGCCTGAAGTCAGGCATACAGGGGAATGACGGACCTATACTTTATAAGGAATCCATTGATATCGGAGAACCTTACCCTCCGTATGAAGACTACGGTCCGGGTATGAATCTAAGTGGGTCGAACAATCCGATACCGATAGAGTTTGAAACAGGCAAGCTGATTCTTTCAGCCGGCCGTCATATCACCCAGGAAGAACTCGACAGAGGGGACAGGGTAATCCTTGTAAGCGAAGAGTTTGCAGCTGTGAACAATTTGTCTCCCGGTGATACCATGGGTATGAAATCGTGGGAAATGCCTGAACCGTTGGAATATACAATAGTCGGAATTTATCAGGGCGCAGCGGAATTTGCAGCTGACAATGTATATACTACAACTGCTGTAATTCATGAAGTATTTTCATACTATGAATATGAGATGGAAGAGTACTATAATGTATACTTTGTTCTCAACAATCCTCTGGAGATCGAGGGATTCATTGCTGACAGCACTGAAAAGCTTCCGTCAAAATATACAAAACTCACTGCCAATGAGGATGACTTCAAACAGCTTACGAAGCCCCTTGACCTCATGGAAATAATCACCAGGATACTTGTATGGGTGGTATTCGGAGCCGGTGCAATGATCATAATATCCGTAGTTACCATATTCATACGTGACAGGAAATTTGAAATCGGTCTGTTGCTTTCGGCAGGAGAAGGTAAGCTGAGGATTGCAACACAGTTCATATTTGAAATAGCACTTGTGGCACTTCTCGCATTTTCCATCGCTGCAGGAGCAAGCCAGCTGACATCCAAATATGTAAGCAATTGGATAGTGGAGAACCAGCTTACAGAGGAGAAGGCTGAAAGTGACAACCCGGATGACTACTATTGGTACGATTACGATGATGGCAGTATGAAGGGCGATGTCGATATAAATGATGTTGCTGAAGACTTTGACATTTCACTGGACTTTGGTACTCTGCTGACACTGTTTGGGATAAGCATGGGGATACTGGTATTCGCAGCAGGAACACCGCTTGTGATCATACTTAGGTACAAACCACGCGAAGCCCTGCAGGAATCCTAGGCATGGCCATCAATGAAAGGAGCATACAATGAGTGATTTTATATTGGAACTTAAGGATATAAGCTATGGATACCAGGACGGCGGCAAAAAGAGGATGATCCTTAAAAATTGCAGCTACAAGTTCGAAAGAGGCAAATTCTATACTATCCTGGGTCCTTCAGGCTCAGGAAAGACAACCCTTCTTTCCATGGCAAGTGCCCTCGATGTCCCTGAGGACGGAGTGATAGAATATGAAGGCAGGGAACTGAAGAAAATAGGGTACAACAAGTACAGAAGGAACCACATGGCAATAATTTTCCAGAAGTACAACCTGGTTGACTATCTGACCGGAATAGAAAACGTCGAAGCGGGTATGATGATAGGGCGGCACAAGGTCAGGGGAGACAAAAAGGAAATCAGCTACAAGATACTTGATGCCATGGGTATTGTAAAGACCAAGGCTGACCGCCGGGTAACCAAACTTTCCGGTGGAGAACAGCAAAGGGTTGCAATTGCAAAAGCCCTTGCAAAGGATGTTGACCTGATTCTCGGTGATGAACCTACAGGGTCCCTTGATACGGCGACCTCGAATGAAGTCATCGAACTTTTCAGGCTTCTGGCCAACGAATATGGCAAGACCATAATTCTTGTAACCCATTCCGATGCAGTGGCCGCAAAAAGTGACGTATCCCTGAGACTCAGGGACGGGCAGCTGATGCCGTTCTAAGGAGGAGAAATGAGCGATAAAAAGAATTTTCTGGATGATATAAGCAGACCGAAGCCTGAGAGCTTTCAGGAAGAGGTATTCATAAAGCATAAGAGGAATCTGCTTCCGTCAATAATTGTTGGTGCTTCTGTGATAGTGGCAGCACTGATCCTGGTATTTGTATTCACCAGGGGAGCGGCGATTCCCGATATGGATGGATGGAATGTAAATGATATACGGGACTGGGCTGACAACAGGAACATACAGATTGTGGTCAGGGAGATTTACACCACCGAATTTGATGCAGGAAGTTTCATTGAGGTTCAGCCTGAAACGGGCACAAACGTCGGCCGGAATGATACCATAACGGTGACTGTTTCAAAAGGTGCGGATCCCAATGAGGAAATTGCATTCCCGGCACTCAAGGATATGACTCTTTCAGAAGTCAACAAGTGGATTGATGACAACAAGCTTACAGGGGTAACCATCAGGAAGGAAAACAGCTCCGTCTTTGCCATTGATGCAGTCATCAACTATGAAATGATCGACGGAAGTGAGTCTACCTTTGTAAGAAAGAACCGTGTCAGAATCTATGTATCACTGGGCCCAAGCATACTTGATGAAACTGTAAGTGTTCCGAGCTTCATCGAAAATGACAAGTCGCAGGTCCTGAAATGGGCTTCTGAGAATGAAATATCCGTTGAATTCCTGGAGCAGTTCAGTGAATACATACAGTATGGCAAGGTGTCATACCAGAGCATAGAAGCCTACACAAAAATGAATCGTACCGATGTGCTTGTTGTGACCATATCCCTCGGGCAGGCCATAACTGTACCTGATTTCACCGGCATGAGCAGGACAGAGGCAGCTGCAGCTGCAGAAAAAACCGGAATACAGCTTCAATATGAGAATGAAGTCAGCAACAAGGTTGTTGGAACCGTATTGGCGCAGGATTTTGAACCGGGAATTGAAATAAGCAGCAAGCAGATGGTTACGCTCACACTGGCGGCAGAAAGTGAGTTCATAACCGTTCCCAGCCTGATTGGTCTTTCATCTTCAGAAGCTTCTGGTCTTGCAGGAATCCAGGGAATCAATATCTTCATGATGCAACGGGAAAGCACCGAGCCGTCCGGAACTGTAATAGGAATGAGTTCAGAAGCCGGAAGTGAACTAGGCAAGGATGAAATATTGTATCTTTACATATCCAAGGGTAATGTACTGGTGCCTGACTTTTCAGGGATGACCAGACAGGCTGCTGACCTGTGGGCAATGGACAACGGTCTTTCCATAACCTACCTGGAAGTCTACTCGGACACATATGAAAAGGGAGTTCTCTTCAACCAGAATATATCAAAGGGTACACTGCTGGATGGTGAGAGGCTCAGAGTTTATCAGTCACTGGGTAGGATTGCCGTAAGGGATTTCAGCGGCTCAACGAAGCTGGATGTAATTGAATGGCAGAATGAAATCAACTCAAAGGGAGGCAATGTTGCACTGAAGTTCCATGTTGTGGATATTCCGGGTATGGATGCGAACAGGGTCGTTGACCAATCCTTCAAAAACGAGTTGATCGGTATTTCTTCGAGGGTGGACATCTGGATTTCAGCCGACGGTGAAACAGTGATACCTGATTTCACAGGTCTGCGTGAGACTGCATTCATTGAATGGTGTGAGAACAATGGCGTGACCTACAGGATTGAGGAAATCTATACCAATGAATACGATAAAAATGTTTTGTTCGGACAGAACATTAGCGGAATCGACATGCCGGATGGAACAGCCCTTGTAATAAAGAAATCCCTGGGCAGACCCTGGATACAGCTGTTCACGGGGTACAGCGAGATTGAAGTACGTGGATGGGTCAATAACATAAACCTGAAAGGTGCAGGACTCAATCTGACAATAGTATATGAGAATTCACCGACTGTTGCCTTTGATACTGTCATCAGGCAGAGCGTAGCTGACAAGTTCGTTGACCCGGGCAGTGAAATAAAGGTCTATATATCCATCGGACCTTCAAATTAAATGAATCAGAAGAAACCCCGGAGTAAAATCCGGGGTTTTTTGTTACTGAATTTCAAGCAGCTTGTCAATCCGGAGATCCTTCAGAGGAATCCGGATTTTCCCTGTTTCACGGCCTGGAACAAAGGTCCCGTGGCTGTCGCAGCCTGCAGTAAGAATCATGTCATTTTCCATGCACCATGCAACGGATGTTTCAGTCATGAGCCGGGAGTGGGTGGGGTAATATCCCTCGAGCCCGTCTATTCCGGCATCTTTCATTTGATCAAATAATTGCCTTATTTGTATTTCGGATGGCTCTGTCGCACCGAAATAGCCGTTGGGATGAGCCAGTACTGCATAGGCTCCCCAGGAGTGTATCTCTTCTATTACTTCTGCCGGTGATGGAAAGGGACACATGGACAGGTGGCAGTCGTAGGTTCTGTAATAAGCCAGGCCGTCAACGGGACTTGGACACAAACCCTTGTCAAAAAGATATTGCACTGATTCCCATCCGCCCCTGCGCCGGTCATATGTGTACAAATCATATTCTTCCATACTGATTGCACTGTAATCCGATGACATTCTTCGTATAAGTTCCCTGTTGGAATCCTTCATCATGGAAAGAAGGGGATCCACAAAAGCCGGCACCCGGTTGTCATCTGGATTGAATCCATAGGCAAGAATGTGATATACCATTTTGCCGATTTTACAGCTTACCTCAACCCCCGGTATTGCATGGAGCCCGTTATCTCTTGCAAGCTGCAGGAAGAGTTTCTGATTTTCTATGCTGTCATGGTCTGTAAGTGAACATATATGGATATCCTTGTCCAGAAGCTCAACGACTATCTCGGCAGGTGTCATTGTACCGTCTGAGGCAGTCGAGTGGATGTGCATGTCTGCGATTGTTTCCGGTGAAAACATGTTGTACTCCAGGTTTTAAGTCTGTATATTATATCATGATATAATGGTTTGGAAATCGGGCAGGGGATTTATGAAGAACAGAATTGTACACATTTTGGTTGGGTTATTGCTGGGGACTGCGGTCTTGGTCGCACTTCCTGATTCTTTTTCGATGCAGGCACGGGTGGCATCCGGGGTCATCATGCTTATGCTTTATTGGTGGATAACCGGCCCGGTACATCTTGCAATAACAGCCCTTGTTCCTTTGGTTGTAAATTCAATATATGAAATGATTCCCATGAAGGGAATGCTTGAGGACTATTTCAATCCTATTGTGCTTTTAATTTTCGGAGCAAGCATCCTGACCGCTGCATGGTCCATACATGGGCTGGACAGAAGGGTTGCCCTCAAGGCTCTTTCATCCTTCGGGATGTCCGTCAACAGGCAGGTTGCAATCTTCTTCCTTATATCCCTGGCCATGAGCGCATTCATGCCGAACATGGTTGTTGTTGCAGCACTTTGTCCAATTGCATTTTCAGTAGTTGGGTTTTCCGGACTCGGGGCAGATACAAAGGTATCATATGCTTTCCTTTTAGCCATTGCATGGGGAGCCGGACTCGGGGGATTTGCAACACCCATGGGAGGCGCAATGAACCTGGTGGTTATCTCCAATATAGAGAACCTGACGGGAAGGGAGTTCCTTTACTGGCAATGGGTAATCAATGCCCTGCCATACATTATCATACTTGCAGGGGTGACGCTGATGTATCTGCTGGTTATAAGGAAGGAAAACAAAAACCTTCCCGGAACAAGGGAACACTATGCCGGACAACTCTCAGCACTGGGGAAAATGAAAAGGGGAGAGACATACTCACTCATCATGCTGGCTGCGGCGGTCCTGGTTTCCTTTGCGCGGCCATTTTATCAGAACATACTCCCGGGCCTCACACCTCAGTTTGTGTTCCTGGCTATTGGAATCCTTGCATTCTTTGTAAGGGTTGAGGATAAAAAACCTTTGATAGACTGGAAGCAGGCGAACCAGAAGATAAACTGGGGACTCATGATACTTTTCGCAGGTGGAATAGCGCTCGGAGGATTGATTGTTGATACAGGAGCTGCTGGGACAATGGCAGAGCTGATTTCCGGTTCAGGCGGCAGAGCCATTCTACCCATGATAGCCCTGGCCGTAGCCGTAGGCATGTTCCTTGCTAATACATCAAGTAATACAGCTGCCTGTGCAATAACGATTCCGCTGGTGGTTTCAGTCTCGACCGGGCTTGGGATCAATCCTCTGGTACCGGTATTCATAACAGCAGCTTCATGCAACAGTGCATTTGCACTTCCTACTTCCATAAGAGCAGTTCCCGTCGGTTACGGGCTTGACACAGGATTCATGTTCAGAAGAGGCATCGCAATCAATGGGATATTGTATTTGGTTCTCGTTTCAGCAGGGTATATAGCCTATATGTTGTTCGGATGAGGAGGCGGCATGAAAACCATTGATAGTTTCGGAGAAATGTGTCCCATACCTGTCCTTCGGATCGAGGAGGAAATAAAAACCCTTGAACCGGGTGAAAGCTTCATGATTGTAGTTGACCATAGCTGTGTCGTGGCTTCCATTGAAGATAAATACAAGGACGGCAAGGTCAGGGTGGCCATTGATGAGGTCATGAATGGGGTATGGGAAATAACCGTAACCCGGATTTCGAGTTAATGTTCTGAGTTAAAAACATCATTGAAGACATCAATGTATTCATATACGCTTTCCAGCGGACAGTCTGGAGGAATCCTGTGGTCAGGAATGGGGATGATGCCTCCTTCCAGGATGCATGGTTTCAGCTCCAGAAGGTGTTCCCTGATTTTATCCTTCCCAAGTGGGATGACATGCTTGTTTATACCACCGAAGATTTTGACATCTCTTCCGAATTTGTTCCTCACTTTGTCCGGTGAATTCTCCCAGGTTCCGACTTCAAGGGGGAATATGATATCAATTCCTGATTTCAGCCAGAGGGGAATCAGGGGATCGCAGTATCCGTCACTGTCGAGGATGATGTTCCTTACACCCATTGATTTATAGAAACTGCAAAGTCTGACATAGTGTTTGTCAAAAATTTCTTTATAAATGGAAGGTGAGAAGAGAGGACCTGTTGAGCCGCAGCAGTCCTCCCATATATATGCTGCATCCATTTCAATCCTTGACAGGGCATTTCCTGATACCTCAATCAGAAAATCTACGATATATTCTACCATTTCATCAAGTAGTTCGGGTTCATCGAACATGAAATATGATATGTTCTCAACACCCATCCAGTTTCTGATCCATCCGTAGAGGCTCCCTCCATGGAAAACCCGGACCATGTCCTTGTTCTTCAGCTCAAGAACCTTTTCATCAAGATTATCCGGAAATCTGCGTTTGTCCTTTGGGTCCAGCAGTTGCTTGAAATTCTCCCAGGACTCCCTGGTGGGTTCAAGGGCAAACTTCAGAGTGTGGTTGATTGATGTCGATTTGACAAGTTCCTTCTCAATGGAACCGTCGGACTGACGTATTATCCTGTACTCGTCAGTTTCTTCAAGCACTTTGTACAGGTCACTCATGGTGTAGTTCCTGAAAAGACCATGGCTTGACCACATACCTGACTCCCAGTCCGGGTCCATGCCCTTTATCTGAGGTCCTGCATGGGAACGCAGTGAGCAACTGCAGTCATAACCCGCTTCGGCCCATTTCACCTTCGTTTCCGGCCATGTGCCAAAGAAATATACAGGCATCCTGTCGGTCTCGCCGAAACTGAAAATACAATTCCATCTCTCCCTGTGATCCATAAGCACCCCCTGTGTCACCAATATAACACTAGAAACCCCTTATAACAACAAAACATACAGCCAATCATCCTTGGGATCATTGGCACTTTTTAACCAATCATCCTTGGGATGTTCGGCTTTTTTTGACCAATCATCCTTGGGATATTCAGTTTGCTTTAGATTTTATAGATATCCTTTTTTACTTCTATGCTTTTTGATAAAACTAACTGTTAAACCGGTAAAGCTGGCTATCTGCCTTATAGAGAGGCCTGCATAGCTAGCCTTTTCAATAATCAGGCTTAAGTGTTCCGGTGACAAATAATTTTTATTAAAAGTATCCACGCCTGCAATTTCTTTGACAAATCCATTGAATACTTCCAATGCCTCTAAATCATGAAGAGAATAAATCTCAATGTCGCTGATGAGGTTTTTGGTTGAATTTTCTTCTATAAATTTTTCGAATGGATAATCAGAATATTGTTTATAAAGATAATTCAAATACTCGGTATCTATTAGATTGAATTTTGACGAACCTAAAATCTCTGAATTCCATTCATAATCCGAAAATTTTTCAACCATTCCTGCCTCAACCGGATTATTGAGGGTGTAACTGATCGAAGTAAAAAGATAGTCTATTGTTGTAATTGGTTTGCTTTTGAAGGGGTTTGAAAAAACAGGCCCAGATGAATTATATTTTGCATTGTAATATTTGGCATAATTTTCCTGTATTGTTCCAATTATTACAGGCATTTTCATTTCCACATCCATGTAAATCAAGTGATCATGACTACCCATTATTGAATATGCCAGTAATCTGAAGTGATTGTCCTTTTGGCTTTCACTTATTATTTTTCGAAATACATCCTTGTCGGATGGGCTTTTGAAAATCTTGTTTCTGTCTCTTCCTCGGTTGTATGCATGGTATATACCATACGGAATTAAAAATCGCTTATATGACATACAAATATTGTAAAATAGAAATATTGTTTTGTCATTAAACTGATTATTAAATTTTGACAGTTTTTTGCATTTTACCCTATTCAAGCAAAATCAGCCGAACATCCCAAGGATGATTGGTTAAAAAATGCCAATGATCCCAAGGATGATTGGTTTGTGTCAGCAGAATGAGCGGGAGCCGTTTTTCAGGAACCAGGATATGAATTCTTCCACGTGGGTGGAGTGGTTTTTCTTGAACATCAGGAGCATGTCCAGGTTGAGGTCGAAGCCGGGTACGGTGATTTCCTTGAATTCTTTTTTATATAATTCTTCTTTTACGGCTATATAAGGGAGGAAAGCTATTCCGTAATTTCGCGATATCATCATCTTCGCGCCTTCTATGCCTTCTACTTCCATATGGCAGTTCAGGTTTGAATTGTCGTATCCCAGCTTCTTGAAATTCTTTTTAAGTATGTCATCGATTTCATTCTTTCCGGTAAATGTAATTACACATGCGTCAAGGAGCTGCTCGGGTGACATTGTGTCCGGATTCGATGGCACATTTTTCCCGACAAGTATTATGTTATTTGCGCCTGTCTTGATTGAAACCACTTCACTGCTGGCTTTGTTCACTTCGGTTATATATGAAAAACCGATATCGAAGATATTGTTGGCCACGTCAGAGGCTATGTCCGCTGAGTTCCTTGAGAATAGTTCATACTTGTGGTCAGGAAATTCCCTGTTGGCGAGAACCAGTGTGCATGGGATTGCATAGTCAGCAATGGAACGGCATGCTGCCACCTTTATCAGGGATTCTGATTTCTTCAGGGAATCAAGCTCATAAAGCATCTCGTCATAGGTTCTAATGATGTTTTCTGAAAATTTGTAGACAACTTCACCCGCCCTGGTCAGGGATACACCCTTGTTGCTTCTGATAAGCAATTTCTCATTGAGTTCTGTTTCCAGCCGTGTCAGCTGCTGGCTGAGGGCAGACTGGGAAATATGCCCGGATTTGGCCACATTTGTTATACTGCCGGCTTTTACGACTTCGAAAAAGAATTTCAATGACTCCAGATTCATGCATTTCTCCGCAGAAATTATTCAATCAGTGAAAATTATACCACAGGAATGCCATTAAAAAAACTTATACAGTATAAGCAAAGTGGATAATCGGAAAAGGGAGATTGTGATATAATTAACAAGGAGTGTTAATTTATTAACAATGTTTATGAAAGGATGTGAAGTAGTGGCTGAAGAAACGGTTAGAGCATCTTCAAGGGCTTCTGCAAGAGGCGACAGGGGAAAACGCAAGAAGAAAAACCAGATACCTATAGCAATGGTCATATTCGCAGTTATTTCGGGTATTGGTGTATGGCTTGGATTCAAGGAAGATACCCTTTTGCTATACTGGCTGCTGGGTCTTGCCTTCGGGTTTACCCTTCAGAGGTCCAGATTCTGTTTCACGGCTTCAATGAGGGATCCGTATCTGACGAAAAGCACATCGATTACGAGGGCGGTTTTGATTGCCTTCGCCATCACAAGTATCGCTTTCACAGCAATCAAATACGGATATTTCATCAAAGGCCTTGCTATTCCGGGTCAGGGATACGTTGTCCCCATCAGCATAGCAACGGCAATCGGAGCCTGTATGTTCGGAATCGGAATGGTTATCGCAGGTGGATGTGCTTCAGGAACACTGATGAGAATCGGAGAAGGTTTCTGGATGCAGGTCATTTCACTTTTCTTCTTCATCGTCGGATCCCTCTGGGGTGCGCATGATTTCGGATGGTGGAAGAGGACATTCATGCTGAAGGCACCGAAGATTTTCCTGCCTGACTATTTGGGATGGCTTGGAGGACTGGCGGTGAATCTGCTGATAATAGCAGTGATTTACGTAATTGCCCACAAGTGGGAGAAAAAACACAGTGACGGATTGTCACACTAAATTTATTTTAACTGGAGGATTTTAAAATGGCTAAAGAAGTTGAATTGGATTGCATGGGCGAGGCTTGTCCTATACCTTTGATCAAGACGGAGAAAGCATTGGAAGAACTTGAAGTGGGCGATACCCTCATAGTTCTCATAGACCATAGCTGTGCTATGAAGAATGTACCTGAATGGGCCAGGAAACAGGGCCATGAAGTGGAACTCGAAGAAGTAGATGACGGCGAATGGGAATGCTACATTGAAAAAATGAAATAAATCCCGGAATATTAGGGAGGTGAAAAGCCTTGAAGGCATTTTTCGAAAAAATAAAGAACAATGATTTTTATAAGATGTGGTTCAAAGACGCATTGCCGTATGTGACGGGAGCGGTACTTCTGTCGGTTTTCCAGATTGTAACATTTTCTACAACAGGAAATCCATGGGGAGTATCGGGAGTCTTCGCAAACTGGGGAGCATGGCTCTTTGAACTGGTGGGTGGATCCGTTGAAAAATGGTTCTATTTCAGCTCACCCGGTGCGCAGGCAACGCTTGAAGCAGGTTTCCTGAATGACCCGGGCACATGGAGAAATCTTGGTATCATAGCCGGCGCTCTTTTTGCAGCGATGATGGCATCGGGATTCAAGATCAAGAAGATCAAATCCTTTAGGCAGGTCATTGCAGCGGCCCTCGGCGGTTTGCTCATGGGGTATGGTGCGAGGATAGCCTTCGGATGTAACATCGGAGCGCTTTTCAGCGGAATAGCTTCATTGTCTCTCTCGGGATGGGTGTTTGCAGCATTCATGTTCGCAGGAGCAATCATAGGAAGCAAACTGCTCGTAAAGTATTTTATGTAATAAAGGAAGTAATGATATGCCAAGAGAAAAACAAGTTGAACAATATGATGTTGTCATTATCGGCGGAGGCGCATCAGGCCTGACAGCCGGTATCTACTGCGGAAGGGCCAGGCTCAATACAATAGTAATTGAGGAATCCCTCGTAGGTGGAATAGCAACCAACACAAATGAAATAGAAAACTATCCCGGATTCCCCGAGGGTATCACCGGAACGGGCCTCATGAAACTGTTTGAGCAGCAGGCCAAGAAGTTCGGTGTCAAGTTCAAGCTGACAAATGTAAAGTCAGTTGATTTTTCAGGTGAAGTGAAGGTGGTTGAAACATTCAGGAACAGATATGAGGCAAAGTCAGTCATAATCTGCAACGGAAGCAAGCCAAGATTAACCGGAGCAGAGAATGAACAGACCTACCTGGGCAAGGGAATTGCATTCTGTGCAACCTGTGATGCAGCTGCCTGTACGGATGAGGAAGTCCTTGTAATCGGATCAGGGGATGCAGCAATTGAAGAAGGAATTTTCCTCACGAGATTTGCAAAGAAGGTCAAGGTTTCCATCATACATGACGAAGGCATAATGGACTGTAATGAAGTTGCAAAGGCTGCGGCACTTGCAAATCCTAAGATGGAATTCATACACAATACTGTTGTTGAACGCTTTGAAGGTGAAGATGAACTTACCAGGGTTGTCCTCAGAAATCTGAAAACCGGTGAGTTGATGCCAATCGATTGCTTTACATGTTTCCTATTCATTGGATATGTACCTAATACCAAGATTTATGAAGGCGTTGTCGATATGACACCGAAAGGATACATTCTTACAAACGAGAATATGGAAACCAGTGTGCACGGCGTATTTGCAGCCGGTGATGTAAGGGAGAAATTCCTGCGTCAGGTCGCTACATGCGTAGGAGATGCAGCAACTGCAGGGGTAATGGCAGAAAAATACATAGCAGAATCTGAAATCTATGAGGAAATCATCATGAAGGGCAACGGAATTGCATATATATATGATGCATCAAATGCCGAACACAGGGAATTCCTCGAGGAACTGGAAGCCATTGAAAAGGATTATGCCGAATATTGCTGTCATAAGGTTGATACCTATAAGTCAAAGGGATTGGCCAAGCGTCTCTGCAAGCACGGACATTGTCCTTCTGTAATAATCATAAAGAACGGACATATAGTCAAACAGATAACGGAAGAAAGCCTCAGCAAAAAAACCATTGAGGAAAATCTATAGGAATGAAAGGAAGGGAGAAAGTGAAGAAATCAGTATTATTGATTGCGCTTATACTCGTCATTTCAGTCGTAGCAACAGGATGCGGCAGCTTTGATTTCGGCGAAACAGGCGGTTATATCGTAACTCCCAAAGAAGCAATGGACATGGTCAAGGAAGGTGCAATCCTTGTGGATGCGGAATCTCCCGAAACCTATGGACTTGCCCACATTGACGGAGCGGTGAACATTCCCATGTCGGAACTTGTCGTCAATGAACCATACGCCAACATGCTGGCTCCGGCTGACCAGATCGCACAGTGCCTCGGTGCTGCCGGTATCAGTGAAAACGACACATTGCTTGTTTATGACAACACCTCGAACATGAAGGCTGCAAGGATCCTTTGGACCCTCAACATGTACGGTAATTTCAATGTATATGTTGTAAGCGGAGGATTCGAAGCATTGAAGGCAAAAGGGGCCGAAACATCAATGGTTGCAACAGAGCTTCCTGCGACAACCTATAACACAGGTGAAGTCCAGAAGAACCTCATTGTAAGCCTCGATTACCTGAAGTCACAGCTCAACATGCCCGAGGAAGACACTGTCATCATCGACACAAGAAGCTATGAGGAATACATGGCAGGTACAATCCCCGGTTCAGTACACATAGAGTACACATGGAACAATTATGCCACCGGTGAATACAAATCTGTCAGGGACCTTCAGATAGTATACATAGAAAAGGGAATCAGACCGGAGATGAAGCTGATACTCTTCTGCAAGACCTCGGTCAGGGCAGCCCAGACCTATGCAGCACTGAAGGATGCAGGATACAAGGATGTAAGAATCTATGACGGAGCATGGCTCGAGTACGAAGCTGTCGAAAATCCGGAGCCGCCGTCTGAGAGCACGCCTCCGTCACAACAGGATGCGTCATAAACGAAAGGGGAAAATATGAAAAAATTATTGGTAACTTTAATGGTGGTTGCAATGGTTTTCACAATAGCAGGCTGTTCATCAGGTACTGCTGTTGAAGATGCTGCAACCAAGTACTTCGCGGAATTTCCTGGCAACAGGATAGTCAACTGGACGGATCTCTTTGCTAAGATCGACGCAGGTGATGAGCCTTTCATCCTCAGTATCAGACAGGCTGATGTATATGATGCTGGCCATGTCAAAGGTGCTTATCTCGCAGCATGGGGAGAGGACCTTGCATCAAAGGTTTCAATGCTTCCGACCGATGAAACAGTATATGTTTACTGTTATACAGGCCAGACTGCAGGACAGACGGTAGCCCTATTGAACATGCTGGGAATTGACGCTGTTTCTGTAAAATCAGGTTATAACAGCGGATTCATGATGCAGGAAGGCTATGAAGCATATGTCGAGACAACTGCCAACGAACTTCCTGATGCAGGAGCCAAGTTTGACAAGAAGGTTCTTGAATATGTAGAAGAATATTTCAACACAGTAGCAGACAATGCTAACAACATAATTGCCTCTGATGCAGCAAAACCGCTCATCGATGCAGGTGATGTAGTAGTTGTTGATATCAGAAGTGCAGCAGATTATGACGCAGCACATATCGCCGGTGCGGTAAACATTCCCTTCGGCGAAAACATGCAGGAGAATTTCACCAATCTTCCTACAGATAAAAAAATCGTTGTAACCTGTTACTCAGGCCAGACCGCAGGACAGACAATTGCGGTAATGAGAGCCCTTGGATACAATGCGGTTTCACTCAAATCCGGCATGAACGGATGGACATCTTTTGTTAAGTCAGCAGCAGCAAATGCATATTTTGCTGATTTCCCAGGTTCAAGGATAGTCACATGGGATGACCTTTTTGCCAAAATCGATGCAGGCGAAGAACCTTTCATCCTCAGCATAAGGTCTGAGGCAGACTACAATGCAGGTCACATCAAGGGTGCAGCCCTTGCAGCATGGGGCCCGGACCTTGCATCCAAGGTTTCAATGCTTCCGACTGATGAAACAGTATATGTATACTGCTACTCCGGTCAGACCGCAGGACAGACGATTGCTCTTCTCAACATGCTTGGTATTGACGCAGTTTCAGTGAAATCAGGTTACAATGTAGGCGCAACGGCAGTTGAAGGATATGAAGCTTATGTTACGACAGAAGCTACAGCCCTTACCGATGCAGGTGCAGAATTTGATGCAGTGATGCTCAAGGCTGTACAGGATTACTTCAACGCTGTCACAGACAATGCAAACTTCAAGATTGGCTGGGATGACACACAGGCAGCAGTTGATGCCGGAACAGCAACGGTCGTTGACATAAGGACCGCTGAAGATTTTGCAGCAGGCCATATTGTAAATGCAGTGAATGTTCCATTTGGCGCAAACATGCAGGAATCCTTCGGGGATCTCCCCAAGGGAAAACTTATCATAGCGTGCTACTCCGGTCAGACAGCAGGACAGACAACGGCAGTTCTCAGGATGCTTGGATATGATGCAGTTTCACTCCACTTCGGTATGAAGGTGGGTTGGATAGCAGAAGGTTACCCGGTTGTAACCGACTGATTGACCTCTGATAAAGGGCCTCCGGTCAACCGGAGGCCTTTTTTATGTTCGCCCGGCACGGGCGAACTCTAAGGGGTGAGAGTCCCGAGTGCACCTTGGTAACAGGAAGTACATAGTTGAACAGCAAGGGTGTCCACCGTGAGG
>Ga0209203_1001671_pt1 | contig 15843 bp, 16 predicted proteins | sample AD_UKC109_MetaG_FD_184423 | JGI IMG/M metagenome (GOLD analysis project Ga0209203, IMG submission 184423) | Active sludge microbial communities of municipal wastewater-treating anaerobic digesters from Hong Kong - AD_UKC109_MetaG (SPAdes)... | ecosystem: Engineered > Bioreactor > Anaerobic >... | reverse complement strand
ACCTCCATACCGACCTTCTCGTTGGGGGCCCACTGGGCGTCGATCTCCGGGTAATCCTCTCCGATGGTTTCCAGTATTTCCGTGGAAGGGGTTCCCGGGTAGGCGCTGGCGAAGTGAACGCCGTGCTCCCATGCCCCCCTTGCTATGGCTTCGTTGCCGGAAAGGAACAGCTTCCCGGAATCCACCTGGTTCATCTTCTTCCTCATCAAAGACCTTTCGTTATTCAGCTGTATGTTCTCTCATCCTCAATTCCGTCAAGTACTCTCAGCACTCCCCTTGCCAGAGCTTCCAGCTCGGCCTCTCCGGGGAAAACGAGTATCTGTCCCAGGTGCGAGATGTATTCTCCCAGCAGGTCGGTAAGCCAGGAGTTGTATGCCATTCCTCCCGTTATCACGACGGCATCAACCTCTCCCCTGAGGGCGGCGGCCATGGCCCCTGCCTCCTTGGCCATCTGGTAGGCCATTCCCCTGAGAACGCCGTCGGCCTTCTCGTTACCCGCGTCGGCCATTTCCTTGACCTTACCCACGTGCTCCTCTCCCAGGTAGGCATATACACCACCCTGTTTCAGGAACATGGTCTTCAGCTGAGCCGGGGTATACTCGCCGCTGAGGCATATCTTCATCAGCCCTGTCATGGGAAGTCCGCCGGTACGGGTGGAGCTGAAGGGTCCCCCGTCGTTGGCGTTGTTGGTGTCTATCATCCGTCCCCTGCGGAGGGCGTTCACGCTGACTCCGCTGCCCAGGTGCATTACCACCATGTTCAGCTCCGCCATGGGCCTGCGCAGTTTCTCGGCGGCCTTGTAGGCCACCATCCTGATGTTCAGGGCGTGGCTCAGGCTCTTCCTGGGAAGAAGGGGATGACCGCTGTACCTGGCCTCATCTATCATCTCGTCGACGCAGACCGGATCCACGAAGTATGCGGGTACACCGGCCTCGGACCCTATTGCCATGGCTATTGGAGCCCCAAGATTGGAGGGATGGTCCGCCTGAAGGGTGGAACCTTCCCGGATGTCCTCCAGAAGTCTTTCATTTACCCTGTATGTGCCGCTTTCCAGGGGCTTGAAGGTTCCGCCCCTGCCCACCACCGCGGTGAGATCCCCCGGGACATGGCCCCAGCCCTTCAGTGTTTTCAGGACTATGTCCTTCCTGAACTGCATCTGGTCGATGGTGGAGGGGAATGCCGCAAGCTCTTCTGTATCATGGTGAACGTTCTCCTCGAAGAGCATCTCATCTTCCCTGAAGAGCCCCGCCTTGGTGGAGGTTCCACCGGGATTGACCGCCAGTATGAGTCTTTCGCTCACTTCGCCCCCCCTGCGATCACCGCGCCAAGGGCCAGGCTGTTCAGCTTGGTCTCTGCCGTGTCGGAACGGCTCAGCATCACCACCGGAGCCGCGGCTCCCGCAATGATCCCTCCAACTTCGGTATCGGTCATGTACATGAAACCCTTGGCGAAGATGTTGCCGCAGGCGATGTCGGGTGTTACAAGTACGTTAGCCCTTCCTGCAACCGGCCCGGTCATGTTCTTCACCGCCGCGGCCTCGGGATCCATGGCGCCGTCAACAGCAACCGGCCCTGCAACCTCGGCACCCTCGATGCCTTCCCGGGCAAGCTGTTCCCAGAGAATGGTTTCCGGCATCTTTTCGTTCACCACCTCCACAGCCGCAAGCAGAGCGATAAGGGGCTTCTCCGCCCCAAGGCGCATCATCACATCCCCGGCGTTCGAGGCTATCTGTCTGGCCTGCTCAATGTCCGGCCTTATGTTCATTCCCCCGTCGGTTATGGCCACCAGTCTCTTCTGCCTTGGCGCGTACACCACGGCCACATGGCTGAGGACCCTGCCGGTGCGAAGGCCTATCTCCTTGTCGAGTATGGCTTTCTGAAAGATCGACGTTTTTATCAGGCCCTTCATCAGCATTCCGGCCTCTCCGGAACTGACCAGCCTTACCGCCTCCATCGCCGCATGCTCCGGATCGGAACAGTCAACGACCTGAATATCCGATGGAAGGGATCTTCCCATCTCCTGGAGAGATCTCTCCACCTCTGCGGCGGGTGCAACTATGACGCTTCCCGCAAGACCTGTTTCCGAAGCTTCGATCAAGGCGGCGAGTGAAGCGGGGTCGTGACCCATGGGAACCGCAACCCTCGAACCTGAAAGGGCGCGTGCAGCTTGCCTTATCTCGTTATAGCTGGCCAGCAACATATACCTCCGTCTCTATGGAATCCGGGCAGAATAATAGATATGATACTATGGTTCAAATCTTCTTTCTCAACCAGACCCCGGGGGGTATATGAAAGCGCTTGAAGAGCTTTGGAGCGGCTGCGAAGCCATTCTTCTGGATTTCGACGGCGTTCTTGCGGACAGTGAGCCGTTCTACCGGAGATCCTGGAACCGGGTGCTTTCACGATGGAATCACTCCGTAGGGAAGGAGGACTACTGGAAGTACTGGGCCTACCTCGGCCAGGGACTGGAGGGTGAGATGGAGAGAACTGGTCTTCTTGTACCCTCCCCTGATGAGGCAAAGGCCGAACAGAAGAAGATATACGCCGAGTTCTGCCATTCAGGCGTCATAAAGCCGTTTCCAGGTGCAGAAAAACTCCTCAGCGCCATTATCAAACTGAAGCCCTGTGCAATAGCGTCGAACACCTCTTCAGATCTCATCCGCTGCATAACCTCCCGCTGGGGAGCGGCAGTGCCCACGATCGTGGGCGGCGAAGGCTTGAGGAGCAAGCCCTGTCCGGATATCTACCTGAAGGCTTCCGAACTGCTCAGCGTCAAACCTTCCCGATGCCTGGTTATCGAAGACGCCATGAAGGGCGTGATCGCCGGAAGAGAAGCGGGGATGAAGGTTATTCTGGTACGCAACGGATATAACGATCCCTTCGACGCCAACGGCGCCAGCGGAGAGTCCCGGGGACTGATGCCCCTGGTTGAAATAGTAGAGGGAAGCTGATGCTGGGAGAACTGGTGCTCTTCCATCCGCTGCTGGTTCCGATATTCTTCACGGTTGCCGGGTTCGCCCTTGCCTTCCGCGGACGGAAGCTGGTTCCCCTGGCTCTCGGGCTGGCGGCACTGGTTATCGGCTACCTTTACGGGTCATCGGCCCTGGCGGCACTGGGGGTAAGCCCCGATGTCCTGAAGTGGGGTCCGCCGGTTATCGCTGTGTTCTTCCTGGTGGTGGCAATGTTCCTCTACAGGGTCGCTTTCTTCCTTGCAGGAGCCCTGCTGGGTTTCTTCGCTGCGAAGATCTTCTTTCCATTCTCCCCGGTCCTGATCCTGATCGCCGTCACCGTGTTTACAGGTGCTCTTGTTTACTTCTTCCGTAATTTTGTATTCTCGGTACTTACTGCCCTCCTGGGTGCATCGCTGGCCGCTTCAGGCACGGTGAACCTGCTTGCCTGGGCGGGGATCGCGGCTGGAACGGCGGCTTACTGGGGAATCGCCCTGTTTGCGGCTTCCTTCGGGCTTGTGAATCAGCTCAGGACGGAAAGGAAGAGGGTTTGACACAGAGGCTTGCGGACTACGGCATCGTTCTTGGAGTTGTTCTTGTACTGGTACTTCTCTTCAGGCTGTCCAGGAACCTTCTCCACAGGTTTACCCTCACGGCGGAGAAAAAGAACGGCGCCTTCTCCCTTGACGACGCCCTTGTATGGGGAATGAGATTCCTTCTGACCGGGCTTCTTCTCCTGCCTTTCGTTACATCCATCCTGGCATTCGTCGACAACCGCCACCTCACCGGAGGAATAGTGCTTCATCTGGTCCTTACGGCTGTCTCCGTGGTTTTGTTCAGTTTCGCCGAGGACCTCTTTCGGGATTACAACTCATACGGCGGACCTCAGCTCAGGCCAGTCTCATGGCACTGGAAGAGGGTGATGCCCCTCCTTCTTGGCTTCTGGGTAATAGGAAGCGTCTTCCTCAGCCCCCTCTTCTATTCGGGTCTTACCCTCCTCGCCGCTGTGTTCTATCGACTCTGCCTGTTCTTCCGCAGGGCTGAACGGCAGTCCGCCAGACAATGAACAGCGGCAATACCACCGTTCTTCACATAATCACCAAAATGGCGGTGGGCGGTGCCCAGATGAACACCCTTATAAGCTGCCGTGACATAACCGCCATGGGATACCCATCGGCTGTTCTCACCGGTCCGGAGATTTCGCCGGAGGGAACCTTCAGCGATCTTTCCGACAAATACGGTATTCCGGTTTTTGAAGCTCCGCACCTAATAAGGAAGCTTTCCCTCTACCATGACATAAGGGCATTCTTTGAGATTAAGAGGATCATAGAGGAGCACAACTTCTCCATCGTGCACACGCACGGTTCCAAGGCCAAGTTCCTCGGGAGACTCGCCGCTCACATGGCCAGGGTACCCGTAAAGATAGTGCAGACAGTTCACGGCTGGTCCTTCTTCGATACCATGCCCCCCCTTCAGAAAGCTTTCTATGCCGTACTGGAGAGGGTAGGGTACCGCTATGCCCACTCCAACATAGTCGTCAGTCCCCACGACATCAGAAAGGGAGTGAACTGGGGTATCGGAAATCCAGAGGATTATCAGCTGATCAGGAGCGGCGTCGAGTTTGACAAGTTCATCGCCATGAGGGGAAGAAAGAGGGAGTCCCGGGAGATGCTGGGAATACCGCAGGATGCACCTGTGGTGGGAACCGTGATAAGGCTTGCCCCCCAGAAGCATCCAGAGGCAATAGTTGACGTTGCCAGAATGGTTGTTAAAAGGCTTCCTGACACAAGGTTCGTGGTGGTGGGCGACGGCCCCCTGTCAGACTACATGAAGAGCTATATCGAAGAACTGGATCTGGGCACCAACTTCCTCCTTCTGGGAAGCAGGAAGGATGTGGCCGAGATACTGCCCTCCTTCGACGTGTTCCTTCTTACATCACGGAGTGAAGGTCTTCCAAGGGCCATGCTGGAAGCGCTTGCCGTAAAGATACCGGTTGTGGCCACCGACGTGGGGGGCATAGCCGAGCTGGTGAACGGCCTCCGGAACGGCTACCTCTGCTCCCACGGAGATCTGGAGTGCCTTTCAAGCGGAGTAATAAGGCTTCTCGAGTCCCCGGAACTCAGGGAAGATCTTCTCAGCACCGTTGATCAGGACCTGAAGCCCTTCAGCGCCGAGATAATGGTGGAGGAGCTGTTCCAGCTCTACACCTTCCTTATGAGGGATATGTAAGAAGGCCGCGCCCTCCTGCCAATTTCAGGAATGACGCGGCCAAAGGGAGATCTGCGGCTAGGGAGCCTCTATGGCGCTCACAGGGCAGACTGCGGCGCAAGCTCCGCAGTCGATGCATGTAGCCGGATCTATTTCGTAGGGAGTGCCTTCGCTGATGGCGTCCACAGGGCATTCACCCACGCACGCACCGCAGCCGATGCAGGTATCGTTGATCTTGTAGGCCATTATAACCTCCGTAATGGTTTGGTGGTATTCAAAACAACCGGCTTTCACCGACCCCTGATTATATTAAGAATCCTGTCCAGCTCGTCCAGCGACTGATAATCGATCACCAGGCGGCCCTTTCCTCCGGTGTCCCTCAGGGCAACCTTCGTTCCGAGGCACCGCTCCAGCTCCCTTTCCAGCTGGGCTACCTCGGGAAGGACCTTCTTCTTCCCTGCCTTTCTGCTTCCGGAGCCTGTGGCGCTCTTTCGCACCGCCTCCTCAAGGGCTCTTACGCTGTAACCTCTTGTTTGGGAGAGCTTTGCCATCCTGATCATGGCCTCCTTGCTCTCAAGTGAGAGCAGAGCCCTGCCATGCCCCATGGAGAGGCTTCCGTTCCTTACCATGTTCTTAACCTGCTCGGGCAGCTCCATGAGCCTCTGAAAATTGGCCACTGCGGACCTGCTGAGGCCCACCTGCCTGCCCAGTTCATCCTGCGTCATGCTGAATTCGGTGCAGAATCGGGTGAAGGCCTCCGCTTTTTCCATGGGATTCAGGTCCTGCCTCTGTATGTTCTCCACCAGGGCCAGGGCCATCATCTGCCTGTCGTCGGCTTCCCTTATGAATGCGGGAACCTGGTCGAGACCGGCAAGCCTGGAAGCCCTGAGTCTCCTCTCTCCGGCGATCAGCTGGTACCTGTCACCTGCGGCCCTGAGCACCAGAGGCTGCAGTATGCCCTGTTCCCTTATTGACAGGCTCAGGGATTCCAGCTCGGTGTCGTCCCAGTCGATCCTTGGCTGAAACGGGTTGGGATCTATCAGGTTCGTGTCGATCATTGCCGGGGTTCCCGATTTTCCACTTTCTTCGGCAACATCAGGCAGAAGGGCCTCGAGACCCCGGCCCAGTGCTTTCTTCCTTTTCATCTGGACATAACCTCCCTTGCCAGGCTCATGTAGCTTTTGGCGCCGGAGGAGTAGGCGTCGTATATGATCACCGGCATACCGTAACTTGGAGCTTCACTCAGTCTTACATTCCTTGGTATCCTGGTCCTGAACAGAAGTCCGCCAAGATGGGAGTTGGCTTCATCCTCCACCTCACGGCTCAGCTTCAGCCTTTTGTCGTACATCGTTAGAACCACACCGAAGACCTTCAGACCACTGTTCCAGTTTCCCTTTATTCTCTTGATCGTATCAAGAAGATGACTGAGACCCTCCAGGGCGTAGTACTCGCTCTGCACAGTGAGAAGTACCCCGTGGGCCGCAACCAGAGCGTTCACCGTGAGAAGACCCAGTGAGGGAGGGCAGTCTATAAGAACGTAGTCGTACCTGCTCAGATCGGAAGAGGCAAGCGCCCTTGCAAGGAAATGCTCCCTGTCCTCCGCTTCCGCCAGCTCTATCTCGGTTCCGGCAAGGTGTCGCGAGCCCCTCAGGACATGCAGGCCTTCCACATCGGTTTTCCATATGCATTCCTCGAGCCGGGCTTCTCCAGATATGAAATCGTGGATCCCCTTCTCCTCGGCTTCCCTGCAACCCGCCCCGCTGGTTGCGTTCGCCTGTGGGTCCATATCTATCAGCAGAACGTCCTTGTCGTGAACCGCCATGCTGGCGCCAAGATTGATTACGGTGGTGGTCTTTCCAACCCCGCCCTTCTGGTTGGCCACCGCGAGGATTCTGGTCATTCGGCACACCTCTCTGTATCTGTATTCGTTTTACCGGAGTGCGAATACTGCAGTAAAAACCCGTCGCGGTCAAGCGGAGGAGAGGGAAGACGGTGGAGAACGCAGCCCTCTTCAGCCACTAACTCCCTGTTTTCCACCCTTGTCAGAAGGGTAAAGGGCCCCGTGGCCAAATCCCTTAAGAGCGATATGATGGTTCCCGCTCCTTTCACTGCCCTGGATGTGAATACCGTTTCCGATGGAAATGGCCCCGCATCCTCCACTCTGGAGCAGAGGACCGTGCAGCTGTCTATTGAACACTCCCTTGCCGCCGTTTCCAGAAAGGCGGCCCTTTTCCTCCTTGGCTCTATCAATGTGGTGCTGAATCCAAGAAGCGAAAGAACGAACCCAGGGAATCCCGCGCCGCTCCCGATGTCCGTTACTTCTGATCCGGGCCTGATGAATGCCGCATAGGAGACGGACTCCTTAACATGCCTGCCCCATAGCCTTCCGGTCTCAGCGGGTCCTATGAGGTTCATCCTCCCGGCGCACTCCGCCAGCAGATCAAGATATATGGCAAGTCTGCCATGGAAATCCGCGGGAGGAGATACACCCAGCGAAGAACAGGCCCTTGCCAGGGCTTCCGGTTCAGGAAGATCATGATGTTTCACGTGAAACATCCGCCTTCATCAAGTGCAGGATGAGAGCCTCCAGGTCGGCCTCCCTCACCGCCGCCATGCCTTCGGCTTCTCTAATGGTAACCGGCTTTGCTCCGTTAAGCGCCTGTACCGCCTCAATGCTCAGGGAGCTAACCCTGGAATAGTCCTCTATTCCAAGAAGCGATACCTCTCTGTAGCGTTCCCTGGAAAAGTGCCTGCGCTCTGCCCTCCTGATGTAGCCTGAGTACTTAGCGTCGAGAACTTCCGTTGCCAGGATTTCCTTTTGCTCATCGCCCACCTGCGGCATATGCGCGGCTATGTCCTCCGCCTGGATCTCGGGCCTCCTTGAAAGCTCCTCCAGTGTCTGCCCGTCCACTCTTATGGAAAGCATCGCGTCCCTTATGGTCTCTCTTACCCTTTTCTTCTCTTCATAAGCCCTCGTTCTTCCGGGGCTCCTTGTACCCGTGGCTTCAGCCAGGGTCTCCAGTCTCTCTTCCGCGTTGTCCTGTCTGAGATACAGCCGGTTCTCGGCCCGGCTGCTGAAAAGCCTGTATGGTTCCTCTGCTCCCCTTGTAACCAGGTCATCGATCATGACCCCAAGATAGCTTTTCATTCTGTCTGGAACGGCTTCTTCCTCGCCCATGGCCGCCGCGGCAGCGTTTGCCCCTGCCAGCAGGCCAGCAGCTGCGGCCTCCTCATATCCGGATGTCCCCAGTATCTGCCCGGCGGCATACAGATTCCCGGTCCCCCTGATCCTCAGTGTTCTTGAGAACTCTCCCTTCGCCAGGAATGAGTATTCAACCGAGTAGCCATAGGCGGCTATCACAGCGTTCTCAAACCCTTCAAGGGATCTCACCGTTATTTCCTGAATCTCCTCTGGCAGGCTTGTCGAGAGCCCGTTAAGGTACATCATCCTGGATCTTCTTCCCATGGGCTCAAGGTGTATGGGATGTCCTGTCCTTTCCGGAAACCTGGTGACCTTGTCCTCGAAACTGGGGCAGTATCTCGGCCCCTTCCCAGTGATCCTTCCCGTGTACAGCGGTGAATCCTTAAGGTTGTTCCTCACGGTTTCCTCGGCTTTTTCGGTGGTTCTTGTGACCCAGCACTTCTCCGAACTTGAGATGCAAGCGGGTGACACTGTGCTGAACCTGAAACACATCCTTGTGGAAGACTGCTCTTCCAGCATGGATGTATCAATGGACTGTCTCAGAACCCTGGGAGAGGTTCCCGTCTTGAAGCGTTTCACGTGGAACGCTCTTCCCCGAAGATCCCTTTCCAGCGCAAATGAGGATATGTCGCCCCTTCTTCCACCGGGCCAGCTGCGGCCTCCTCTGTGCAGCATGCCCCCGAGGAAGGTTCCCGCAGCCAGAACGAAAGCGTCTCCCTTTATTGTCGTTCCGTCCTGGAGAAGCACGGACTCTATTCTCTCATTGCAGCCGCAAAGGCTCGTTACGATACCTGGAACGATCTCAACAGATGCCTCTCCAAGTAATCTCTTCTGTTGAACGCAATACTGATCTACATCCGTCTGCACCCTTGGCCCCCAAACGGCCGGCCCCTTTTTCATGTTCAGCATCCTGAACTGCAGCGCGGTAATGTCGGCTGAAACACCCATTGCTCCCCCCAGGGCGTCTATCTCACGCACCAGGGTTCCTTTTGCTATTCCGCCGATGGATGGATTGCATGACATCATGGCGATCTTCCCTGGATCGGGGGTTACCAGTATCGAACGGGCCCCCTTGGCGGAAGCTGCCAGAGCGGCTTCCACTCCCGCGTGGCCGCCACCTATGACAACAATGATGGGTTTCCTGGAAGCCATGTGTTTATTTCCCCACGCAGAAGGTTTCCAGGGCTCTCTCCACGGCTTCACCTGAACGCAGGCGCAAGTTGAGTTCTTCCAGTGCGGCCGTGGCCATTTCTGAAGCCAGGGCAAGGTCCCCGCCCTCCGCTGCGATCCGGGCATCTTCAAGCTGCGTCGCTGCTTTACGGTATGAAGACGAAGGCGTGTCATCCTCCGGGCGAACCAGGAATTCCATTACTTCCCTCATTCCTTCTCCCGTAACCGCCGTAACCGGCAGCCAGCCCTCCCTGATCTCCTCCCGCTCCCTGTCTCTCTGGGAGGCAACAAGCAGTATTCTCCTCCTGTTCGCGATGTGTACAGGCGGTTTTTGCTGCTTCCTGTCCATCCAGATGACACCGTCATCCGGTTTCATTACACCTACCGCTATCTCGAGCGCTTCAGTGTCAAGCATGTCTCCGCCGGTACCCGCCGTATCGCAAAGCCTCACCATTCTGCCCTGAATCCCGATCGTTCTTTCCGCTCCATCCCTTGTGGTTCCAGGCTCGCTGGAAACCACCGCCGCCTTCTCTTTGACCAGGACATTGAAAAGGGTTGATTTGCCTGAGTTCACCGGCCCCATTATGAAAACCCTGGGAAGAAGCTCCATGCTCGCTGCAGAACAGGCAAGCTCCAGGGCGGCATCACGGGAAGCCCTGACAAGTGTCGCGAAGTTATCGGCGCTGCCTGCATCGTGCTCCTCTTCGAACTCGATGGCCGCCTCCGCCTGCACAAGAAGGGCCTGAAGCCTTTCCTCCAGCTCTTTTCTTCCCTCCGGCCTTTTTCCGTGGTACTTAGCCGACAGATTCAGAACATCCATCGCTGTGATCTTCCCCGACTGCCATGCCCTGCGGGTGAACTCCCCCGGAAGAGCAAGTCTGGCCCCCCCTTCCATGAGCAGGTCCATTACCGCCTCGGTCGTCCCCGGTGTTCCATGACACATCAGGTCCACCATCTCCTCGCCGGTATAGCTGGCTCCCTGCGGCCATGAAAGGGCTACAAGCCTGTCTACCCAGGCGAAATCCCCGACCTTTCGGCGCATACCCGCAAGCCGTCCTCGGTGGAGACCCATGAGTTTTTCCACAAGATCCACCGCTCCAGGGCCGGAAAGCCTTACAACAGCAACCGCAGATGAACCCGGTGGTGTTGCCACCGCTGCTATGAGATCCGATCCCGTATGGGTCATCAGCCGTGTTACTCCGTATCGAGGCTTTTCTTGATGTATTCCTGGTGTACGAACGTGAGGATGTTGAATACAAGCCAGTAGAGGGCAAGACCCGCGGCGAACCGCATGAATAGGAAGGTCATGAAGAAGGGCATCATGTACATCATCATCTTCTGCTGCTGGGCAGCGGCTCCAGCTGTGCTGGTGCCTGTGAGCTTCTGCTGCATGAACATGATGACTCCTATCAGCACAGCCATGAGACCTATGCCTTCAAGACCAAGAACCTTCGTTCCGAACGGGAGGAGGATCTCCGGCCTGGAAAGATCGTTGATCCACATGAAGAACTCCGCTCCCCTGAGCTCTACCATGTTGGCGAGTACCCGGTACATGGCGAAGAATACCGGCATCTGCAGTATTATCGGAAGGCACCCTCCCAGGGGATTAACTCCGCTCTCCTTGTAAAGCTTCTGCATTTCGATCTGCTGCTGCTTGGGGTCCTTGGCGTATTTCTTCTGAATCTCCTGCATTGCCGGCTGGATCTTCTGCATCTTCTGCATGGAGACATAGCTCTTCGTGGTGAGCGGTGAGAGTAGCACCTTAAGAGCAAGGGCTAGAAGGATGATCCTTATGCCCCAGTTCCCTATGAAGCTTAGAGCGGATGTGAGGAACAGGAAAATGAGTTTACCTATCCATCGTATTATCGGCCAGCCGAAATCTATCATGTCGGTCTGCGATCCGCCCAGTTCTGAAAGCAGGCCGTAGGCCTTTGGCCCGGCATACACCCTTACCTGGGAATCGTCCAGCGATACTTCCGCCGATCCCCCCAGGCCCGGAGCCGTGTATCCGTCGGCCCTTTCCATGGACAACGGCATCAGAATGATGGTGAAATACTTGCTGGAAGTGGCGACCCATGAAACATTGCCTGATGGCTGGAGTGCCTCTATCTTCTCGGAATCCTCGCTCTTGTGGCCGTTGGTATACCATGATGCCTTGAAGTATCCCCTGTCCTGAGCCTCTGTTTCCGTTACTGGAATGGCGCCGGCCGTGACCGATGTGTTCTCGTCGAGACCCGTTTTCCTCACCGTGAACCCGTAGTAGCCCTCGGTGAACTCGAAAACCTTCTCAGCTCCTCCGGGGGCGTTAAACAAAACCGTTACAGGTGACTCTCCTGCAACCACCGTATCCGGGCCCTGATATGTGAAAAGTATCGGGTCGCCCTGGGCATCAGAAGTAACCAGCCATGGCTCTTCGGAAAGCTCCACTCTCTGCCCTGTGTCCTGATCGGGGTAGTCCTCGTATTCCTCGAGGCGCCAGCGCACTACGGACCCGCCGGTGGTTGACAGAACTGCTGTGACCATGGGGCTTCCATTCTCTCCTGGAATGAGAACGGTTACTTCCCTCGCCTCATAGGTGTATTCCAGGTTCGAATCCTCTGACTGTTGATCTTCTGGAGCGGTTATCGCCTCCGCCTCACCCCCGAGGTCGGGTTCAACGCTCTCCACCGGTTCCGCAACCGTTTCGCCAGCTGGAGCCTGGGTGTTCCTTCCAGTAATGAACCAGCTAATCAAAAGTACGCCCATCATCAGAACTGCTGCTACGAACAGCCGCGACTGATCACTCATCGTCCTTACCTCCGACCTCAGGTACCGGGTCGTATCCTCCCCTGTGCCAGGGATGACATCTGCAAACCCTCTTTATCGCCAGAAGGGTACCCCTGGCAGCTCCGTGCCTGTCTATTGCCTCCATCGCATACTCGCTGCATGTGGGTGTGTAGATGCAGCTGGGCGGCAGATGGGGTGATATGGCTCTCCTGTAGAGGCCGATCAGGAACACAAGGATCTTCCTAATTATCCCTGACCCTCTCCACGAACATGTCCATGTCTTCCTTCATATCTTTCCAGCTTATACTCACCAGCTTCTTCTCCGGGAAGACCACCGCATCAAATCCTTGTTCTACTTCTTTTTCTACAGAATACTGCCTTAGTCGCCTTTTAAACAAGTTTCTCTCCACAGAATTTCCTTTTTTAGCAGACACAGAAAACCCCAGGCGTATCCTGCCCAGGGAATTCATAGTGTATCTGACTCTCAAGACGCTTCCTCTGATCTGTCTGCCGTTCCTCAGTATTTTCCTGAAATGCCAGCTTTCTCTGACCCTCTTCAGACGGCGTCTAACCAAATCTACGGCACCAGACGCTTGCGTCCTTTGCGTCTCCTGGCGTTCAGTACCTTCTTGCCTCCCCTGGTGGCCATTCTGGCTCTGAAGCCGTGCCTTCTTTTCTTGGAGATATTGCTGGGCTGATATGTTCTTTTCATAATAGTCTCCTGCACTTGGCGTGAACCTTGCGACCCTCGCCCGTTCTTTTCAGCATTTTCCGGAAGCGGAAAGTTAGCTAAATTGACCCCCTTTGTCAAGTTCCGCCCACCTACTTGGCCCTGTGGCTTTTGTTTTGCATTATTCCCCTGAGTTTTTTCTTTCATTCCTTTCGGAGAGTGGTATGGTTTTTTCTCCAGAAGACGCGTTCGATCTCTGTCTTGACCGGGCCAGGGAGCTTATGGGCGTCGAGAAGTTCAACAGCTGGCTGGCAAATGCTTCTTTCAGGGGTTACAGCGGCAATGTTGTCACGGTCGGTCTTGATTCCGATATAAGGGTCAATTTCGTTTCCCAGCACTACAAGGACAAGCTCGAGGGCCTTCTCCGAGAGATAACCGGCAACGACTCCATTTCTATCAAGTTCACACACAGGCCTGAAACCCTCAATCTCGGAAGCTTCTCCTCCAGTTTCTCTTCCAGGGATCAGCTTTTCGACAACTATCTCTACCCCGAGTATGTCTTCAGCCGTTTCATCAGCGGGCCCACCAATGAACTTGCCCACGCGAGCGCCGTTGCTGTTGCCCACAACCTCGGCCACTCCACCCAGAACCCGCTTTTCATCTACGGCGGTGTGGGTCTAGGCAAGACGCATCTTGTCCAGGCCATTGCACATTACGTCAGGGACAACAAACCAGGTGAAACATTTGCCTACATATCCAGCTCCCAGTTCACCAGCGACTACATCAGGGCCCTGGATCCCTCCAGCAGTTTCGAGCACAGTTCCGCAAGGCAGATGGAAAAGTTCAAGGACCGTTTCAGGAAGTGCGACTATCTGATAATGGAGGATGTTCAGTTCCTTGCGGGAAAGGACAGCACCCAGGAACAGTTCTTCCAGATATTCAATGAGCTATACCTCATGGGAAAACAGATCGTCCTTACCTCCGACCGCCATCCAAACGAGATAGAGCCTCTTGAGGAAAGGCTTATCTCCAGGTTCCAGTCGGGAATGCTGGCAGACATAAAGCCTCCCAGGTTCGAGACACGGAAGGCCATACTTAACCAGAAACTGCGAGACGAGAACATCCGCCTTGATTCAAACGTTGTTGATTACATCGCCGAGAGCGTTACCTCGAACGTCAGACAGCTGGAAGGCGCTGTCAACATCATTGCCGCTAACATGAGGATCCAGAACACCACCCCTTCACTTGAGAATGTACGGAACCTTGTTAAGGAATTCCTTGGCTCGGCTTCTCGCAGGCTTAATCCAGCCTCCATTACCGCAGTAACCGCCGACGTATTCGGTGTTAACAAGGAGGCCCTCAAGGGCAAGAAGAGAAAGAGGGAGATCCTTGTACCCAGACAGGTGGCAATGTTCCTCATCAGAGAAATGACTGAACTCCCCCTTGAGGAAATAGGTGATTACTTTGAAAGGGACCATTCAACGGTGGTGAACGCCATTAAAAGGGTCAACACTCTCATGGAGCAGGACCCCTCTTTCAGCCGGCAGGTGGAAGAGGTAAAAAGGTCCCTGGAGAACTGATCTCACTGTTGATATCCCTGTGGATTTCTCCAACGGTCCCGGCTCTGTGGAAAACTTCCGTTTCACTGTGTTCTTTTCAACATTTTTTCAACATCGCAAGTACCTGTGATTTCCCATGGAAGGGTTACTTTTGCACGCTCTTTGAGGTATAATTACTGATGTTGTATTCTGTTTCTTTCTGTTCTTATTACTGAAACCGTGGAGGGCTTCCTATGGTGAACTTACTTGTGGATCACAAGACTCTTTTTCTCGGTCTTAACACTGTGGCTTCGGCCCTTCCTCCCAAGACCAGTCTGCCGTCCCTCTCCAACATCCTTCTTGAAACCCAGGGGGAAAAACTGAAGCTGGCGGCCACCGATCTTGACACCACGGTCATCACCTGGGTTCCCGCAACTATCTCCTCCCAGGGCTCCATTGCACTCCCGGGGAAGAAACTGCTTGAGATCGTCAGGGAACTTGACGGCTCCGACGTAAGCATAAGCACCAGCGGTTCCCGCACAAGCATAAGCTGTGAAAAAAGCTCCTTCACCCTTCCGGGAAGCAGCCGCGACAGCTATCCCTCTCTTCCTTCGCCGGGCTCTGCGGACAGCATGACAGAGCTTCCGCTTGACATGGTCAGGGAAGCCATTGCCAGAACATCCTATGCCGTCGCCGGTGCAAGCGAGATAAGGGCATCCCTTACCGGCTCTCTCTGGAAATTCCTTCCAGAAGGCCTTGAAATGGTAGCCACCGACGGCCACCGACTCGCGAGGATCAGGCTTACTCAGCTTAAGCGGGAAACGGATACGGGTCTTGAGGCGATCATCGCCCCTAAGGCACTCAATCTTCTTCAGCGGCTCAGCACCAGTGATAAGGTGCTCATGTCCTCCCAGGGTTCCCAGGTGAGTTTCCATGTGGGGGACACCAGCATTTTCAGCCGGGTGATCGATGGCCCTTATCCTCCCTACGAGAAGGTCATTCCCTCAAGCAATGAACTGAAACTCACCGTGAACAGGGAAGATCTCCTGGGCGCCCTTAAGAGAATGAGCATCATCGCAAATCCCGCAACCCGGCAGATAATGTTCACCATCGAGCACAACAGGGTGATCCTGCAGGCGGAGAACACCGATGCCGGAGAAGCGAGGGAGGACATAGAGGCTGACTACTCGGAGGATCCTCTTCAGATAGCCTTCAACGGGAACCTTGTTATGGACATTCTCAGAAGCATGAACAGTGAAGATGTCTGTCTGAGCATGCACGACAGCTCCACGGCGGTGATCATAACGGAGGTGACCGATGACGATACCTTCGATTACCTTAC
>Ga0209203_1001665_pt1 | contig 15877 bp, 8 predicted proteins | sample AD_UKC109_MetaG_FD_184423 | JGI IMG/M metagenome (GOLD analysis project Ga0209203, IMG submission 184423) | Active sludge microbial communities of municipal wastewater-treating anaerobic digesters from Hong Kong - AD_UKC109_MetaG (SPAdes)... | ecosystem: Engineered > Bioreactor > Anaerobic >... | reverse complement strand
GATTTCAGCGAGACGGGCAGCCGGTAATCGGTTGCCTCTTTAATGGCATAGATGAGCTGCCTCAGATCCTCGATAGAGTAGATATCGTGGTGAGGAGCCGGCGAAAGGGCATCGGATCCCTCTGGAATCATTCTTGTCTTCGAGATGGCTTCGGAGACCTTCTCGCCCGGGAGATGCCCTCCGATCCCGGGTTTTGCACCCTGGCCGATCTTTATCTCCACTGCGGCCGCCGATTTCATGTAGTCCTCACTGACTCCAAATCTCCCGGAGGCGACCTGTACGATCGTATTTCTGCCGTAACCTCGAAGTTTTTCGTGAAACCCACCTTCTCCCGTATTCCAGTAGGTGCCTATCTTTCGAGAAGCCCGTGCTTCCGCTTCCTGGACCCTGAGATTCAGGGCACCGAAACTCATGGCACCGAACATAATCGGAACTTCCAGTTTGAGCTGCGAACCGACTTCTCCGCCGTATCGCTCCGCTTTCCGGCCCAAATAGCGTCTGATCTCCATCGGCTCACGGAGGGGGTCGATGGAGGGGTTGGTCACCTGGCAGGCATCGAACATCATATGGTCAAAATATCGCTTCTGTGGGCCCGTTGCTCCCGTACCCACCAGCAATACCCCTCCCTCGGAACCGGCCTGACGCCAGATATTGCCTACCGGTTCCGTTTTCCAGTAACCATGGGAGGTATGCATCGGCTCCGATACAATATGAATGGCACTCTGGGGACACATCTTGACGCAGCGTTGGCATGAATTACATGCCCGCATGTTCGCCCATGGGCGATACTGAATATCTCCGTTTTTTCCCTTGAACGGTTTGAGGGAGATCTCTCCGAACGAACATTGGGTTGCGCATATGGTGCATCCGTTCTTATAATCACATCGCTCGAGGTCGAACTCAGGATGAAAGGGAGGGATTATTTTCCAATTGTTTTTCATGGTTGTGTTTTCACTCACGATCAGAATTCCTCGGGGAAGTCAATAATTACCGGTTCACCGCCCTTGGGCGACCATATACGCTCCACATTCGGCGAAAGAAGCCGGATACTGCACTCTTCGGAAGAAGCATAGTAGGTGTTTCCGTCTTGGGCGCAAACCACGGGGCGGAGTTTGTTCCTGTCATTGAGAATGATGGCACCCTTTGCATGGGTGAGAACGATTCCGAATGGCCCGTTTACGATAGCCGGTCCGTAAATCTGTCTGAGATACCGTTTCTTTCCGTCGTTTGTACGGTCGATTGTCTCCCACAATGACGGGGCCATCACAAAGCAGGCATCTTCTTTTGTCAAATCATCCTTCCGTGTCAGCTTATCATATATATAGGAGATGACCTCCGTGTCGGTTTCAAGCATGCAGTAATACCCGAACATCTCGAGCCACCGGACGTTTGTCCCGTAACTGGTGATTTCTCCATTGTGGACCACCGCCTTGTCGAGGATGGTAAACGGGTGGGCCCCTCCCCACCAGCCCGGGGTATTCGTGGGAAAGCGATTATGAGCGGTCCAGGTATATCCTTTATAATCCTCTATCCTGAAATAATCGGCAATATCTTCCGGATAGCCAACTCCTTTGAAAACGCCCATATTTTTCCCGGACGACAGGACGAAGGCCCCTTCCATCTTGTTGATGTTCATTACCACCTCAACGATATAGTCCTCTTCCGTCTGTTCCGGATTGATATACCCATCGATGGGTTTCAGAAAATATCGTTTAAAATAGGGACCCCTGCTTATACGATCATTCGGATATACCGGTATCTGTTCCGATTGGAAGATATGGGTCTTCGATTCGAGATAATCCTCGACAATGGAAACAACGGGACTGTTCCGCCCCCCTTCATACATGAGATGGAAGGCATACTTGTCTTTGTTTTCGGGATATGCACCGTAAACTGCAAAACCCCCGCCGAGACCGTTTCCCCGCTCACGCTGAATTCTGATAGCTTCTCGGATATAACTTCCGTCAATTAATGTTCCGTCAGTATTGATTATTCCGACGATTCCACACATACCGGTCCTCCGCTAATCTATCGCTTCCGACTGTGCCGTTCATGTCCTGCCCAGGCACGTTTTCTGATATCGGAAAGCCATAATAAGTTCGAATAAAGTGTTTTGGCACAGGTTGTCAGATCAACCTCAATCTCGTCATAGCCTTGTAGTATTGCATCGAGTTCAGGACTTCCTTCGAACCATTGGTACAGCATTTCCCTCGTCACTTCAACATGGAATTGAAGGCCGAAGGCATTACGATATCGAAAGGCTTGATTTTCGCAGTCCCATCCTGTGGCAAGGAATGAAGCACCCTGAGGAATATCAAAGGTATCCTCATGCCACTGAAAGACGCGCATCACATGCGAGATTCCCTGGAAGAGCATGTCTTTCTTCCCATCCTCGGTAATGAAGACGTCTTTCCAGCCCAGTTCTCTTTTTTTCGCTTTTCCCACCCATGCATCACACGACCGTGCGATCATCTGCGCCCCGAGACATATCCCGAGGAGGGGGACATTGCCTTCTATTGCCTTTCGTAAAAATCCGACCTCTTCACGCAAAAAAGGGTATTGGTCCTCGTCGTGAACGCTCATGGGTCCGCCCATGGAGACAATGATGTCATAGTCCAATGGGTCTTTCGGAAGGACCTCCCCTTGAGAGAAATTCACCCTCTCGATCTCTATATTCTGAGATATGAGAAAATCTCCCAAGGTTCCCGGTCCCTCGGAGTTTACATGGGTGATAATAAGTGCCTTTTTCACCACAATCAAAGGATCGGCAAATACTTGCTCAGTTCGTAATTACTCACGTGCATGCGGTAGTTATCCCATTCGATCTTCTTGTTTGCAATAAATTTGTTAAAGATATGATCTCCCAGGGCCTCTTTTACCAACTCACTCCTCTCAGTCATATGAATCGCCTGTCCGAGGCTTCCCGGCAGCGATTCGATACCCCTTGTCTCCCGTTCCGTTTCGCTCATCTCAAAAATGTCCTCTTCAATAGGATCGGCCAGACGGTATCTCTCTTGTATACCCTTCATGCCGGCCGCCAGCATAATCGCAAAGGCCAGGTAGGGATTACAAGCCGGATCGGGACAACGAAACTCCATCCGCGTGGCATTCGACTTACCCGGTTTGTACATGGGAACACGGATGAGGGCCGAACGGTTTCTCCTCGCCCATGAGATGTACACGGGTGCCTCATAGCCGGGCACCAGCCGTTTGTAGGAATTAACCCATTGTGCCACAACGGACGACAGTTCCTTGGCATGTTTCAGCAGTCCGGCGATATAACTCTTCCCCGTTTTCGACAAAAAGTATTTGTCGTTCGCGTCGAAGAAGGCATTGCCCTCCTCCCCGAAGAGGGATTGGTGTACGTGCATACCGCTTCCGTTTTCACCGAATATGGGTTTCGGCATGAATGTGGCGTACACACCGTGCTGCATGGCTATTTCTTTAACGGTCAGACGGTATGTCATTGCCGCATCCGCCATTGCGAGAGCTTCCGTATAACGCAGATCGATCTCATGCTGGCTCGGAGCGACTTCATGGTGACTGTACTCGACGGGGATTTCCATGGATTCAAGTGCCCTGATCGTATCACGCCGCAGATCGCTGGCAACATCCAGCGGGGTCAGATCGAAATACCCTCCCCGATCGAGGATTTCAGTTCCCCGCGAATCCTTGAAATAGAAGAACTCGAGTTCCGGGCCCACATTCATGGTATATCCCATCTCTGCGGCCTTCTTCAGATTTCTCTTGAGCGCCCACCGTGGGTCCCCCTCATACGGTGTTCCGTCCGGGTTCAAAATGTCACAGAACATACGGGCGACATTTCCCTGTCCGCTTGCCCTCCAGGGTAGGATGGCAAAGGTGTTTGGATCCGGCTTCGCCACCATATCGCTCTCTTCAATTCTCGCGAATCCCTCTATGGAGGAACCATCAAATCCCATGCCTTCTTCAAAGGCGAGTTCCAATTCCCGGGGTGAAATGGAAAAACTCTTGAGAAAACCGAGTACGTCCGTGAACCACAGGCGGATAAACTCTATATGCTTCTCTTTAACCTCTTTTAAAACAAATTCTTTGTCTTTTATCGGCATAGTTCCATCTCCTTTTTTCTGTAAAAACTACCCTTGCGACACCCCCTTTGTCTTCTTTCTGGTATTGCCCACTCCTTACCATCTTTTTAAAAAAAAGCAACTTTGGTGCCAAAAGCACCGGGTATGAAACGCATGCCTCACGTGGTTGTTATAATTACTGTTATTGCCGTACAACGAAGTAACGCTATGGTAGGCGTGCCATATGATTGCTACTATTATGTAGGATTGTATGCCGGTTACTACTGTTATGTCCGAAAGCGTTTAGAATCTATCTTATATTTCTGCACCCGCAATCCGATGATTCGTTCCGTGGTGCCGAGAATGGTCGCAGCCTGCGACATGTTGCCCCTTGATGTTTTCAGGGCATCCATGATGAGATCGCGCTCATACCGGTCGACCTCGCCCTGCAGCGTTCCATAGGGGATCGTTCCGGAATATGCCGAGGTCTGTAGCGTGGGCGGAAGATGGTATCCATAGATGACACCTTCATTGCTGAGCAGGACCGCCCGTTCAATACTGTTCTCCAGTTCCCTGACATTTCCCGGCCAGTGGTAACTCATGAGCATATCGATGGCATGGGTACAAATACGCTGGATTCTCTTGTTGTTTGCACGGGCGTACCGTTCCACAAAGAAATCGGTGAGAAGCAGAATATCCGATTTTCGTTCTCGAAGCGGCGGTACATAAATAGGGAATACATTGAGCCGATAGTAGAGATCTTCCCTGAACTTCCCCTGTTCCATCAACTGTTCCAGGTTCCTGTTTGTTGCGGCAATCACCCGTACGTCGATCTTCATCGTTTGCGTGCCGCCCACTCGCTCAAATTCTCGTTCCTGCAAAATCCGCAACAGGCGAATCTGCACCATGGGAGGAAGATCGCCCACTTCGTCGAGAAATATGGTGCCTCCATGGGCCAGTTCGAAACGCCCTCTTCTCATAGAGGTGGCTCCCGTAAACGCCCCCTTTTCATGGCCGAAGAGTTCGCTTTCAAGGACCGTTTCCGGAAGGGCGGCACAATTCACCTTGATCAGCGGTTTGCTTGCCCTCATACTGTTAAAATGAATCGCATTTGCTATCAGTTCCTTACCGGTTCCGCTTTCACCCCTGATCAATACATTGGCAGTGCTGTTGGATACATGAGCGATGAGCTGATACACCTCCTGCATTCCCTTTGATTTGCCTATTATGTTTGATGGACGAAACTTTTCTTTTAATTCACTCTGCAGACGCAGATTTTCCTGTATCAGCAGTTCCCGTTCCTCCTGTGTCTGTTGACGGAGTCGGACGGCCTGGGCCACCATGGATGCGATAATCGAGAGGAGTCGAACATCCTCTTTTAACGATATGGTTTCGTCGAAAAGCCTATCGGCGCTGAGCGTCCCTATGACCTCCGTCCCAAGTTTTATGGGGACACAGATGTAAGAAATATCCGTCTTGTGAAGATCTTTTCGGGAACCTGTTCTGTCCAGGAAAAGGGGTTCGTTGGAAATATGGGGAACAATGGCGGGTTGCCCGGTTTCGACAACTTTGCCGGTAACCCCTTCACCTATCTGATAGATCCCCTTTTTTACCTGCAGATCGGATAACCCATGAGCAACCTCAATATACATCTCCCCGCTTTTCCGATTGAGGAGCGTCAAGGTTCCGCGTGTCATTCCCATTTTATCCGCCAGCGCATTGAGAACGGGGCCTACCACTTCTCGGATATCCAGGCTTCGACCAAGGGCTTGGCTTACTTCATAGAGCAAGGAAAGTTCGCTCATTTCCCTGTTTTTCCGGGTTGTAGTATCCTCTTTCTTTTTTTCCATCCTTATATACCCCTTGTAGAACTCGTTTGTTCTCCGATCTGTTTTGTATCCGATTCGCAATGCTACTGCAACCAATTTGTACTTACCCTTTGTGTGAGCGATTACACCGTGTTGTTCCCTCTACAGCCATCGGAACAATCGAAGGGGATAATACTACAATAATGTCGTTTTTGCCAATGTTAATTACGGAGATGTAGCATTATTTCTGCTGTTTGTTGCGGGACAATCTAATAATAAGGTCGTAATATCAAAAAGATATGGATTGTGATATAATATGGTACGAATATTGATAGGCACTGAACCGTAGTAATTTTTAAAAATAGTATACTGGAGGTCTTACAATGAATAGTGGTGATACCGCATGGGTGATGACCTGTGCCGCTCTTGTTTTCATCATGACGCCGGGCGTTGCCTTTTTCTATGGAGGGTTGGCCCGAAGAAAGAACATGTTATCGGTTCTCATGCAGTGTTTTCTTATCATGTGTCTCATGAGTCTGCAATGGGTACTTTTCGGCTATTCCTTGGCTTTTGGGCCGGATGTGGGTCACGGAATCATCGGGAGCCTCAAATGGTTCGGGCTCAACGGGGTTGGCTTCGAACCGTATGACGGATATTCCAGTACGATTCCGCATCTTGCATTTATGATTTTTCAGGCCATGTTCGCCATAATCACGCCGGCCCTGATGGTCGGTGCCTTTGCGGAGCGGATCAAATTTTCCGCCTTTGTTGTACTCATGTTATTATGGACAACCTTTGTGTACGATCCGATCGCACACTGGGTATGGGGAGGTGGATGGCTGAGTAATCTCGGAGCACTCGATTTTGCCGGGGGAATCGTCGTTCATGTCAGTTCCGGAGTGTCTGCACTTCTGATGGCAATCCTTATCGGAAAAAGGATTCGATCCAATGGCGGCGGATTTGCACCTCACAACCTGACCCTGACGGTTCTGGGAGGTGGACTCCTCTGGTTCGGATGGTTCGGATTTAATGCTGGCAGTGCATTGGGAGCGGGAGGCCTCGCCGCGAACGCCTTCGTCACTACCAACACGGCAACGGCCACTGCCGGTCTTACCTGGGCACTGATCGAGTGGCGACGGCTCGGAGCCCCAACGACGCTTGGTATCGTCACCGGCGCGCTTGCCGGCCTTGTTGCCATTACACCTGCCTGCGGATTCGTCAGTCCGATCTCGTCGATAGCAATCGGGGCGATAGCCAGTATGGTTTGTTATATGGCGGTAACTGCAGTAAAGGCAAAATTTGGATACGATGACGCATTTGATGTTTTCGGTGTACATGGTGTAGGGGGAATGTGGGGAACGCTCGCTACGGGACTCTTCGCTGAAAAGGTTATAAACGAAGCCGGATCGAACGGTCTTTTCTTCGGTAACGTCAAGCTGTTTTTCATTCAGGGATTTTATCTTGTCGCATGCATCGCGTATGCCCTCATCGTGACGTGGATTCTCTATAAGGTTGTAGACGCGCTCATCGGTATGAGAGTCAATAGGGAAGATGAACTGGTGGGGCTTGATCTGACCCAGCACCATGAGTCAGCATATACCGTATTAGAATAGGAGAACAGACATGAAATATATCATTGCGATCATACAGCCGCATAAGCTTGATGACGTACGAAAGGAACTTGAGAACGTGGAGGTCAATTTGATTACCGTCTCTAATGTTCTGGGGAGAGGAAGACAGAAGGGATATACGGAAGTGTATCGCGGTATTCAGGAGATCGGTCTTCTCAAAAAAACAAAGATCGAAATTGCGGTGAACGAAGATTTTGTGGAGCCTGCAATCAGTGCTATCACAAAAGGCGCACACACGGGCAAACCGGGAGACGGAAAGATTTTTATCCTTGATCTTAACGAAGTGGTCAGAATCGGAACCGGCGAACGGGGCGGTGTGGCAATCGGATAGTGTAAGATAATGGAAATATGACGCTCACCTCAACAACCCTGGATTATCTATGATATCACATATAGATGATCCAGGGTGTGGGGTTACGTGATAGATCATGCTCTGGATAAGCATGGTGTGTCACGTTCACTAAGTTAACTCATAGGGTCCCGTTACGTGACCGTGACGGAAAGGAAGAGAAGAAAGACCGGCTCCAATCGGTTATCCTGCCAAGACTCTTCTTCATTTATCTCCTTAATAGTAACAGATTACCTTTCTCTGTACGACGTCGGCCAAGATCCTTAGATTGTGTTCGCTTGTATCGAAGACCTTCACAACATCCCGATACTTAACAAAATCAGGTACCAGTTCTTCCATCTTGTTGGTGAAGGTATCCAGCCACTGCACATTATAGATCACGCCCTTTTCCCCCGGGAAGACGGCTACATAAAAGATATTTGTCTCCACAAGATCCTGGAAGAAATGGGTACCGTAGGAGAGTTCAGGCATGAGATTCCCGTCCGAGTAGGCAACTTCACCCAGCACCGAAATGTTGCTGATCTCCGAAAATCCAACCGGGACCCCCAACGAAGGCGTCGTTGAACCCCATCTGCCCGGGCCGAGCAACATAACGTGGAATGTATCCCGGTTTTCGATCTGACGGTTCAATCTCCCCACGATTCTGGCAATTTCATATTTATCCTGCTGATTCAACTGGGTATATTGTGCCGGATCGACATAAATAACCCTGTCGATAGACTCCATAATACCGCCGCCGAAGAAATTGCCTGCAAACTGAAAGAGTATGCTGTCTTCCTTAACATTCTTCGGAAATTCAACCCTCTTTCCCTCTCCCCTTACCTGCAGGGGCCTGCACTGTACCAGATTGATCTTGAAATCGTCTTTATCGGTAAAATTCGTTGTGAATTCAATATCAACCGGATAGTCGTAGATGGTTTCCAGCTTCTTGAGCATCTTGTGCATTGTATCGGTAAATTGGGTGTCCGATAAAAAGTTGTCAAAGGTCAGTACCCATGCCTGTTGATCTTTTATCCCTGCTTCCCGCATCTTTCGATCGGTTTCGTGATCCCGTATCCCAATCTTGTCCATTGGTATGCCAAGTCCTTCGCCGGACAGCGTAAGCACCGGCTTTGTCGTCAGAGCGTTTTGTTCGAGATCGAGAAGGTCAACATTGCGTTGGGAAAACTTCCGTGTATCTTCCATCCCGGCAAGGGGTTTCAAGAGGGGAAGATCCAAAGCGACGATTCGTGCGTAATCTCCTTCAACCCTGTTCACCGCCCTTGTCCCGAGTCCGAATACGAGCCTCAGCATACCCGCCTGAGGATTCATTTCGCTGTTCCATACGAAGGTGTTATGCGAGTTACCGACTCCTGCTAGATCGGGAAAATAGTAATGCTTATGATGTGAACCCGAGACCCGCTGCACGAGAAGGGCCATCTGTTCGTCAGCCTTCTCAAGACCCCGCTGCTTTCGATAGGCCAAGGCGTTCTCATTCATGGCGCTTGCATATATTCTGCGGATGGCATTCTCAAACTGGTCATATCGTTCCTCTGGTGTTCCCTGATTCACCAGAAAGATGCTTTCATACTTGCCAGCAAAGGCATTTCCGAAGGAATCTTCCAGCAAGCTACTGGAGCGTATGATAATAGGCGATTGGCCGAAATACTCAAGCATCCGATAGAACTGTTCCTTCACTTCATCGGGGAAGGTCCCGTCTTTCATTTTTTCCCTGAGGACGCGGGCCGCCCTGAAGTATCCCTCTTTCGTCTTCTGCTCCATGCGGATCTTCCACCAGTTGTTCTGAACCAGATAGGTGTAGAAAACGTCAGACCCGATGTAGAAAGAATCATGTTCCTCGAGGATCCTTGGCCAGTTGAAGTTTTTATCGAGTTCCAGAATTTTCCTGGCTAGGAGCATTCCTACCGTTTTCCCGCCAAGAAATCCGGTACCGATCAATCGCTCCCGTATCCGCAGGAGATCTTCAAGGGAAAAGTTTTCCTTCACGAGGATAGACATTCTTGGTTCCCTGGTAATCATGATCCTGCATATCCTGTCGATCATCTCTTCTTCTTTTTCCGATTCCCAGGGTTTTTCAAGGAGGCTTTCCGCTTCAATGAACAATCGGTCCCAATAGTCAAGACTCCTCTCGCCACGGTCTTTTCTCTTTTTCGATATATCGGAAAAGATATTCGCTGCATTCACGCTGTCAATGATAGGAACAAAGGTATCCCCCTCCTTCTTGTGGGGGAGGAACATGGTGGGCGAATACCGTTTTGAGACCTTGAGAGGATGGATGTACATATTCCCCTTATCCCTATGAACATCAAGAAGTACCTGTGCCGTTTCGCGAATCCGAGCAATCGTCTGGAAGGAATGATTCCCCCTGATAAAGGAAAAATATGCGATAGTATCCAATTCAAAGAGATAGGGACTGGTGATGCTGAAGAAATTCCCTACCATCAGATCGGTAGACCATTCTGAAAGAAGGTTGGATAGACAGTCAAAGACATAATTGACGCCCCTCCCTTCTTTCTTGATAATATTATAGACTTCTGTCGAAAATGTCTCAAAACCGCTTGCCGGATCCAGGTGATACGTGACGACTTGCTGCCCGGGTTTTACAAGCGGTGCGTGATCGGCAAATCGAATATAGATGAGTTTCTTTTCTTCTCTGAGGGATCGTTCCACAAAGAGTCCGGCCACATACCGGTAATCGTCGAGATCGTCCACCTGCCATACCACACTATCCCCGATTCTCAGACCGTTGATAATCGTATCGAGGTTTCCGTGACCCGTACTGATGGAATGTAAGCTTGTAGCGGCCTTCCTCTCCAGCCGTTCTTTCTCTTCCATCGCACGCTGACGGTCCTCTTCTTCCTGCTGGAGGAGACGAACCGCCTGGGCAATCATGGACGCAATAATGGTGAGGAGACGAAGATCTTCCTTCAGCGAGATCGATTCATCGAACACCCTGTCGGCACTGAGCGTGCCTATTACTTCGCTCTGATTCTTGATGGGAACACAGATGAACGATATGTCCTTTTTCGGAAGATTTTTACGTACCCCCGTGCGATCCAGAAATAAGGGTTCATCGGAGATCTTGGGCACAATCATGGGTCGTCCCGTTTCGACAACCCTGCCGACAACACCTTCCCCTATCTTATATTTTCCTCTCGCTTTTTGCGCCTTGGAAAGGCCTTGCGCGGCCTCGATAAAGATTTCTCCCGTTTCCCTGTTCAGGAGTGTAATAAAACCTCTCGTCATACCCATGAATTTATCGAGAGAACGGAGAATTGGTGCCCCTATCTTTTTTACATCTTTGTCCTGTTCCAGAACACGACTGACCTCCCAAAGAAGTGATAGCTCTTTGGTCCCTCTTCCGGTTGTTGATATCTGATCCATTACTGACCTGCCCCCCTTATAAATACAACAAAATACCTTTGTGTGATATACATGCTCGTATCATTAGATTATCTTTCTGCGCTATATATTTCCTGGAGTGACCGTACCGTCAGAGTCTCATGCCTGAGAGCATCAATTGCGTTTACCATGGCTTTGGCTCCCGAGACGGTTGAAACAATGGGTAAATTACGGGAAAGTGCCGTGCTTCGTATCGTAATCTCATCGCGTCTCGGTTTCGGACCGCTCGGTGTGTTGATGAGAAGTTCCACGTCCCGGTTCTTGATGTAGTCCAGAATATTCGGTCTGCCCTCATCAAGCAGGGGAAGTTGTGTGACGGAGACCCCGTGATCCCTGAACGTTTGCGCCGTGCCCGGCGTTGACAGTATCTCAAACCCCAGGTCAACGAATCGTTTCCCGATTTCGACAATATCGCGTTTATCGTAATCCTTGACACTGATAAACACCTTCCCGGAATTGGGAACTGTCTGTCCGGCGGCAATCTGACTCTTGGCAAAAGCGACACCGAGATCCGGATCTATTCCCATGACCTCACCCGTGGATTTCATCTCCGGTCCCAGTAGGGTATCGGCGCCATAAAATCTCTTGAAGGGAAGGACCGATTCCTTAACCGAAAAATATCGAGGTTCGGGATCACTGAGTATTCCCTGATCCTTGAGGGATTGACCGACCATTATCTTTGTGGCGATCTTGGCCAGTGGTACACCGGTAGCCTTTGAGACAAAGGGAACCGTTCGAGACCCCCTGGGATTTACCTCCAGTACGTACAGTTCATCTCCCTTAACGGCATACTGAATATTGATCAGTCCCCGTACGCCCAGTTCAAGGGCCATACGTCTCGTCGTATCCTTTATCTCAGCGAGCATCTCCTTTTTAATTGAATATGAGGGGATGACCATGGCGCTGTCGCCCGAGTGGATACCGGCATGCTCGATATGTTCCATAATGCCGCCTATGATCACATCACTTCCGTCGGAGACGGCATCGACGTCGACCTCGAGGGCATCTTCGAGAAATTTGTCTATCAGCACGGGATGGTCCGGTGATGCCTCGAAGGCTTCCTTCACAAATCCTCTCAGATCTTCCCGACGCCATACCACTACCATGGCCCGTCCGCCGAGTACATAGGAAGGACGAATCAATACGGGATATCCGATTCGTTCGACAATCTCTTCGGCTTCTTCAAATGAGAGCGCTGTGCCGTTTGCAGGCTGTCTGATATCCAGCAGGTCGGCCATTTCCTTGAAAAGCTTTCTGTCTTCGGCCCGGTCAATGGCCTCCGGAGACGTTCCCAGAATCTTTACGCCATTCTGCGCCAGAGGTAAGGCCAGGTTCAGAGGTGTCTGACCGCCGAGCTGGACGATAACTCCTTCGGGTTTTTCCGTTCGGGCGATATTGATGACATCCTCCAGCGTTAGAGGTTCAAAGTAGAGTCTGTCCGAAATATCGTAATCGGTGGATACCGTTTCGGGATTGGAGTTGACCATGATCGTCTCATACCCCTCCTCCTTGAGCGCCATGGAGGCATGCACACAGCAGTAATCGAATTCTATCCCCTGTCCTATCCTGTTCGGTCCGCCACCGATGATCATCACCTTTTTGGTTTCGCTTCCCCTGCTTTCGTCCTCTTCCTCGTAGGTCGAGTAATAGTAGGGCGTATAAGCCTCGAATTCGGCGGCGCAGGTATCGACGAGCTTATAAACCGGTTTTACCCCGTCCTTCTCCCTTATGACCCGAACGCGAGCTGGTTCTATGCCTATGATATTGCCGATCTGACGGTCTGAAAAACCGAATTGTTTGGCCTTTTTCATGACGTCGACGGGGAGAGTACCGCTACCATTGAAGGCACTGATCGTTGCTTCCATGTCGACGATCTCTTTGATGTTCTGGAGAAACCATGGATCTATTCCCGAGAGTTGGGCTATCCGCTCAATGGGAAGACCCTTTTCTATGGCACATCGTATGTAGAAGAGCCGCTCCACGGTAGGTCGGGTGAGAAGCGCATCGCTGTATTCGCAGTCCTCACCTTTCATTCTGTCAAGCCCGGTCAGCCCCGTTTCAAGCCCCCTCAGCCCCTTCTGGAGCGCCTCTTTGAAGGTTCTGCCGATGGCCATCGTCTCCCCCACCGATTTCATCGATATGGTAAGGGTGTCCTCTACACCGGGGAATTTTTCAAAGGCGAAGCGGGGTATCTTGACCACACAGTAATCGATGGTCGGTTCAAAGGATGCCGGAGTTTGCTTGGTAATATCATTCGGAATTTCATCAAGGGTGTACCCGACGGCGAGTTTTGCGGCGATCTTCGCGATAGGAAACCCCGTTGCCTTCGATGCCAGAGCTGATGATCTTGACACACGGGGATTCATTTCGATTACCACTACACGCCCTGTTTCGGGATTGACAGCAAATTGTATGTTGGAGCCCCCCGTTGCAACACCCACCTTTCGAATAACCGCGATGGACGCATTACGAAGGTACTGGTATTCCTTGTCCGTTAATGTCTGAGCGGGTGCGACGGTGATGGAATCGCCCGTATGAACCCCCATGGCATCAAAGTTCTCTATGGAACAGATAATGACCACGTTATCAGCATGGTCCCGCATGACCTCGAGTTCGAATTCTTTCCATCCCAGTACGGATTCCTCTATGAGGATCTCGTTTATCATGCTCTGCTCGATACCATGAGAGGCGTAGTCTTCGAACTCTTCGGCATTATAAGCCAGGGCACCGCCGGTACCGCCAAGGGTAAAGCTGGGACGGATAACAAGAGGGAAGCCTATCTCTCCCGCAATTTCCCGGGCTTCCTCCATGGAATGGGCCACCTCGCTTCTGGGAACGTCAAGTCCGATCTCCGCCATAGCGTCCTTGAATTCCTCTCTGTCCTCAGCCCTCTTGATGGCTGCCAGATCGGCACCAATCATCTCCACATTGTATCGTTCAAAGACCCCCCGTTCGGCAGCCTCAACGGCCGTATTGAGGGCCGTCTGCCCGCCAATGGTTGCTAGGACGGCATCGGGTCGTTCCTTTTCGATTATCTTCTCGATTATATCTGCCGTAATCGGTTCAATATAGGTCTTGTCGGCCATCTCGGGGTCCGTCATAATGGTGGCCGGATTCGAATTCAAGAGGACCACTTCGTACCCTTCTTCGACAAGAGCCTTACAGGCCTGGGTGCCGGAGTAATCGAATTCACAGGCCTGTCCGATGACGATAGGTCCTGAGCCGATAATTAAAATCTTTTTTATATCAGTACGTTTTGGCATAAATTGCAACTATTCCCATTCGATGGTGCTGGGCGGTTTTGAGCTGATGTCGTAGACAACACGATTCACGCCCCTCACTTCGTTGATTATTCTCGACGATATTTTCCCCAGAATCGCATAGGGGAGTTTGACCCAGTCGGCCGTCATCGCATCAAGACTCGTGACAACTCTCAGGGCCACCACATTATCATAGGTTCGTTCATCGCCCATCACTCCCACGCTTTTAACGGGGAGGAGGACGGCAAAGGACTGCCAGATATCATAGTATCCTTCGTAATCTATCAGTTCTTCGTGAACGATCATATCGGCATCCCGAAGGATGGCAAGGGACTCTTCGGTAACTTCTCCGATGATGCGCACCCCCAGGCCGGGACCCGGGAAAGGCTGTCGCTTCAGGAGACTTTCCGGTAATCCCAACTCTTTCCCAAGGACCCGTACTTCATCCTTAAATAACTCCCTGAGAGGTTCCAGGAGTTCAAAATCAAGATCGTCGGGCAGACCTCCCACATTGTGATGGCTCTTGATTGTTGACGAGGGTCCACCGAAAGCCGATCGGCTTTCCACGACGTCGGGATAGAGTGTCCCCTGTGCGAGAAACCGGGCCGATTTTACACGCGCTGCCTCGTCTCTGAAGACATTGATAAAGGTTTCACCGATGATCTTTCTCTTTCTTTCGGGATCGGTCACTCCTTTCAGTGCGTCGATAAATTGCGCACCTGCGTCGGCAATACGGAAGTCGAGCTTGTAATCTCTGGTAAAGAGGGTGCGGATTTCATCCACTTCTCCCTTTCGCAGGAGTCCGTTATCCACAAAGATGGCCTTCATCTGACTGCCGACAGCACTGTTTATGAGTGCGGCGGCAACGGCGGAGTCGACACCGCCCGAAAGACCGCAGATCACATTGGAATCACCGACCGTATCTCTGATCCGTTTCACCGACTCTTCGGCGAACCTGCCCATGGTCCAATCACCTGCACATCCTGCCACATGAAAGAGGAAGTTTTTGATAATCTCGGCCCCTTTCGGCGTGTGAACCACCTCGGGATGGAACTGAATACCGAATATGCTTCCTGTTGCATCGACCATCGCCGCGATCGGGCAATCATGGGTACTCGCCAGTACGCGAAAACCTTCGGGAACTGCCGTAACATGATCTCCGTGACTCATCCAGACGTTGAGGGGGGACTCCATACCCTGAAAAATACCCTCCGGTTTCGCAAGTTCGATCAGAGCGGGACCGTATTCACCACCCCTTCCCTTGTTCACTGTGCCACCGAGAAGTTTTGTTATGAGCTGCATCCCGTAGCATATGCCCAGTATGGGTATGCCGAGAGAAAGGATCTCACGGTCCATAGAGGGGGAATCCGGGGTGAGAACC
>Ga0209203_1001655_pt1 | contig 15931 bp, 10 predicted proteins | sample AD_UKC109_MetaG_FD_184423 | JGI IMG/M metagenome (GOLD analysis project Ga0209203, IMG submission 184423) | Active sludge microbial communities of municipal wastewater-treating anaerobic digesters from Hong Kong - AD_UKC109_MetaG (SPAdes)... | ecosystem: Engineered > Bioreactor > Anaerobic >... | reverse complement strand
AGATTCTTGCCATGGATACAGCAGAGACGGATGCATACCTTGCCGGTCAGAAGGGCTTCAATGTGGAGAATATCGAGCTGCTGGCCCAGACCCTGGCCGATACCGGGATGACCCCCGCGCCGCCGGTCTCCTTCGCCATGCTTGAGAAAGCGCTGCAGCTCTATGAGATATGCAACCTTCGTGACAGAACCTTCTCGTTTGAACGTGAAGCCGCAATCAGTCAGTTAAGGGAGGCGCTGAAGCCTGACAGCAGTGTTATACCTCCAATGTGACCGGCCGGGAGCCTGACCAGGTAGTGCCAATGTCACCTCCCCTGTTCGCAGAATGCAATAATGAATTAATTTTATACCAGTTTTCTGATAACCCCTTTTATTTCTCTTGAGATGATCAAGTACCACAAGACCGCGAATGGCATTTCAATTGCCGAGATCCTGCCAGGTTCAGAGACTATAGGCACAACTGATGACCTGCTTGATATCCTCGCTGATGCCGGTTATAATGGCAGCACCGGGCTTATAGTCCATTCCGCAACGCTCAGCAAGGATTTTTTTGATCTCAGAACCGGTCTCGCCGGTGAGATCCTTCAGAAGTTTTCCAATTACAGGATGAAACTGGCCATCATCGGCGACTTTGCAGAAGTAAAGAGCAAGGCTCTGCGCGACTTCATCCGTGAGAGCAATACAAGGGGAACCATAAATTTCACAGGATCGGCTGAGGAGGCCATAAACAGGCTTGACAAATGGAAATAGCATCCTCCGTCCTGACCGGATTACTTATAGTACTGCCCATTCTGTTGATCCGCTACCTTCTGACCTCACTACTGAACAGGGAAGCCGTTAAGAGGGCCGCATTCTTCCCTCCGACGCAGGGTCTTGAAAATCCGGCTTACTGGATTAATATCGGAACCACCCTTCTGCTTCTGGTTATTCCGTTCTTCCTGACGATAAAGCTGACCGGCTTCATGGGAATAGCCGGCATCGAACTCTCCCTTACTGCCCTGGTGCTATATGGCATCAGCATCATCCATTTTGCCAGGCCCGACGCCAGCGGCATCAACCGGTCAGGATTGTACACCGTCTCGCGCAATCCGATGTATGTTGCCTTCTTTTTATACTTCCTGGGCGCATGCATGCTGACCCGCTCATGGCTGCTTCTGGCAGTCCTGCTGATTTTCCAGGGTTCCGTTCACTTCATGATCCTTGCCGAGGAGCGCTGGTGCAGGGAGACCTTTGGTGAGCCCTTCATCAATTACTTGCATAAGGTCAGAAGATACGTGTAAATGTCATTGAGAGAATAGAATGATTAACCCGCTATCAAATTATTTCATGAACGAACAGCAAGAACATATCCTAAAATGTTGTCTAACATAAGCCCCCTGCTCCGATAGTCCTTTTTCTGACAAAGGGTGTTGAAAAATATCCGGGAAAACCATTTCTTTGTACAAATGCCCTATCTAACCCTGGCCGTGATGCATATCGGTACTCAATCAGAAAACCACCAGGGCAGACCCGGATCAATAATTGATCATCCGTCTGAACGGTGCTATTTTGTTAACCTTCAGACGGTGCGATGACCAGCATATCAGACCCTTCCATATTTCAGCGGATTAAGAACGGGGACGAGAATGCATTCAGCAGTCTCTTCAATACATACTATGCACCTCTTTGCCAATTCGCCGTCTCATACCTGAAGGATACTGATCAGGCCCGGTCACTGGTACAGCAGCTTTTCGTAGATATCTGGCAAAAGCGTGACCGTATAAAGGTAGAAATATCGGTAAAGTCGTACCTCTATCACTCGGTTAAGAACAGGTGCATCGATATCCTCCGCAGGAGCAGTAGGAGTGAGGAACTCAGCGCCATAACCGCCGGTGAGGCATCTGTTCCCTTCAGGGATCTTATAGAAGAGGCTGAGTTGACAGAGCGCATAAGCAGGGCAATTGACAGACTGCCTCCCAGGTGCCGCGAAATATTCATCCTCTGTCGATCCATGAATCTGAAATATTCGGAGATCGCCAGACAGCTTGACATCTCCGTCAAGACGGTAGAGATGCAGATGGGCATCGCGCTTAAGAGGCTTCGCCGGGAGCTGTCAGAGAAGTAATCCTTCCGGGTCCTGACCGATCAAAAAAATAATTCTGCACCCATTACAGGGTTACCCCTTTTTTTTTCGTCTTAAGTCTGTAATAACTTTGACAGTGAAGACGAAGAACCATATAAATATCCTTATAGGCAAGGTCGTTTCAGGCAATGCAGGACCCGGAGAACAGGAAGAACTGAATGAACTGCTGAGATCATCCGAAGAGGTGCGCATCCTCTTTGAAGAGAGTAAGAAGGCGTGGGAGAAAGGCGTAACCCATATTCCGCAATCACTCCTTGACGGGGACAAGACCAGGCTACGGGCAGAGTATTGCCGGCACCTGTCAGAAAAGGTCAGGAGGTCCGGAAGACGCCTGGTTATTTATAAGATTGCAGCGATGCTGGCATTGCCCATAGGCCTGGCAGTGGGTTTTTATTTGCTCGACAGAAGCCCTTCTCCGCGCAGTGATGTTCCCAACCTGTGTGAGGTTGCAGCACCGTCAGGCAACATCTGCAGCTGCATCCTGCCTGACGGAACAAAGGTATGGGTGAATGCAGGATCCTCGGTAACTTATGACATCGCTGATTTCAACAGGCGCTCCAGGACAGTCTCCATCTCCGGTGAGGCCTATTTTGAGGTGGCAGCCAATGAGAAAAAGCCTTTCAGGGTGATAACTCCGTATGCTGATATTAAAGTCACCGGCACAGCCTTCAACGTGAGCTCGTGCACGGAGACGCAAAGATTTGAGGTTGTGCTGTCGGAGGGTACCATAGACCTTCAGTTCAAGGAAGGTGCCATGAAGACATACAGTCTGAAATCCAACCAGCGCCTGATCTATTTCGCAATGAATGACGAGATTGACCTCCTGACGGTTGATCCAAGGCTCTTCACCTCCTGGCGTAATGGAGAACTGATCTTCAAGGATGCAACTCTTAATGATATCATTGCCGAGCTTGAGAGAATTTACAATATCAGCTTTCACCTGACACCTGCTTCAATCGGAGAGATGAGGTTCAGGGGGATGTTCAGCTACAACAACAACCTTATTGAGGCGCTTGAAAAGATCAACAAGACCTCGGGTATAAGCTACTACATCAAAGAAAATGAAGTATGGTTAACCAAAACTAACTAAAAACTGATGCCTATGAAACATGAATGAACGTGTAACCCTATCCGGGGGGAAAGGCAAAAAAGAAGAGGGAAACTGTGGTGGCTTTCCCTCTTCACGAATCTCTTCCCCAGCCGGAAAACCAGCTAAAAGAAGTATTCATCAAAATCATGTAAATGTATGAAAAATTTACTTAATGCTGCCGGGAGGCTCCTTCCCTGCAATAAAAAACTGTTTCTTACTATGCGCTTCTCTCTTCTCCTTCTTATATGCTCCATCCTTACAGCCAATGCCGCCAGCGTTTACTCGCAGAATGCCAAGCTCAGCCTGAAGCTTGATGACGCTACGCTTTCGGAGGTATTCGATGCAGTTGAGGAGCAGTCGGAATTTGTGTTCTTCTACAACCGCGATTATTTCAATGACAGCAGGTTGGTATCAGTCAATTTTGAGGATAAACAGATTAGTGAGATCCTGAATGAACTGTTCACTGGTGAGCCGGTCACATATGAAATCTATGACCGGAACATCCTGTTGAAGATCCCCCCCTCTATATCAACCGGATCGGGGAAGAAGTATATGCAGCAGGAACCTGCCGTCTCGGGAGTGGTTACTGACGTCACCGGGCAGCCCATCCCAGGTGCAACAATTGTGGTAAAAGGTACTCTGCAAGGCACGGTGACCGACACTGAAGGACGGTTTGCCTTTGCAGAGATGCCTGCAGGGGCAGTGCTCGTCTTCTCCTTCGTGGGTATGCAGACACAGGAGGTACCTGTCGGGGCACAGAAGCGAATAGATATCGTGCTGTCAGAAGATGTAATAGGTATTGACGCTGTTATTGCCATCGGCTATGGCACACAGAAAAAAGCGACTCTGACCGGGTCAGTGGCTGCCGTCCAGGGCGAAGACCTGGCCAGAACGCCTGCCTCAACCCTCTCCTCAACAATGATAGGGCGCATGCCGGGTGTGATAGTGAACACCCGCAGTGCCAGTCCGGGCGAAGAAAATCTCCAGATAAACATCCGCGGGAAAAGCTCGTGGCAATCGGGTAACAATCCGCTCATAATAATTGACGGAATTGCTAACCGCAGCGGGTTTGAGAGACTGAACCCCAACGACATCGAGAGCATCTCCGTATTGAAGGATGCCTCGGCAGCCATCTATGGATCACGTGCTGCCAACGGTGTTATCCTCGTCACCACCAAACGGGGCCGCGACGGCAAACCAACTCTTGAATATACGGGCGATTTCGGCCTGACACAGCCTACACGGGTACCGGAGATGGCCAGGTCATGGCAGTTTGCACAGTACTATACCGAGGCCCAGAGAAGTGGATTCATCTACTCCGCAGAAGAGATAGAAAAATTCCGCCAGGGTGCAGACCCCAACCTCTACCCGAACTATAACATTGAAGACTATATCCTCCAGAAAGTGGCCCCGCAGTCATCCCATACCTTTTCGATCCGCGGAGGTAATAACATCGTGAAATATTATATATCCAGCAGATACCTCTATCAGGACTCATACTTCAAAGAGGGTATAGATGACTACAACTCTTATAATGTGCGCTCCAACCTTGACGCCGTAATCACCGAGAACCTAAAGCTCTCCGTCAATCTCTCCGCAAGAAGGGATGATGTAACAAGGGCTATCGGTTCCAATTCGGTTTACAACGTCAATGTGGGTTACACCAATATAGGCTTCTTTGAGTGGATGCTCGGCAACAGGCCAACAGAGCCTATCTTCTATGCCAACGGACTGCCCGCTCCCATCTATAACGTCAACCTCGTTGAGATGATCAGGGGCAAGGCTGGGCAGAAGGATGACAGGACCGGAACGGTTAACTCACAGGCCACAGCCAGGTGGGATATGCCCTTCATCACTCAGGGACTCTTCCTTGAGGGTACAGCCGCGTATGACTTTGTAAACGTAAGGACCAAGGAATTTGCAAAGAGTTATGACATGTATGCCTGGGACAACTCCACCGGCGAGTACGTCAACCTGAATGTGAACCCGGTGATGAGCAGGAGCCTGAATGACTATTTCTACAACTCATACAGCACCACCCTGAGTGCCAAGCTGGGTTATGAAAGAAGCTTCAGCAGGCATAACATCAATACCTTCGTTGCGTATGAACAGTACTCCATCCTCTATGAATGGATCAATGCCACCCGTAATACCTTCCTCTCCGACCAGATCCCGTATCAGTTTGCCGGCGATGCCAACACACAGCAAAATGAAGGATCAGGATATGAGTTCGCCTACCGTAATATCTTCGGAAGGTTTGGTTATAACTACGCCGAAAAGTACCTCATTGATTTCACGCTTCGCCGAGATGAATCACTAAAATTCCCTCCTGAAAAACGTGCCGGGCTCTTCCCTGGCATCTCCATTGGGTGGAGGTTATCCGAGGAACCCTTTATCAAGGACAGGTTCACCAACGTTGACTTCCTTAAGGCAAGGGCTTCATTCGGGCAGATGGGAAGCGACAATGTAGGCGACTACCAGTACCTCTCTTCAGCCTCTCTCTGGAGCACTTTTGACTCATATGTCTTCGGCAGTGATCCATCGGTGGTCTGTACGCTCTATTTCACCGGGACACCCAACCCCAATATTACATGGGAAGTTGCCAACACATGGAACATAGGACTGGAGGGAACTCTTTGGAAAGGGTTGCTTGGCTTTGAAGCAGAGTACTTCCTTTCAAGGCGAAGCAACATCCTTGCAACACGAAACGCCTCGGTGCCCACCTATGCCGGGATGACCCTTCCTGATGAAAACATCGGGAAAGCACAGAACCAGGGTGTTGAACTGATGCTGTCACACAGGAACAGCGTCAGCAATTTGAGGTATAACCTCTCCGGTAACATAGCCTTTACCAGCAACAAGATCATCTATATGGATGAATCGCCCAATGTCCCCGACTACCAGAAAAGAGAAGGTTACCCGATAGACTCGTGGCTTCTGTATCAGACTGATGGTATCTTCAATACCCAGGAGGAGTTTGATGCCACACCCGTCAAACGCCCGGGAGCACGCGTGGGAGACATTAAGTATATCGACGTCAACAAAGACGGCGCCATTGATGATAACGACAAGATAAGACTATACCACTCATGTATACCGAAGATCATCTTCGGCCTGAACAGCGATTTTGAGTTCAGGGGATTTGAACTGAGCATCCTCTTCCAGGGCCAGGCAGGGGCGAAGACATATGTCAATCCCAACGAAAGGAACGGCGATATTAACCTTCCGCTCTGGATTTATGATAACCGCTGGACACCGGAGACAGCTGAGAGTGCTACTATTCCGAGGCCATTCTATCACAGGGCCGAGAGCTACAACACCCTCAAGTCCGATTTCTGGTTGAGAGATGCCTCATTCCTGAGACTGAAGAACCTGCAGCTAGGTTATAACCTGCCCGTTGACCTTATCTCAGTGGTCGGCCTCAAAGGCGCAAGATTCTACGTGAGCGGTTCCAACCTGTTACTGATTGATAAAATCAAGCATTATGACCCGGAAGTGGTTAATGACCTGGGAGTCTACTACCCCGCAACAAGGATCTATAACTTCGGAGTTAACCTTACTTTCTAGTAATGCAAAACTTTAAAACCATGAGAAATATATATAAAATCCTAGTGGCTGTAATTCTATCCTTCAGCCTCTTTGCCTGCAGCGATGAATTACTCGACAAGCAACCTCTTGATAAATTCTCTGAAGCATCGGTCTGGCAGGATCTTAACCTGGCCGAGGCATATGTCAATAACCAGTACAAGGTATTGCCTAAGCTGGGCTGGTATGAATGGATAAGGGCATACCAGCTGAGTTGCTTCACCGACGAAGCAACTCATAAATACGGGTACCACAGTATATATGATTACTGGGGAGGAATAATGGGCCCCTCCATTCCTACAGGAATAGATGTCTGGAGATATCATTACGGATTTATCAAGGGATGTAACGAGTTCCTTCAGAAGATTGACACCTATATTCCTGAAGATGATGAGGAAGAAGCCATTAAAGACAGACTCACCGGTGAGATTTACGCCCTGAGGGCCTGGAGCTATATGGATCTGGCTGCCCGCTACGGGGGGGTAGTCCTTATCACAGAACCCTTCGGTCTCAATGATGACTTCCTCAGGACAAGGAGCACCTTTGACCAGACCGTTGAGCTTGTTATAAGTGATCTCGATAATGCCATCCAGCGACTGCCGCTCAGCTACCCCGATGACAGCAATTGGGGAAGGATAACTAAAGGCGCCGCCATGGCAATGAAGTCAAGGATGCTGCTCTATGCCGCCTCTCCCCTCTTCAATCCAACGAATGACATAACAAAATGGGAACAGGCAGCCGCTGCCGCAAAGGCAGTGATTGACCTTGATCTGTATGAGATGGAAGGCGATTTCAAACAGATGTTCCTTACCAACAAGAACCGGGAGATCATCCTCTCAAGGGGTAATGATGCGGTTAACAATGACGGATACTTTGATTATTTTGAGGTTGCAGAAGGACTCGGCGGCGGTATTGACGGGAACGACTACAACGGTGGATGGTCATCCACTATGGTTGGACAGGCTCTTGTTGACGATTTTGAATGGGATGACGGCACCATGTTTGACTGGGAAAATCCGGCTCACGCTGCCGATCCGTACGGTATCGGTGAGAACGGCCAGGTTGATGGCAACGGTGATCCGCTCAGGAAGCGTGACCCGCGGTTCTACGCAAGCATTACCTTCGACGGCAGCCCGTGGATCTCGGACTCGCTTGTTCAGTTCTGGATCTGCGAGGAGTCAAACAACTATAACCTCAATCCCTTCAATCCCTCATTCACTCTCTCTTATACGGTATACGGGCGTAACAGCATCGGTAACCCGAAGAGATGGGGCGTGGCTGAAACAGGCTACTCCTACAGGAAATCGATGGATCCCTATTATAACATCGACAAGGAGCAGTTTCCGCGAAGCACACCATGGATCATCATTCGCTATGCAGAGATACTGCTGAACTATGCCGAGGCTTCCTTCGAGGCAGGAGACCCTGATGTAGCAATCCACTGGATCAACCAGGTAAGGGCACGTGTTGACATGCCCCCGATAAGCGGCAGCGGTGACGAGCTCAGAGAGATTATCCGGCATGAAAGAAGAGTGGAACTCTGTCTTGAAGGGCACCACTTCTACGATGCCCGCAGGTGGATGATAGCCCATGAGACCTTTAATAAGCCTCTCGTGGGGGTCAGGATCGTCAAGGATAAGTTCTCAGACACCAAAGTCTATAACCTGTTCGAATACGAACAGAGATCATGGCCCGAGAAATATTATCTACAACCCATTCCCCAGTATGAACTGGAAAAGGTGACCCTGCAGCAAAACCCGGGATATTGATAACTGCAGACCGGTTATCCGGAAGCAATGACCTGGAAGGGGCGTTACAAGGCAGGCAAGCCCCGCCCCTTCCTTTTTTATTAACTTGATAATTAATCCTTCTTAAGAATGAAAAACATACTGATGCTGGCATTGCTCTTTCTGATCGCGTCTGTCAGGTGTCATCCTGCCGGCGACGGTGAGAAAACAGTGACCGGCAATCCCGCCCTGGAGAGTTTCGTGGTCAGGAGCCATGAGCTGAACCTGAAGGTGAGGTACGAGAATCCTGAACGGAGACTCTCCTTCAGCAACTATAATGGCGATTACCTCCTCTGGAAGGAGGAAGCCGGAAGGAAGTTCGCCGAGCTGCTCTCCTACACACCTCCGGGCCTGAAAAATGTCAGGCAGTTACGCAACCTCAGGATTGAGAACATCACCTACCGTGCCCTCGTCATGGAGGTGAGTCCTGACCTCTCCATCCCCGCTTACCTTCTGGAGCCCGACGGCGAGATAAAGGGAGCCGTCATGGCCATCCAGGGTCACGGTTCCGTTGAAAACGTTATAGGGCTCAGTGACGACTACCACCACATGTTCGCCTATGAGCTTGCAAAGGATGGTTACCTGGTGATAGCCCCAAACCTGAGAGGATTCACCGCTCTGAGTGATGTAGCGGTACAACTCCCCGTTGACCGGCTCGACTATTCTGTGGCGCACTCACACTTCACCCTGGTGACACACCTCAACCTGCATGGTGAATCGCTTTTAGGAAAAACAATTGAAGACCTGATAGCATGGGAGAACTGGGTCTGCAACCAGTACCACCTCGATGAGATCGCCGTTGCAGGCATCTCATACGGGGGCGATCTTGCCCTCTTCTACCCGGTCTTCTCTGACAGGGTCAGCAAGATCTTTGCCAGCGGCTCTCTGGGCTCATTCAACGTAATCTTCTCACAGTGCTACAATGCCCCGGCCCACGGTATCCCCGGAGTGCTGAGATGGTTTGACAGGAGTGACCTCACGGGCCTGAATGCACCCCGGCCCATCATGCTCCACTATGGTGAGCTTGACACCCCGTCAGAGACGAACAACTCGGCCTCATACAATGAAACCGTTGAGCCTTCCGTCACCGAGCTCAGGGAGATCTATTCAGCTGCCGGGGCAGAGGACAGGATACTGTTCCATGTCTCCCCCGGAAGATGGCATGAGATGGATGTGGCTGTTCTGAAAGAGTTCTTAAACGACAATCATTAATAAGTGGACGAGATGAAAATAACTGATAGTAAATATTTATTTACCAGTGGCAAATGTATCCTTTGCGTGGTTCTGCTCCTCTTTCTTGTAGCAGGAGGGTGCAATGAGCCTGCCGAACCGGATCATATTTACCGGGTCACCCTGCAAACCACCGCGAAGACACCCTCCAGCCCGCTGCTGTTCAGCCACTTCGTGGAGATAGGATTCGGTTACCAGATACAGCCGATGATGGCAGAGAAGTTCTTTAACCGCAGCTTCGAACCCATTCCACCTTATAACGGCAAAACCAAAAACTCGTTCGGTCTGTTGCTCCCCGAAGGCAGGTACATAGATAACTGGAGCGGTGAGGCATGGTACCACAGCGGGTATGCCCATGACAACTGGTACGTTACCCCTGGTAAACCCGGAAATCCGGCAATTATCAGTGATGACCTCACCTATTTCGTTACTGAGTCTCCCGACATTGACGTCAAAATGGAGCTGCGCGACAAGGACGGCATCCATGGCGAACAGTATGTACGCATAGTGAACAGTGAAATCAACGGATGGGGTGGCATAGCACAGGACGGTAAGTTCTTCCAGACGGACATAAGTTACCATTTCAGCGGCTACCTCAGATCAGTCTCGGGTAATGATACCGTGGAAATTCGCCTGACAACCGGGGAGGATCCTGACACTCCTTTCTTCAGTAAAAGGGTCAGACTCAACAACGAGTTTAATAAATACGAATATGACATTCCTTATACCCGGCCTGACGGTATGGTTACCTTCACACTCCTCATAGGACCAGGGGCCATTGTTGAGGCTGATGCCTTTTCCCTGATCCCTGATGATCACTTCTACGGATGGAAGAGGGCCACACTCGATGTGATGAGGCAACTCAATCCCGGGCTGATTCGCTTCCCCGGAGGATGCTTCGCTTCGTTCTATAACTGGAAGGATGCCATAGGTGAAAAAGACTCGAGGGTACCCCAGCCGTCATGGTTCTGGGGTGGTCTCAATGACAACGACTTCGGCACTGAGGAGTTCGCCATGCTCTGTAATGAGATCGGGGCTGAGATGATGATGTGTGTCAACCTCTGTCTGCCGCAGAAGAGAAAATACCTCAACAGCAAACAGAACGCCTGGCAGTATATCAACTATGACCTCCCTCAGTTCGCCGACGCGGAACAGGGGATCAGGGATGCTGCTGACTGGGTGGCATACTGCAACCTTGAGGAAGGTACTCACCCCATGGCTGATCTGAGGGTAAGAAATGGCTTTAAGCAACCCTTCGGCGCCAGGTACTGGGAGATGGATAACGAGACTGCACGCTGGCTCAATGCAGAAGAATACGCCAATGAGGTGGTCCGGTATTCAAAGGCCATGAAAGCTGTTGATCCGACTATAAAGATCGGTATGGTCACCTATGATTACGGCGAGGGTGTGCCGCTGATGCTTGAGATAGCCGGCAAACATATAGATTTTTTTGCCGACAGGGACGACGGTGGTGAGGGCCGGCTGGAAGGCATGATAGCACTGTTGAACGAATACAACAGCAGGAACAGCACTGACATTAGGTATTGCAATACCGAGTGGCAGGTACACCCCTATTCGGCACCCAATCCCAAGGAAGAGGTTCCTGAACGTTTCCTGTACGGGCATAAGACGAAGATAAAGAGGGCAATGGTCCTTGGCACCTGGCACTGCGGCCTCAGGGCAGCAGGGTTCCTGATGCACTGGCAACGGCAGGGCCATATGGTTGACTTTGTGAACTATAACAACCTCGCCAACACTCACGGGCAGGCAGTCATCGAGACACCAAAGGAAGGCGCCTACCTCACTGCACCGGGTAAGCTGTATGAGCTTATCTCAAGGAGTCCCGGCCGGTACCCGCTGGTGATAGAGGATTACGAGGCCAAAAGGAACGATATGATACAGGGACAGGCTGTCTACAGCCTGACAAAAGACACCCTGGTGATCCACGCCCTGAACCGAACTGACACGGCACAGACGGTGATGTTTGACCTCTCCCGCCTGGGGACACAATACAAAATGATGAGCGTAACGATGCTGGATGCAGATGATATCTTTGCACGGACCAGGATTGACATGCCTGATGAGATCAGGAGGAGTGACCGGACTCAGAGGGTCAGATCAGATAAGATAGTGCTTGCAAGTCCTCCCCGCTCCTACATACAGGCTGTCCTTACCAGATCAAAGTGAATCACTTTTAATCAATATGAACCAAAGAGATCCTGACATGAGAAATGACAAAAAACATAAAGGAAACGTTCCGGCTATTGCTCTGCTGACAGGAGTGGCAGCGCTGGCAGCACTCCTGTGCCTCAACGGCTGCACCGCGAAAGAGAATAAGGATGTTACCGAACCGGTGCCCTTCAGCATGGTGAAGATTGACGACTCCTTCTGGAACCCCCGCCTGGACGCACATTCCAGGGCTACTCTGTCAACATGCATCGTACAGATAAGGGATTCCACGAAGAGACTCAGCAACTTTGAGAAAGCAGCGGGTGACAGGGAGGGAAAGCACGAAGGCATCTACTTCGACGACTCCGATGTCTATAAAGCGATGGAAGGGATTGCCTATTCGCTCATCAACAATCCCAATCCCGAACTCGAACAGCTGCTTGAGCACTGGATAGACCTTGTGGCACGGTCACAGCAGCCCGACGGCTACCTCAACACTTATTACACACTCAGCCACCCTGACAAGCGGTGGACTGACATGGAGAAGCATGAGATGTACTGCGGTGGTCATATGATTGAGGCGGCCATTGCCCACTACCAGGCTACTGGCAGGAAGAGCTTCCTTGATGTGGCCGTGAAGTTTGCCGATTATGTTGACAGCGTCTTTGGACCGGGCAAACGGCACTGGGTCACCGGTCATGAAGAGATTGAGCTGGCACTGGTTAAACTGTATCATGTCACTCAGGAACCCAGGCACCTCGATCTGGCTCACTGGCTCCTGGAGGAGCGGGGACACGGGCACGGTGAGGGAGCTATCTGGACACACCCGCGACTGGGACCGGCATACTGCCAGGATGCTATACCGGTGTCTCAGATCACAGACATCACGGGTCATGCCGTGAGGGCAATGTATCTCTTCACGGGCATGGCTGACGTTGCCGCCGCTAAGGAGGTGCCTGAATATATAGATGCGATGAAGCGTGTGTGGGAGGATGTTATTTACAGGAACATGTACATCACCGGTGGCATAGGCAGCACCGGTTCAAACGAGGGATTCTCGGAAGACTATGATCTGCCTAACAAGACCGCCTATTGCGAGACCTGCGCATCGATAGGGATGGTGTTCTGGAACAACAGGATGAATCTTCTCATGAGGGATGGCAAGTACGCCGATGTGCTTGAACGCTCAATGTATAACGGCGTCTTATCCGGCGTATCACTTGAGGGCGATCTCTTCTTCTATGAGAACCCCCTGGAGTCTGACGGCGACCATCACCGTCAGGAATGGTATGGATGTGCATGCTGCCCGAGCAATGTGTCGCGGTTTATCCCATCGGTGGGTAGCTATATCTATATGAAGAGCGAAAGTGAGGTATTTGTGAATCTCTATATCGGCAGCGAGGCTGTGTTTGATGTCGGCAGAACGAAAATATCAATGACGCAGGAGACGCATTATCCGTGGGATGGCAGGGTATTGCTGAAAGTAGGTCCTGAGAGAACGAAACAGTTCACCCTGAAGATGAGAATCCCCGGCTGGTGCAAAGGTTTTGTTATCTCTGTCAACGGGCTGGCTGTGGCTGATCCGGGGGTCACTGACGGCTACCTTGTCCTCAACAGGAAGTGGAGACATGATGATATTGTGGAGCTGATCCTTGACATGCCTGTTGAGGTTGTGGCTTCAGACCCGAGGGTCAAAGCCAATGAGGGTAAGAGAGCCCTTCAGCGCGGCCCGGTGGTGTACTGTCTGGAGCAGGCAGATAATCCGGCAATAGATTTCGGGAAGGTGGTTCTTGATCCTGAGGTTGAATTCAAACCCGACAAGGGCTCAGGTAAGCTGAACAGCATCGTTATCCTGAATGGGCGGTCAACTGCAGGAGAAGAGCTGGTGTTCATACCCTATTTTGCATGGGACAACCGTTCGCCGGGAAATATGAAAGTCTGGCTGGATATTGAATAGACAGTTAGCAGAATTCTGTTCTTAATTATTCGGTTGGTTGGGGGGGTAGATGGTTCCGGGTCCGGTTTGCAGTTCAATCCGGGCCCGGTTAATTTTAATAAACCTTGGGGTAATATCCTGATTACTCCTCATCAATGAGAACAAACAGAGAACAGGGCGCCTATGGCAGGGAAATGCCTGACCGTTTTGACATCTCCCCTCCTGCCCACTAAAAACATTGTCAGGTGATTGATAGTTTATATATTTGTTGATTGCAGTACAATCAAATAATACTCCGCAAATAATAACCCCAAATGCTGTCCGCCATGAAACAACTTCTCATTTATTTGTACTCAACACTTCTGACGGCTCTCATCATCACCGGTTGCCAGTCCTCATCACAGACAGGGTACGCTCCTGCTACAGAGGAGCGAATAAAGCAGGTGGAAAACAGTCTCGGCGACTGGGTGCGGACTCAGTATGACACCATATGGAATCTGGAGGAGAGGATGAAACATCATAATATAACGGGTGTCAGTATTGCTGTGGTACATGACTTCAAGCTGGATTGGGCAAAAGGCTATGGCTGGGCCGATTTGTCGGAACAACGACCGGTGACAGAGAAAACCCTCTTCCAGGCAGCCTCCATCAGCAAGTCGCTCAACAGCGTGGGCGTGCTGAAGCTGGTACAGGATGGTAAGCTGGACCTTCACACAGATATCAACCAATACCTGACATCGTGGAAATTCCCATATGACTCTGTGGCCGGGGGTAAAACAATAACTGTTGCAGCTCTCCTCAGCCATACTGCCGGCCTGACGATCCACGGCTTCCCCGGGTACGCCCGGGGCGACACTCTCCCGTCGGTACAGCAGATACTTGACGGGGAGAAGCCAACCAACACCAAAGCCGTACGGTCATTCATCGAACCTGATTCCGCCGTGGTCTATTCAGGTGGAGGCACAACCATCACCCAGCTGATAGTTACGGATGTTACAGGCCTGCCCTATGATGAATTCATGCAGAAGAATGTCCTTGATCCCCTTGGCATGAAAACCAGTTCATACAGACAGCCTCCCGCCGGCATTGACAGCAGCCTGCTGGCAACAGGCTACAGGGCAGACGGCACACCGGTGGAAGGAAAATACCATATCTATCCTGAACAGGCGGCAGCAGGACTATGGACCAATCCTACCGAGCTAAGCCGCTATATCATTGAGACCGCACTCTCCTGGAACGGGAAGTCGAAAAAGGTCCTGTCACCTGAGTATACGCGGCTCCGGTTGGATACAATCATTGGAGATGCCGGCCTGGGAGTGTTTATCTCCGGGAATGACACAAGCTTGTATTTCTCGCACAGCGGAGGCAATGAAGGCTTTACATGTTACTACATCGGCGATATCCTCACCGGCAACGGGATGGTGATAATGACCAATTCAGACAATGGTTCTCTCCTCTCCGAGGTGGCCAACAGCGTTGCCACCGTGTATGGCTGGAAGGACTATTACAAGCCGGTACTGAAAACCGTGGTGGACGTTGATGAGGCGACCCTGGAAAGGTATACCGGCACCTACGCCGCTGACGAATCAACCTTTACCGTAAAGAGGGAAGGCAACAAACTGCTGATCAGCCCCTATCCCGGCTTCTGGGTGAATGTTTACTTCACCTCTGACACAGACTTCTTTGTCAGGGAATCGCAGGGAGACATGAAGTTTATGATCGACGACAAGGGCATGGTAACCGGCTTCATTGCCGAAGGGACGCTGATCAGGAAGATTGACTGAATACTTCGTCTAATACATCAGGTGGATCTTCTCCTTGTTCCTCCATCCTGCCTGATTCTCATACTTTACCCTGAAAACCTTCAGGTCAGCCGGGGAAGCCAGTCGGGCTGCCGCTATTCAGTCAGTTGATCCGCGTGATGAATGCCCAAGTCCCTTAATCAGTTTCTGCTTCAGTTTATTGTACTCTGCCGACTCACTGTCTCTCTGATCAAGGGGAGTGTCAAAAGAA
>Ga0209203_1001654_pt1 | contig 15942 bp, 19 predicted proteins | sample AD_UKC109_MetaG_FD_184423 | JGI IMG/M metagenome (GOLD analysis project Ga0209203, IMG submission 184423) | Active sludge microbial communities of municipal wastewater-treating anaerobic digesters from Hong Kong - AD_UKC109_MetaG (SPAdes)... | ecosystem: Engineered > Bioreactor > Anaerobic >... | reverse complement strand
CACGCGCGCTTTGTCCATCTGTCGGATAAGGTGTTGTTTCCCGAAGCGCTCTTTAACAGATACAAAAGACCTTCCAGATTGGCATCAATCGTTTCATATGGGATGGCGTTGGCTTTCAAACAGGAAGCCAGTCTGGCGATCCCCGCGGGCGGCTCCGAACATTTGGCAACCGGCGGATGAATCAGAATGATTTTAGGCGTCATAATAAAACGTTACCTTTGAAAAACTGTTTTTTTCTATTACGTAATCTGCGCATACGCAAGAAGGATTTTGGCATTCTGCTTTGAACTTGACAGCCGTAAAACTTTAAGCAATAGTTCATGGCATTAATAAATTACCGCTCTGACAGACACATGATGATTACTGGCAAGAAAAAGAAAAGTATCGGCTGTTCTCCGGGGATTTTCCTTGCCGTCTTCTTCACGCTTTGGATGATCCTTCCCGTCCATGAATCATGGGCGGCGACCGGGTATCCGAAGCCGCGCGGAGCGGTTAATGATTTTGCCAATGTCATTGATGCGGAAAACGCCGCAAAAATGGAGGCGCTGGCTCAGGAAGTTTTGCAAAAAACCGGCACCGCAGTTGTCGTGGCAACGGTTGAAACCATCGGCGAGAATGAAGATTACAACATGTACGCCAACGGGCTTTATCAGGCCTGGGGGATCGGCAAAAAAGGCGAAGATAAAGGCGTATTAATTTTTCTGACCGTCAAAGAACGGAAAATCCGCATTGAGACCGGTTACGGCGTGGAAGGCATTCTGCCGGACGGACGGGTCGGCGAAATTCTTGATACGTATGTTGTGCCGTTTCTGAAAGACGGACATTACGGCAAGGGACTTTATAACGCAATGTATGCCTGTTCTGCATACATTGCCAGAGAGGCCGGTGTTCAGTTGAGCGGTTCGCCGATGCCTTACCGGGCAAATGCTCAGTTGACGCAAAGGAAGATAACCGTTTTTGAAATTCTTTTCTTTTTAATTGCCGCCGCAGTGCTTCTGGGTACCCGGCGGGGCCGCGAAATGCTTCCCTGGCTGCTGGTTGTATTGATGAGCGGCGGACGCGGCGGTGGTGGCGGCGGTTTCGGCGGCGGTTTCGGAGGGTTCGGGGGCGGCATGAGCGGCGGCGGCGGCGCCGGCCGGAGTTTTTAATGAGACCCAAATTTTAATGAGACTCCGATATGACAAGCGAAGCGCAGTCAGATTGGTTAGTCGAATTATCCCACATGCGAAGCCATGTGGGACTATATTTGTAAGTCGAATTATCCCCGAGGTGGATAACCTAAAGGTCACTATAGGCCGAGCGGGATAAATGTGGGTTTAATTCCCCGCCCCTTGGGGCGCAGTTCCTTTGGATGGTGGGGTTGTTCATTCCCGCCGCATTGCGGGATAATTTGGGATTCGTTAAAACATAAAGGGTGAATAAAATGTCAAAAATACCGGACAAACCACAGGATATTTTCATTGATTTGGCAGATGATTATAAAAAAGTGTTCGGCAGCGATCTTGTTTCGCTCATCATTTACGGAAGCGCTGCCGCCGGATTTTATGTCAAAGGAAAGTCGGACATCAATCTGCTGGTTGTCTTAACTCAAAACGGCATCAACAGACTGGAAGACGCCATGGATACGGTCAAAAAATGGATGAAGAGACGCGTGTCCGTGCCCTGGGTAATGACCGGGGCGTTCATCAACAATTCTCTGGATTGCTATCCGATCGAATTTCTGAATCTGAAGATCAACCATGTTTTGATCCACGGTGAGGACGTTCTGACGCCGCTGCAATTCAAACCGGAGGATCTGCGTCTGCAAATCGAGAAGGAACTCAAGGGAAAGCTGGTTTTGCTGCGCCAGGGTTATCTGGAGACGGAAGGGAAGTCCAAACACATCAAAGAGCTCATCGGTCGTTCCCTGATGGCCTTTATCTCCATTTTTAATGCGCTGATTTATCTGAAGAAGGGATCGGCGCCGCCCAGACGGCGCGAAACGGTAAAAGAGCTGGCCGGGATTTATGCCATCGATGATGATGTGTTTCTGAAATGCATCGATATTAAGGAAGGAAAGGATAAGCTCTCCGGAGATGAAATTGTGGTATTATTCAAAAAGTACATCAGCGAAGTCGAAAAAATCATTCACATCGTTGATGCGTTATAATTTATCAATTTAACACGATAGGGGAGGTAAAAAATGGATTCCAAAAAGAAAACGATCATTATCCTTTTGGTTATAGTTGCTCTTCTGACCGTAAGTGCTTACTCTTTTTTCGCCGGCAATTACAATACATTTGTCAGGCTCGATCAGGCCGTCAAGAGCGCCTGGGCGCAGGTGGAAAATCAATTGCAGCGGCGCTATGATTTGATTCCCAATCTGGTCGAAACGGTCAAGGGGTACGCCAAACACGAAAGAGAGGTTCTCACCGAAGTGACCAATGCCCGCGCCAAAGTCGGCGGTGCCGGTACGGTTCCCGATAAAATAGCGGCCAATAACGAGCTGTCCGGCGCATTAAGCCGCTTGCTTCTGGTTGTTGAAAGGTATCCCGACCTGAAAGCGAATCAGAACTTCTTACACCTGCAGGATGAACTGGCGGGTACGGAAAACAGAATTGCCGTGGAGAGAATGCGGTACAACGAAGCGGTCAAAGTTTACAATCAGACCATCAAATCATTTCCGGCCAATCTGCTTGCCGGCATGTTCGGTTTCCGGGAGGCTGCGTTCTTTGATGCGCCGAAAGAAGCCAAAACAGCGCCCAAGGTTCAGTTTTAATGAGACCCAAATTTCAGAAACGGAGTGCACTGAAATTTGATGGTCGAATTATCCCCGAGGCGAAGCCGAGCGGGATAAATGTGGGTTTCGTTGGTTCGGGCTTGAATCCTGAATCAAAACATTTCGAAACAGGGAAAATGCCTGTTACAGCGAAGAAGCTGGTTCAATCGAAGGACGATTGAACCAGTAGCTGATATTTTTTGGCGCTTGTTATTTGGAAGGCTTCAAAATCAATTTATATTCTTCTGCCGTTGTCTCCTGAACACTGACGGAATATTTTTTCGATTGCGCCAGTCGGGACACGTTTTCTTTGGATACGTTGCTATCGAGCAAGACAGTGATTTCATCCTTGGGATTGCTTTCCATAGCCTGTTTCGTTTTGACAACAGGAATTGGACAACTTAATCCTCTTACATCTACCTCAATCATAATTTCCATCCTTTCTTGTGTTGTTTATATAATATTTTTTAATGCATCCGGAATCGTGGTAATAAGTTGCCTGATTTTGGTGGCGGGCGTTGCGTTGACCAGTTCGCCTGCCTTTCGATTGGTTTTCAGCGCCGCCACGGCGGAATCCATTTGTGTCAGGCCCGCAACAATCATAGCACCGGCCATGCCGCTGATGGTATCGCCTGTTCCCCCGATTGCCTCCAAGGTAGGGATATCCGGTTCGGAGATCGTACAAGCAATCTTCCCCTTTTCAATGACATAATCCGTCGAGCCTTTGGCAATGAGAAGTTTTGCCGCTCCCTTCTGCCGGTAGGCTGCCGCTATAAGAGCTTCGGCCTGCGTGCCGTCGGCGGTGAACAAATGATGTTTAATGTAGGCCGGGTGAACCGCGTCGGGATCAGCCAGAAAAGCCAGTTCACAGATGTCGGGAGTGAAAATATCGAATTCCGGCGCCAGCCCCGCCCCCTTGGCGGCATACATCGAGGAAGCATCTGCCATGAGCACTGGCTTTTTTTTGCATTTCGCTGATGCGGCCACAACCTTTTTCATTTGTCCCATAACCGGGAGAATATAGTGCATCAAAAGCACATCGGGATTTAATTCGGACAGATGGCTGATGAGGTAATCGTAAAGAAGATGACTTCCCTTGCCTTTGCCCGTATCGCCGGCTAACAACACCTGCGGTGGCGCGCTTTTTAAATGCTTAGCCGTCACGCAGGCCGCACTGATCAGAGCGGCCGTTCCCTGTGTGCAGGGGATTTCCGAACCGTCGATCAAAAGCCTTTCTTGTTCAAAGACAGCATCGCCTTTGATGAGGGATAAATGTTTCTGAGGAATGGTTCCGCAAACAAGCAGCATTTCAGTTTGCCTCCTTCTTCCAGATATCCAGCGCCTCGGTAAATGCACGATCCAGCATTAGCGCGCAGAGCGTATAACCTTTTAGCTTCGGAGAAGAGGCTTCCGTTAATTTTTTATCCAGCATGCTGATATGTAAAAATGGAATATCAGGACAGCCGCCGCCGGAAATATTCAGAATCACGCCTGTGTTTTTATCAAACGTCAGTTTCATATTGCCAGCCTTCACCATTAGAGAATCGCCGAAATCCTTCGTTTTCACGACATCAAGAAGTTCTCCCGCCCCTTTCAACGGCAATATTTCCACGAAATGTGCGTCTTTGCTCTGGAGCAATCTTTCTATTCCCGGCTTTTCCGTGATATTAATCTCCACGGCCAGATCGCATCCTTTGCGCAGAGCAGGCGGTGGGGCAACCAGTTTGACCTCGTAGTTTTCCGCCTTGAGAATCTTCTCCGCAGTGATGGCTTCATCAACGGCCTGAAAGAGAACGAGTCCGCCGCCTTCAAAAGCATTTTTATTTTTCTTGCCGAACAACATCAATTTATTATCCTATTTCGCTTTCTGCATCATCGCAAAACCGATAATCAGGCAGAATATCAATCCAACGATAACGCTGATAGGGCCGAAAGCCGCAACACCCTTCGGTGAACTGGCCATGGCAAACGTATGTGAAATTCCCGCGCCGACAATCATTCCCAGAACAAAAATACCGGCATCGGCATCCCCTTCTCCTGAAAGAAACAATTGCCGTCCGGGGCAACCGCCGGCCAGCGCGAAGGCAAGGCCGGAAAGCGACATGCCCAAAAAGTTCCATAGATGATTTGTGTGGGCGACAGGCTGTCCTTCAAAACCGGCTTTGAACTGACCGAAAATCATGTTGGTCGCAAAGGCGAAAACCAATAGCGCAATCACACCGCTGATTAAATGAAAATCTCTGGTCAGCATCACATCACGCAAAGCCCCCATGGTACAAAAACGGCTGCGCTGGGCAAGAGCGCCAATGGCAAGACCGGCGATTAGACTGATTATAATAGGAGCATGCATGGAACCGGGACCTTTCACGCTGAAGAATATCGGACCACCTTCAGCAAAAGAAACCTTGAAAATTAAAAGAAAGAACAAACCGATCATCAGACCAGGCATAATCCAACCGCTGGCTTTCGCCTGCGAATAGGAGCGTCCCAGACTGAAACCTTTTTTCAAAAACAGAATTCCGATAAAGATTCCTGTTCCCAAACCCAGCAAACCCAGAATGGCGTTTCCGTCGCCACCCGCCAAACGAAGCAGCGCGCGCCAGGGGCAGCCCAGAAATATCAGTGCTCCAGTCATGGCGAACATTCCCAGGAAAAAGCGTATTAACGGTGATGATCCACCACGCGGCTTATACTCGCCAGCGAATATTGCCGCAATGAAAGCGCCCAAGACAAATCCCATGATTTCCGGACGCAGATACTGGACAACATCCGCCCGGTGCAGTCCCAACGCTCCGGCAATGTCGCGTTCAAAACAGGCCACGCAAATGCCCATATTGGCCGGATTGCCGAAATACTGTAACAGCGCCGCCACAATGCCGATGATAGCGCCGACAATAATAATGCCAATCCGTGAGGAAAAAACATTTTTCATTTTAAACCCCCTTTAAAAATTTTATCAGTTTCTAACAGCCGGAAATGGTAAAAGCAAATTCATAAAAGAAATATCGCAGCCGAGATTATTCTATTTGGTTATAAAACGTTAAATTTATATTTGTAATGATTTCATTCACTAATGATGTTAGAATAATTCAAAATTATTCATCGTTATATTTAAATGATAAGCTAACTCATCAACGTCAAAACATTAAAGGAGGTCTGCCATGAAGTACGGCGCAAGAAACCAAATCGTCGGGAAAGTGGAAAGCATCAAGAAAGGCGCGATTATGTGCGAGGTGAAGGTAAAGACAGGTGGCGGTGATTTTATGGAATCCGTCATGACAACAAACTCTCTGAAAGAACTGGGTATTAAAAAAGGCGATAAGGTTAAAGTGGTCGTCAAGGCCGTCAATGTGCTTTTGGTCAAGGAGTGAAATTTTGGCAGAATAGTTGATCTGCAAGACGCCGCAACATTGCAAAGCCCTGAAAGCAATGTTGCGGCGTCTCATTATTTTATTTGTTTCTTGTTATGAGCGAAGCGTTGCAGCGAGTCTCAGAGGATGGCGCAAAAGGTCGAGCGCGTCCAGAATGCCAGACGTTAAAACATGCGAAGCAAGCAGCGCTTCCAAAGCTGTCCCTTCGGTCTGGATGACGGCAATTCCGAGTTTTGCTTCCTTGAGCATCAGCGCGTCATTACGACCGTTGCCCACGCAGACACAATGTTCTGCGCCCAGTTGCCGGATATAATCCGCTTTGGCTTCGGCCTGTTTCTCCTTTGGAATGATGGCGGTTTCACAGGGAATGCCGTTCAGTTCTGTCCGGACACTGCCGAAGGTGTCGGCTGTCAGAATGTGGACGGAAAGACTTTTAGCAAGGTCGGTTATCCTATCCATGACACCGGGGATGAGACGGCCGTCACAGGCAATGGTGCCGTTATAATCCAGAACAAGAAATTGCAGTTCCATGATTGTGTCGCCCGGAATATCCATCTTCAACATCTGCCTTCATCTCCTTTCAGATTCGGTTTAAGAGTAAACTATAAAGCGATGTAAATCCACTATGAATAATAGTTATAAAGACAGAAGCATTATAACTATTATGAATTTGGCAATCAACACGCCAGGTGTTAGTTAAGCGTTGCCTGACCGTGTCGGGCAGGCCAACAAAATATTTATAAGGAGAGCTACATGATTTTAAGAAAGTATCGATGGTTTGTTACGGTTTTATTGATGATCAGCGCACTGGTTTGGACCTCCGCTGCCATGGCGCAGAGTTTGGATGTTTTTAAAGGCGAAAAGGGCGATCTCCGGATATCGGGCGGTACGGCGCATATTCCGGTCATGAAGGAAGCAGCCAAAAGAATTATGACGGTGAATCCGGCTATTCACATTAGCATCGCCGGCGGCGGTTCCGGCGTCGGGATCAAGCAGGTGGGCGAGAGACTGGTCGATATCGGGAATACCGGTCGCACACCGACGGACGATGAGGTGTCCAAGTATGGTCTGAAGATGTTTAAATGGGCTGTTGACGGCGTGGGCGTGATCGTACACAAAAAGAACAGTATCAGGAATATAAAAAAGAGTGATCTGATTAAAATTTATTCCGGCGAGATGACCAACTGGAAGGAGCTGGGTGGTTCTGACAATCCCATCAATATCTATACCCGTGATGAAGCCAGTGGTACCCGCGAAGTGTTCTGGGAAAAGGGACTGGGCAAAGGCGCCATTAGCGCGAAAGCGAAGGTGGTTGTTTCCAACGGCGCGATGAAGTCCGGCATTGCCACGGATCCCAACGGTATCGGCTACACGTCTGTCGGCCATATTGACGACACGGTTGCGACGGTTACGCTGGACGGCGTCGCGCCCACGATTGAAAATGTCAAGAGTGGCAGCTATAAAATATCCCGCGGCCTTTTCAGCAACACCAAAGGCGATCCGACGGGCCTGACGAAAAAATTTATTGATTATCTGTTCAGCCCGGAAGGGCAGAAGATTGTTGTCGATGAAGGGTTCATTGCGGTGAAATGATCAAACGGTTTGGCTTCTGGATGGAAAAGGGGTTCCTGGCGGCAGCGCTTTGGAGCATGTTTCTGACCATCCTGATCTTCAGTTTCATGCTGGTTCTCGGCCTTCCTCTGTTTAAGGAAGGCCGTTTGCTTTCCCTTCTCACGTCGCCCTGGGTGCCGGGTGAAGGTCAGTTCGGCATTTATCCGATGATCATTTCCACAACGGTGATTTCTTTTTTAAGCCTTTGCCTGGGCGCACCGCTCGCGCTCGGTGTGTCGATCTTCATTTGTCTGATTCAACCCGGCCGTCTTGGGCGATGGCTGAAAAAAGTGGTTGTTCTGATGACGGCTGTTCCAACGGTTGTCTATGCGTTTGTCGGCGTTTTCCTGCTGGTGCCGCTGGTGCAGTCTGTATTTTCGGCAGGATCGGGCATGAACATTCTGACGGCGTGCTTCGTCCTCGCTTTGCTCATCGCGCCGACCATGATTCTGATTTTTTCCAACAGCTTCAACAATGTACCACTTGCCCATCAATACGCCGCCGATGCACTGGGGGCCAGCTCCGCGCAGAAATTATTCTACGTCATTCTGCCCGCGTCCTGGAGAGGCATTGTGGCTGGGCTTATTTTGGGTACGGGGCGCGCCATGGGCGACACGCTGGTGGCGTTAATGCTGGCCGGCAATGCCGTGGCTGTGCCCGGCTCTATTTTCGATTCGGCGCGGACGCTGACCGCGCACATCGCGCTGGTGACGGCGGCGGATTTTGACTCCGTCGAATTCCGGACAATTTTTGCCTGCGGAATTCTGCTTTACCTGATGACGCTGCTCATGGTTTTAGCCGTTCGGTTTCTTTCCTCATTAAAAAAAGAGGCGGATTTATGAACCGATTCGTGGAAATAGGAGTTGCGCTTTTTGCTTGGCTGTGCGCGTTCGTTCTCCTTGCGGCCGTGGGAACGGTTTTCGTTTTTTTACTGATCAAGGGCGGTGCCGCGCTGAATGTGCAAACCATTTTCGGCGACACGCCCGTCTGGGAGGCCATCCCCCTGAAAAAGGCCGTGTTCAACGGTCTTTTTCCGGCTATTGCCGGCACACTGCTCCTGGTTGTAATGGCTGTCGGACTGGCGCTGCCCGTCGGCATTGCAGCGGGCATTTATCTTGCACAATACAGCGGATCGCACATGAAAAGCATTTTCAGCCTTTTTTGCGATATTCTGGCGGGTGTGCCCTCCATTCTCGTGGGGCTTTTCGGCTTCTCACTATCCATATTTCTGCATAAATATGTATCAACAGAAATTTATCCCTGTCTGCTGATTTCAGCCGCGTCGCTTTCTTTTCTGGTACTGCCCTACCTGATCCGAACGACGCAAATCGCGCTGGAACAGATTCCACCGGAAGAACGGCTGACGGCGCTCGCGCTTGGAGCGGACAAGCTGCAGAACATTATTTATGTTCTGATTCCCCGTTCCCTTTCAGGCATTATCAGCGGCATCATTCTATCCATTGGCCGGTACGCGGAAGACACGGCGGTCATCATGCTGACCGGCGTTGTGGCTATGGCCGGTGTCCCGCAGTCGCTTCTGGCCAAATACGAAGCCCTGCCTTTTTTTATTTATTATATTTCCGCGCAATATACCGACATGGAGGAACTGCGGATGGGTTATGCGGCGGCGATTATTCTGGTAGTGATTTGCGCCGTTTTATTTCTTGCCGCTTTTTATATTAAGAACCGGTTGACGGAAAAAGCATTATACAGCGTATAAGGTTGATATATGAACCCACCCGAAAAAATAAAAATTCAGGCAGACAATATTTCATTTTTCTACGGACGGCGAAAGATTCTTCAGGACGTTTCCGCGCAGGTTGCCGCATCATCCATCACGGCGGTCATCGGGCCGTCCGGCCAGGGCAAGTCCACCTTTCTGATGATCATGAACCGCCTTTGGGAGCAGATTCCGGAAACGCGAATGGAAGGGCGTGTGCACATGCTTTTGAAAAACAAAATGACGGACATTTATGCCGGGGACGTGTCCCTTCCCGACTTGCGCAGATCGGTCGGCATGGTTTTTCAAAAACCCAATCCTCTGCCGATGAGCATTTACCGAAACGTGGCCTTCCCGCTGAAACTGGCCGGTGTAAAAGATGAAGCCCTCATCCGTCGCCGGGTGGAAACCGCGCTGAAAGAAGCATTCCTCTGGGATGAAGTGAAGGACAGACTCGAACATGATGCGCGGGACATGTCCGGCGGACAGCAGCAGAGGCTCTGCATCGCGCGGGCGCTGATTGTCGGTCCGGAGGTGCTCCTGATGGACGAGCCCACGTCTTCGCTGGATCACAAGGCCGCCTCTATTATTGAAGAACTGATCGTCAAACTTAAAACACGCTGCACGATTTTGCTGGTATCTCATCTGATGGAACAGGTATCCCGTCTGGCGGATACTGTGATGGAGCTCGATGAGGGAAAACTGATCACCCGGTAAAATTAAATGATGGGCCCTGTCATCAGCAAAAAAATAAACATCATTTTTTTCAAACGGCTGTCATGGCGCCATAATCGTCACATCATGTCCAGCCTTGATCGTCCATATTTCCGCACACCGGAAACGCGACGCCATGATTAATTCAAAGGCAAAATATATTATCCTTGCATGTATCGACAATGCAAACAAAGAATAATTCAAGACAATATATTTCTTTTAGTTATTTGACATATTCTGTTTGCTTATATATAGCCATCGCAGCATGATAGTGAACAGGCAGTGGAAGGAGAAGATATGTCTGAAAATACAGCAAACAAAGAATGGGAACCGAAAATCGCCGCCATCGTCTGCAACTGGTGCACTTACGCGGGCGCCGACCTGGCGGGCATCAGCAGAATTCAGTATCCGCCGAATGTGCGGATCATCCGCGTTCCCTGCACGGGAAGAATCAATCCCTTTTATATCGTCAAGGCTCTTCAGGAAGGAGCCGACGGTGTTCTGGTTTCCGGCTGTCATCCGGGTGAATGCCACTATATATCAGGAAATCTCGTGGCGCGCCGCAAATTTGCGACGTTGAAAAGTTTTCTGAATTACATCGGTGTGGAAGGTGACAGAACCATCTTTACGTGGGTTTCCGCCTCCGAAGGCGACCGATTTGCACAGGTTATTAAAGGCGTGACGGAAAAAGTCAGAGCCTTGGGTCCCGCAAACAAACTGGTTAAAAAAATTTAGAAAGGTGTTTTATGTTGACCGTTACGGACAAAGCCGCGGAAGTCATCGCGGATTTTTTAAAAGATAAAAAAGAAGGCGCCTCTATCCGCCTGTTTCTGAACATGGGCTGTTCCGGCCCCTCTTTGGGGATGGCGTTGGACGAAAACAGGAGTGAAGCGGATGAAGTTATTTCGGTAGGCTCAACAACGTTTGTCATTGAAAAAGACCTTTTAAACCAGGTCATACCGATCAACATCGACTTCATTACAACGCCTCAGGGCGCGGGTTTTAAATTGACGTCCAGCCTGCCCCAACCTAATGGCGGTTGCTGCGGGTCCTGCAGTTGCCATTGAATTTTCAGGGGAGATATTTATTACTCCCGCCGCTTTTGGTATTATGATGGGAAACAATCCAATCATAGGCAAGCTCAATGGGGCTGACAAATTGCCGGATGGAGAAAAACCTTCCGGGGCAATTTTATGTCTGAATGTGGATATGAAAAGATATTTTGAATACATTGCACTTGAATCAGATTATTTAAAGATTCTCCTCTTCAAAACTCTCTTGAAAATTGTTCATTCCGGCTTTCGACAGGATTTATCATTTGGATCGATTATTGAAGGCAGTACTTTTTCCGGAGGAGTTGCAGAAGTCACCAACAATCACTGTATTCGAATAAATTCTAAGCGATTGAAAAAATATCAAGAGACTGTTGCGATGGCTGTCATTGCCCATGAACTTGCCCATGATCATCTAAAGCATTTCAAGAATTGGAAAAACAATTTAGATAATGAACACAAAGCCGATAAACTGGCAAAGGAATGGGGATTTGATATTGACCTGTTTCGCAAGATATGCGGGTCACCTGGCATCAATAGCCGGTTACTGCAAATAGCCATCATCAATAAAACATGCCTTCACGGTATGTCGCAATCGATATAGATGAAAAAGGAAAAAGGTAATGTCCGTTTTATTTAAAAACTATCGCACATGAGCTATCGGCGAGGGACCTGTATGGTTCCGAACAGATAGCCCTGCCGCTTCTTTTCCCCCGCAGACCAACTAGCTTCCAGCCTGTCCTGCCGCGAAAAGGCGGCAATGAACAGGAAGGAGGCCGCGCTTGGTTATTAAAATCCAAACCCGCTTTTCAAAGAAATAGATCATTACGCAATAAATCTTATCCTCGTGAATATGATTTTACAGGGGAAGAGTCTCTATCGGTCTGAAATGCGCTTATTTAACTTTAGGCATAATCAATAAATATTATTTTAACTAATTTATAGGAGAGATGAACATGAGTGATACATTTTTATTAAATGGAAAAGAAACGCCCTTTCGACAGGGGCAGACGATTCTGGATGCAGCTAAAGACGCGGGAATTGAAATTCCGACGCTTTGCTATCTGAAAGGAACAGCACCAACCGGTGCTTGCCGGATTTGTCTGGTGGAAGTCAAGGGGGCGCGAGCGCTTCAGGCGGCCTGCTCTACGCCGGTATCAGCGGGTATGGAAGTAACCACCAATAGCGAGCTGGTTCATCGGGCAAGAAAGCTAAATGTTGAGTTGCTGCTTTCCAGCGGGAAACATAATTGCATGACCTGCGAAGCAAACGGGAACTGCCGTCTGCAGGATCTGGCCTATTTCTATAAAATTACCGGTTTGCGGTTTAAAGAAAAAGCCATAACGGACATTCCGCCGACAGATGATCAAAATTCTTTCATCGTCCGCGATTTCAGTAAATGCATTCTTTGCGGCCGCTGTGTTCAGGCCTGTAATGAGGTCGTCGTCAACCGCGCCATCTCGCAGGGTTATCGCGGCAAGGACAGCAAGATTGTCACCGGCGGCGATCTGCCTTATGACGCTGACGACAGCGAATGCGTTTTTTGCGGCCAGTGCGTGCAGGTCTGTCCGGTTGGCGCGTTGACTGAAAAAAAATGCAAGGGGCTGGGACGAACCTGGGAACTCAAACAAGTCCGCACAACATGCCCTTACTGTGGCGTCGGCTGTCAGCAGATACTTCATCTGAAGGGTGAGCAGATTGTGAAAATTACCGCCGCGGAAGACGGCGCGCCGAATTACGGAAAATTATGCGTTAAAGGCCGCTTCGCCTACGATTTCATTTACTCGAAAGACAGACTCACCACGCCGCTGATTCGTGAGAAAAACGGCGAATTCCGCGAGGCCTCCTGGGATGAGGCGCTGGATCTGGTGGCCGCAAAATTTAAAGAGATCATTGCCCAGCATGGGCCGGATTCCGTTGCCGGCATCAGTTGCGCACGGAGCATTAATGAAGATTCCTACAACATGCAAAAGCTGTTCAGGGCCGTTTTTCAGACCAATAACATTGACCACTGCGCCCGTGTTTGTCATGCGCCGACCGTCGCCGGTTTGGCCGCGTCCTTCGGATCGGGAGCCGGCACCAACTCTATTGCCGAGTATAAAGACGCCAAGATGTTCTTCTGCATCGGAACCAACATGACGGAAGCTCATCCCGTGGCCTCTTACTATGTCAAGCAGGCAAAATTAAAGGGCGCAAAGCTCATTGTGGCCGATCCCCGCTGCCATGAACTGGCAAAAATGTCCGATATTTTCGCCCAGATCAAGGTCGGTTCCGACGTGGCGTTCCTCAACGGCATCATGAATGTTCTGATTAATGAAGATTTGTATGACAAAAAATTCGTGGCGGAGAACTGCACGGGCTTCGATGAACTCAAAAAGGCGGTCATGAAATATCCGCCCAAAAAAGCATCCGAAATCAGCGGTGTACCCGCCGAACAAATAATTCAAATCGCTCATGAAATGGCCGCCACCAGGCCGTCGATGCTGATTTATACGCTGGGGATAACAGAGCATTCCTGCGGAACCAACAACGTTATGTCCTGCGCCAATCTCCAGATGCTCCTGGGCAACATGGGCATTGAATTCGGCGGCGTCAATCCGCTGCGGGGTCAGAACAATGTGCAGGGCGCTTGCGATATGGGCGCATTGCCGGTTGTTTTCCCGGGCTATCAGAACGTGACCGTACCCGAAAATAGGGAAAAGTTTATGAAAGCCTGGAAAGTTCAGTCGCTTCCCGACAAGCCGGGATTGATGATCAACGCCATGATCGAGGGATTGCTCACTAAAAAAATCCGGGCCCTGTGGGTCTTCGGAGAAAATCTGGCCAATGCCGAACCCAATATCGGTCACACTGAAAAATGCCTGAGCGCGGCAGAGTTTCTGGTCGTTCAGGATATTTTTCCCAACGAAACAACAAAATTTGCCCATGTGATTCTTCCTTCCGCGTCCTGGTGCGAAGACGAGGGAACCTTTACCAGTCTGGAACGACGCGTCAGCATGGTGCGGACGATCAAAACACCGCCCGGCATTGCCAAACCCAACTGGTGGATATTCAAAGAGCTGGCAGGGAAAATGGGGCATGATTGGGAATCAAACAGCGGTCGTGACATTTGCGACAAGGAACTGGCGGTGCTGTGTCCGATGTTCAAAGGGATACTGTTTGACCGTATTGAGAATGATGGACTACAGTGGCCATGCCCCAGCGAGACACATCCCGGAACGCCCATCGTTCACAAAGACGGGAAATTCACGCATGGTAAAGGTATTCTCAAAGGACTCGAGTGGACGCCGCCTGAAGAAATCGCCGACAAGGATTACCCGCTGGTTTTGAGCACCGGTCGAAGGCTTTCTCAGTACCACACCAGAACGCAGACCGGGCGGAGCGGCATGGACACGATTTACAAACGGGAAACCGCTGATATTTCCATTGCCGACGCCAGGGAAAATAAAATAGAAGACGGAGAAATGATTCTCGTTAAATCCAGACGCGGCAAAGTGGTTGTGCCCGCCCGGGTTACGGATGAAGTTCCCCAAGGCATGGTCTGGATGACATTCCATTACCGTGACGGCAACTGCAACTGGCTGACGAATAACGCGTATGACACGATAACAAAGACGCCTGAATTCAAGGCCTGTGCCGTCCGAATAGAAAAACTTGAATCACGGGTATGAACCCCAAGGCAAGCCCTGGACCCTAATTCCGTAACAAGCTGCGGGGTATTATTATACCCTCCGCTGTGCGGGATTGTTTTTGCCCCGCTAAGCTTCGTCTGCGGGATAATTCAACTTACAGATATTACCGCACCGCGTTTGTAATATCTGAGTTTCATTAAAATTTGAGTCTCACAATAACAGAGGCAATTAAAGATGTCCCGCCGCGGAGCGGGACATCTTTCAATCTCGTATTAAAATATTTTACAGTCATCTCAGAAATACAAAAAGAGCACGTTATGATCATTGGTAATTCTGTTGAAAAAACATCTATCAATTCCGGTGATAACCGGGAAGAAAATCCTTTTGTGTTACGGGTGGAAAAAACTTTTATCGACTATGGATTCCAGCCTCCGCGGCGGGCAGAGGTCGCCGACACGCTGAAGATGGATAGAAAACAATTTACGCAAGCATACAATTATCTGCGACAGTCGGGACGGCTGGTCTGTATCAATAAGGATATTTTTATTCATAAAATACATGTGGACCATTTGATCAACGCTCTGCATGATTTCTTCATCCAGAAAGATATTCTGACGCCGCAGGACATGAGAGAGATGTTCGGCGTGACACGCAAATACGGCATTCCCCTTCTGGGATATCTCGATAATATTAAATTCACCGTTCGTGTAGCTGAGGGCAGAAGGTTGTGCCGCGGGAAAAATTTCATAAACTATAGTGTACAATAGAGATTATTCTCTGCACCATGTTGGTTCCATGGTCGATATAGTTAGAGCCTGGAGTCTCATTTTGTTTATGAGCTTCTGGAATATAATGTATATATAATAGTTATATTTCTCTTTTCATGAATTGTCATATTGTGTTATAGAATTTCCATGTCTATTGATCGTTTCAAAAACATTACCCTTCAGCAGATGGAAGCGGTGATTTGTCTTGTGGAGGAGGGGAGCTTCAGCCGCGCCGCCAAAAGAATGCTGCTGACCCAGCCCGCGCTGACCAAGAACATCAAAAACGCGGAAGATTGCCTAGGTTCAAAAGTCGTTCA
>Ga0209203_1001652_pt1 | contig 15953 bp, 16 predicted proteins | sample AD_UKC109_MetaG_FD_184423 | JGI IMG/M metagenome (GOLD analysis project Ga0209203, IMG submission 184423) | Active sludge microbial communities of municipal wastewater-treating anaerobic digesters from Hong Kong - AD_UKC109_MetaG (SPAdes)... | ecosystem: Engineered > Bioreactor > Anaerobic >... | reverse complement strand
ATGTTATTGTTGCGTAAATCACCATGTGAGATAATCAGATTCGGCATCGATCGTTGAATAATAATGGATTTGGCGGCGGCTCGCAACTTGCGGGCCGCTGTTTTCATTTCTGATAAAATCCGTCTTGTCCTAACAACTCTTCGGGCAGGGATTCGAGGTTTTGTTTTCTATCAATATTTGCATGGCTGTGTTCAAGATGCCCTTATTGTTCACTAAAAACAAATCGATATAAGCTCTGGTCGGTTTCACAATATTTTGCGTACACCACCACCAGAGCTATTATAGACAAAGTAATTCCGTTTCTTTGCCGGATAGGAAAATCAATCCCGAATTTTGTCATTATCGAACAGTCTTTTCTTCTTATTTTTGTAAAAACAAAAAAATCGCCCTCAAACAAGGACGATTATTTTGATCTTGGATGATGTCAGTTGAGAATCACCCAATGAACGTTTTCTACGAATTCAAAACCCATTTTTGCCACAAGTGCCAGGGACGCGGTATGATCCTTTTCGATATGGGCAAACGGTATTTTGCCTTTCATCCTCATCATTTTGACACATTCGGAAACCAAAGCGGTGGCATATCCTTTTCTTCGGTATTCTGGCAGAACCTGCAAAAGTCCGATTGCACCGTCATCTTGAATGCCGATCATGGCGAAGGGAACGCCGTTATGTTTGATGCCATACATGTTTTTCTTATAGATCAGGTCAAGAAGGTATTCCTTAGTCACTATCCCCCGATAGGCATAAATCGCATAAATGTAATCGCCATCCGTTTCATTCAGAATTTCGATCGAACAGTCGAATCCGGTAACTATCTTGTCCTTGGAAAGGCAGTATTTGCCGCAGCTGATCAACGTTTGAAACGTTTGGATCTTATCAAGCCATCTTAATTGCTCATCCGTCAGCACGGCGAAATTGGAAAATGATTTGGTTTTGTGGATGAGCGTGGAGAATTCTTCTTCTTTCTCGGCAAACAAATAAACCCATGGTCGGTCGCTTATGCCGACATAAGCAAAGGATTCTCCTGCTCGAAACTCGGCGATAGGCGGATAATTTTCCATGAAGTTGTCCATATTTGCGTAACGCATAGGATTAATTGACAACCGATCACGCATTTCTTCTATCGACAATCCGGCCATTTTACCGTCTCCTTTAAACATAAAAATGATAACACATTTCATGTTTTTGATAAAGGTATCAGGATGATTATCCTTCATCAGCTTAAAACAAAAAGCAGCTGAAGAAAACAAGTCGTATTATTCTTTTGGCAAAGAAACTGATTGCATCATCCGCCGTCGATCGGTTTGTCTACGGCTCCTGAGACGGCGGATTCAGCTATTTTTTATTCAGATTGTATTTCTTTGGCTTTCGGCAGTGTCAGATTCAAGACGATGCCGACCAGGGCGGCCAAACTCATACCATAGATCTGGAAGGTTCCGAATGATATCATCGATCCACCGAGGCCGATCACAAGCATGGTGGCGACAATGATCAGATTTCTAAGATCGAACATGTTGACCTTGTTGTCGATCAAAACCTTGAGACCGTTCGATGCGATGAAACCGTAAAGAATGATGGAGATTCCGCCCATCACCGGAGCGGGGATGGTCGAAATCAGGGTCGTAAAAACATTGAAGAAAGACAAGACGATCGCGATCACCGCGGCGCCGCCGGTCACATAAACGGATGCGACTCTAGTCATGCCGACAACCGAAGTGTTTTCCCCGTATGTCGTATTGGCGGGTCCGCCGATCAAAGCGGCGAATGAAGTGGCGAGCCCGTCACCCAGAAGCGTCCTATCCAAACCGGGATCCTGCAAAAAGTCTTTTCCGACGATCTTGCTCAAAACTGCATGGTCACCGATATGTTCGGCCGCTGTCACGAAAGCCAAAGGCGCAATCGTCAACACAGCCGCGAAGTTGGCTTTGTAGAAGGTGATGTCGGTGCCAAGAACGTTTGCGCTTCCGTCGAAGAAGCCAAGGAACATGAACTCGGGTATCCTGATCCATTCGGAAGGAGTCGTGATAACCGCCACGAAAGCGGAGAAATCGACGAGTCCGACACAGGAAGCGAAAATATAACCGCCGACGATACCGATCAGGAAGGGTATTATCTTGATGAATCCTTTTCCTTTGAGGGAAACCACAATGACGATCGCAAGCGACACGATAGCAGTCAGGATTTCTTTCCAGCTACCACCGTTGAAACCGGCATTAGCGATTGCGACGCTGGAAAGACCTAATCCGATGATCATGATCATCGGACCGACGATGACTGGAGGTAATATGGTTTCAATCCACTTTTTGCCGGCAAATCTAATCAAAAGGGAGAAAACGACATAAACTATTCCGACTGTGAAGAGTCCGGTCAGAGCCGCTGCGTAATTCGCCGTCAAAGGATCTGACGAATAGCCGCTCACGGTTGCGACTACGGTAATGTAGGCAAATGAACTGCCCAGATATACCGGCACTTTGGCGTTTGTGCAAAGAATGTAAATGAGGGTTCCGGCTCCGGAAGCGAAAAGGGCGACGGAGACCGGAAGACCGGTCAATAGCGGTACCAGGATGGTGGCGCCGAACATGGCGAACACATGTTGGAAACTGAGGGCGAACCATTTTCCGGCTTTCGGTTTTTCTCTTACTCCTAAAATCATTTTTTCATTCATTTTCTTTCCTCCTTTTTATTTTAAAAAAAAGGAAGGACGAAGTCCCTCCCTTTGAATCACATAAGCACGGTGAATTTCAAAACGTAATAAACCACAAACAATCCGGCTAGAACATACATTACCGAATTCACTTCCTTGCCTCGCTTCGAAGCGAGCATCAGGATGACATAGAACATGAAACCGAATGCGATGCCTTCCGAAATCGAATAGGATAGGATCATCATGATGATGACGATGAAAGCCGTGACGGAAGCGACGGCATCGGACCAGTCGATCTCTTTAAGTTGCGAAGCCATCAGGGCACCGACATACACGAGAGCCATCGAAGTGGCCGGAGAAACGAAGATCATCGTCGTGCCATCGGACAAAGTGACGCCGATCGATCCGACGAACGAGAAGATCGGATAGAAAAGCAATGATACGATGAAGAGGATGCCAACGACGGTGGCTGACAAACCCGTTCTCGCGCCCTGTTTGATTCCGGTGGTCGACTCGATATAGGAAGTGACGTTCGAGGTTCCGAAGATGGCGCCGACGATGGTGCCGGTAGCGTCGGAGATCAGAGCCTTGTCTCCGTCGATTAGTTCGCCTTCTTTGGTGATCAGTCCGGCGTCATGGCCGACTGCCATCAAAGTTCCGGCTGTATCGAAGAAGTCAACGAACAACAGCGAGAAGATTACTGCATAGGACATCGGATTGGAAAGAAGATCCGGCAAGGCGAGGAAAGCCTGTCCGAAAGTGTATTTAATGTCGGAAATACTACCAAGGCTAGCATTGGAGAATGAAGGCATCATGGAAGCAAAAGGCGGGTATATAATTCCGATGAGAATTCCCAACAAACCGGTGACGACGATCGAGATGATCACGGCGAAACGGCTGATTTTCGTGTGCAGGGAATGAAGGACAAAAACCAGGATGATTCCGAAAAGGGCAAGCAGGATGGTCGGATGATTGAGTTCGCCGAACGTAACCAAAGTGGCGGCGCTTCCGACGATGATGCCGGCGTCTTTAAGACCGATGAAGGCAATAAAAAAACCAATGCCGGCGCCAACTGCTATTTTCAGGTTTTTCGGTATGGCATTGATCACTTTTTTTCTTAGACCGGTCAGGGAAATGGTCAGGAACAGAATTCCGGACACGAGTACGGCAGCGAGAGCTTCCTGCCAGGAGTAGTTGAGGCCTATTACGATCGTGTAGGTGAAAAAGGCATTGACACCCATTCCGGATGCCAGACCGATGGGATAGTTCGCAAAAAGTCCCATCATGAGAGTGGCTGCGGCTGCCGCCAAAGCCGTCGCGGCGAATACCGCCCCGGTGCTCATCCCGGTAGCTGACAGAATCGATGAGTTGACAGGCAGAATGTAAACCATGGCCAGAAAGATCGTCAGGCCGCCAAGCAGTTCATTGCCGATCGAGGAACCGCGTTCGTCGATCTTGAAATACTTCTTCAGTTTCAAAGCAAAGCTTTTCATTCATTTTCCTCCCGTTTTATATTTTTGCCGACAAAAGACAATATAAAAAAACCTTGGATACGGTCCAAGGCAAACACAACAAAAATTGAAGGAATTTCGTCATCCAATTCTTCGTATGTGTACGCCGTAGTCCTGCCATTTACGGTGACAGGGTAGAAACTTTCGAACCATATTATCGGAATTATACGACTTTTGTCAACTACTCTTTGCATTATATCATGCTTCTTCGCGATAAGGCAATCATCTTTTTGATGTAAACGTTTCACAAATTATTTTCATAACTTCTGAAAACGACTTTATTTTCTTTGTTATAATTGAATCATAGATAAAATTGTTTTACAAAAAGGGAGGAGAAAACGAAAAATGAAAGATTCATATTTTGACGGAGGTTTGCTTCAACTCATCGGCTGGAGAATACTGGGATTTTTGGTGACAGTCGTCACTTTGGGAATTTGTTTCCCGTGGGCGGTGGTCATGATCCAAAACTGGGAAGTCAAACACACGGTCATAAACGGCAAACGTTTGGCTTTCGACGGAACCGCAATGCAACTGTTCGGCAACTGGATCAAATGGTTGCTTCTTGGTATCATCACGCTTGGCATCTATTTTTTATGGGTGGATATCAAGATGAAAAAATGGGTCACTAAGCATATCCATTTCGCACAGTAAACCCGGACTCAAAGCTCCGCATTCATGCGGAGCCTTTTTTATTTACGAATCAACAGTATTTTATCGTCAAGTATTGACTTTATCGGGCCGTGATGATAAAAATATCAAGGCGTATGTATGAGAATTTATTTTGTCTTTTAAGTATTTAATAGCTTATGGGAGGATTAATGGTGACTGACAAACGTAAGAAAGAATTGTGGCGGGCTTTCAAGTTCTTGCTGTTTTCCGCTTCGGCAGGGCTGATCGAATTCGGCTCCTTCACGCTGCTAAACGAAGTTAAATGGTTCGATTTTCTGGATCGGCTTAGTTCATTCCAATATCTTGGTACGGAATATACCTGGCATTATGCGTTTTGTTATTTGATCGCATTGATTCTTTCCGTCTTGTGGAATTTCACTTTCAACCGGCGGTTCACTTTCAAATCGGCCAACAATATCAATATCGCCATGCTCAAGGTATTTGTTTTCTACTTGTTTTTCACTCCGGCTTCGACTCTGATAACCTATCTCTTAGCCGATCAAATGGGTTTGAACGAATATGTCGTGCTAATAATCGTCATGATCTCTAATTTGCTTCTTGAGTTTCCCTATCAGCGCTTCTTTGTGTTCGGCAAGTCGCTGGATACGAACGCCGCCGCGATCAAAGCCTTGGAAAATCAGGAAACAAGCATTTCGGAAAACTAACCTTCCATTAATGAATGAAGACTACCAATAACTGAAAGGCCCGTAATCCGGAAATGGATTATCGGGCTTTTCTTATCTTTGACAAAATGTCGCTTTGGCTTTTACTCATAAAGGAAAAGTGTTATCATTTAAGACGGATATCAATATAAATACTATATAAGGAGAATTGGATATGAAAGACGACAAAATCGATCTCATCCAGAAATTACTCAGAAAGAACGAACTGAAAGCCGTGGAAAACGACGAACAGGCCATGCATGCGATTTTGGAAAAAAAGATTTCCGAAAACATCAACACGCTTCATGAAGGTCGTCTGACCGTCGGGCAGAAGGTATCGGACAAGGTGGCCGACTGGGCCGGAAGCTGGGCGTTCATCATCTCTTTTGTCGCCATACTGATCGCATGGATCGTCATCAATGGAATCTTCCTCGCCAGCGGTGCGTTCGATCCCTATCCTTTCATTCTTCTGAATCTCATATTGTCTTGCGTGGCGGCACTTCAAGCTCCCATCATCATGATGAGCCAGAACCGGCAGGACGCCAAAGACCGTCTGCGTTCGGAGAACGATTACAAAGTCAATCTGAAGGCGGAGATCATTTTAGAGGATCTCCACAAGAAGATCGACACCTTGCTTATCAACCAGAACGATCTCAAGAAACAGATAGCCGAACTTAAAAAAAACGGGAAACAAAACAACGGATAGGAAATAAAAGGCTCCGTTCCACGATTGGGAACGGAGCCTTCTTTCATTTGTTTTGCAGTTTGTAAAGTTCCTCGACCGCAAAATGGAATTTGGTGACCGAATACTTCTGATCGACCGGATAGATATAATAAGTATCGTCGAAAGTGGAAAAGCTGAGACCGCAGCCTTTGCCGAAATAATCGTATTCAACATGGACGCTGTAGTTCTCCTGAACCGGTTTTACGACATCCAACACCTTGTTCTCCTGTTTGACCACCAGATGGAAACCATCCTTGTTGTGAGTAAGCAAGCCTCTGCCGAGTCGGTAATAGCCGGTGGCGTTTGGCAAGCTGTCGACATCGACTGGCAAAGTCACATCGTAAATGCCTTCCATTATTTCTTTTTTTACTTCTTCCCTTTCCCATTCGAACCAATCAGGAATATGAGTGAATTTGGTTTCGCCACCCATGTTTTCGAGCCGGCCGTATTCGTCCATCTCATGCAAGGTATGGCAGTTTTCGCACCAAATCTTGTTTCCTTCGCTTTGCATCTGGAATTCTTTGCCGCAATATGGACATTTATAGAGGACGTGGTGAAGTTTTTCGGCCCGATTCCCGGTTTTGATTTTTATTTTGTTATCCAATTGATAGCGGTAATCGTCATAAACGAAAGCATCGTTTATCCGCCGGTTGATTTCGGTGACATCGAGACTGCGGATCTCTTCCTGGGTGATGATCTGTGTCATCTCAGATCTGGTCGGAACTTTCCGTTTATCAAGATTCCAGACCGGCTGACTCAGATGGTGGCCGTGGCTTAAAAGAACGACGACCGGATATTTGAGTAGCTTAGCCATTTTTCCGAGACTCTCCGGCAAAATCGCCGTGGTCCCCACTAGCGAATACCTGGCTTCGGGATAGATCTGACAGATCTGGCCCAAGTTTTTTAGGGAATACTGGATATTCCTGACGACCGGCATGTCGGAAATGAATTTGCGTTTGCCGATGCAACCGACATCGCGTAGCAGTTTTTCCCGGTTGATGAATCCGTCAATCGCCACGACATAATTGGAGGAATGCGGAAATACAGCCCTGGTCGCTACTTTGAAATCGAGAAAACTGTTATGATTGCAAAGCATGATATAGGGAGGTTTCAGGCCTTTCATGTTGATTTTGGATATTTTTGCCCTGTGAGAAAATGTTTCTGGAAAACTCAAAAGCCAAGCCAATAGCTGCAAGTACCAAGGAGCTTTCCGTGGTTTCATGAACATATCGAATCTTTGCATTTGGTCTACTTCTTCGATCGTTTTGTACACAACATCGGATATTTTCATTTGCGCGCCCTTCCATTATATGTTGCCAATGATAAGATATTATCACATCTTGGCATTAAAAAGGGGGATTTTTTGCTAAAAAACCGGAAAAATCGTGCCGTTTTGCCATCATATTCATTAATGCCAGATTTGATAAACCCGGCACATATAAAAAAAGCCCCCGGGGAAAGCGTTCGATTAAAACAGACAGAAAATAAAAAGAGTCATATTGGATAATATTCCAGTATGACTTTTTGATATAATAAAGCACAAAGTAAAGGAAAAGCTTTTTGGGGAAACGAAGTTATCCCCAAAAAGCAAGAATAGCCCCGCGGAAAAGGAGGGAAAACATGAAAGAAAGGAAAACCCAAAAACATAGGGCTTTCAGCATTGAAGAAAAGAATCGGATCGTGTTATTGTATTTGGACAGACACATGCGGCCGTGCGAAATTCTGAGGGTGCATGAAATTCCGCATGAATCAATGTTAAAGCGATGGGTGAAACAGTATCGAGAGTTTGGCACATGCGTTGACGGCCGAGGGAAAGGCACACTCAAGGAGGGTGTCAAAAGAGGCAGACCCAAGAAGCATGCGATACCGCTGGAAGAAATGACAAAGAAAGAGTTGATTGAGAAAGTGAGGCTGTACGAGAATATAAAAAACTTCCTGGCCTGCGTGATGAACCGCGAGCAAGGCACTACTACCAAGTCATAGATATGCTTAAGGAGCGCTATTCTGTGCAATTATTGTGCAACACGCTCAGATGCTCGAGAAGCGGCTACTATGACTGGGTCTCATCAGGCAGGCCTCAATACAAAGCGTTTGATCAAACCATCAACGATCTCGTAATGGCAATATATCACCAGGATAATCGTTGGGGAATCCGATCGATACGAATGCAAATAAAAACGGCATACGGTCTGTGCCTCAGAAACGCAACCGTATACCGCTACATGCGGATCAATGGAATTCAGTCCATTGTCCGTAGGAAGACCCATGCATATCCAAAGGTTGATCACCATGACATACCGAATCTCCTACATAGAGATTTTACCACAGATTCGTCAAACAAGAAATGGTCAATCGATATTACCTATCTTTTCTGCAGGGATGGGTTGGCATATCTATGTGCAATCAAAGACATGCATGATAAGTCGATTGTCTCATGGAGACTTTCCAGATTCATTGACCATAAGCTCGTCATGGATACCTTGAATCAAGCAATCGAATCAGTACCATATGAACAACGTCGTCATTTGATTCTACATTCGGACCAAGGATGGCATTTCACACACCCTGTTTACCAACAAAGATTGATAGACAATCACATCACGCAATCCATTTCAGCAAAGGGCAGCAGCGTTGACAATTGCCCTATAGAATCATTCTTCAGTGCTTTGAAGACCGAATGTATCTATTTACACAAGAACCTATACCTGAAAAATCTGGATACTATTGTAAAAGAGTACATGTTCTACTACAATAATCAAAGGCTTCAGGAAAAAATAAAAGAACTCGCTCCCATCACTTTCCGGAAACAAGTTCTTTCCACTCTTTTTATTTAACTGTCCGTTTTAATCAAACTAACTCACATAGGGTAATTAATATAGACTTTCCCATTTTCTGTTTCGTTATTAAATGTATTCAGTATATCTTTAATCACTTCATCAGAGTATTTTTGATAATTAGGTTCATAGTCAAAAATCATATAAATGGAAGAAAAAGCTGTTTTTGATAAAGTGTTGGAATCCAAAATCAGCCCCTTTTCAAATCTCAGATATTTTACAATGTCGTCATATGACCCTAATTTGTATTGCTCGTAAAGCTCATATATGGGGTTGCGAAATGGAATAACAATAAAGTCCTTTTGGGGATCAATCAAAGATAACAAATTGTGAGTACCTTTACGTAAGGTTTCCTCTTCATCAGCCCCTTCAACGATGATTAAAATCTTACTCATCAAACTCTCCTGAAATCATCATTTTTTCTAAATTATGCCCTTGTCTGATAACCTTTTTTGTACTATCGGCAAAACTCCGAATTTTTCCATCTTTGAGAGCAAAATAACAATCCGGCCTTAAAAGATCATTATCAATTAAAAATGTGTTATGAGTTGTTAAAATAGACTGGATTTCTCTCTTGCTGTTGATATATCTCAAGATGTACTGTGATAACTCAAAATGATAGAATGCATCAAATTCATCCAAATAAATGAATGAAATATCAGTCGTTCTATTCATCCAATAAAAGAAGAGCCATAATGATAGGGTTCCTGTTGACGCAATTGCTTCAAATCTAGCAGTAAAGTTTTTATATTTCACACCTAATACTTTTTTTCCCATTTCAGACATTTCTTGTAAGTGATATTCTTGCCCACATTCACTTAGAAAATTCTGAAAATGGCTAGTCAATCTGTTATTTATTATGAAATCACTGAGGTTTTCCCCGTTTGGCATAAGCCCCATAAATTCATTTTGTTTCAGTGATCGGAACCACAACATATTTTTTACAAATTCAATCATAAGTTTTACTGGGCTGTTCTCCGGCCAATACATAGTATTAACATAGATAAACTTGAGTGCGGACATTTCTCTATTTCTCTTACTCATATCTATTGTTTGAGCTTCGCTTATTAAATTTTCAAATTGATTATTTTTATAATTGTATTTGTATATAGACTTACCATTCACAATGAATTCTTCAAAAACCAACTGACGATTTGGAGATTTAGAATACTTATATTCAATTTCTTGATTTTCAAGTAAGAAGAGATAATTAAAATCAACATTTGATTCAATAGAATCCCCGTTCATATAATAATTATATAGAATGTTTTCGTGCTGATTATCTGTTAAGTGGCAAGTAATATCCATAATTGCTGCGCCTAAATTACTCTTGCCGGTATTGTTTTTTCCATATATAAGCATCTTGTTTACAAGCCCATTTTTGATTAAGTCCTGTTTAAACTCATAATCCCTTTTATTTGAAAAATCGATAGTAATCTCATCTTTGAAGTTTTTGAAGTTTTTTACGCTGAATTTTTTAATCATGCTTATCACCTCAACCACATTATAAACTAGTCGAAATAAAATTACAAGCATAATGTAAAAATTTTACATTCATTCCGCGCGATACTCTATTTGAATTTTCTGAATTTTAATTAGTGGATGTGATTAAACAGAAAAAAACTAATTGTCGTGCTTGCTTAATTTTTTGTTCATCAGCATACCAAAATCTATAATATTCTATATTACAACAACATTTGCATGGGTATTAGTTATTCGTTTTTCTCATAATAGACAATCTTTTTACTATGAAAAGCCCAAGAAAGCATGACTTTTCTGCGTGAATGTCGTTTTCTCGGATGATGGGTTGAAATTGTGGAGCTGGGAATCCATAAAACATACGTGTGTACGCGAATAATACTAGTGGAGATTGTTTTTCTATATTGAATATATTTAGCTTTTGTTAAAATAATATTGGCATTAATAAAAAGCCTAATTTATCAAAAAAGTAATAGCTTATCGCTAATTACCAATTTACTCTTTAAAAACAAATAGATTTCTTTTTTTTAAAACGTATTTTAAAAACCTATAGTCAGCAAATGTTTTGATTTCTATTGCATCAAATTCTAACACATCTGCTATTTCTTTGCATGAATATAAATAATTATCATAATGCCTTTTGTCTCCATCCATATAAGCTTCAGCTTTTTTAGGAATATAATCATATTTACTAATGTCTACCCACGATACATCTACTTCACTAAATATTACAAGATTTTCTTTTGAACAGTTTTTTACTCTCTCATGAATCTCACAAAAAGCATCGTAAAGAATCCGTATGTATTCGTTGTATTCACTTTTAAATAACATTTGAATATTTTTGCTAATTTTATGCAATCCTTCATCTATTTCCACTAAGCATATATAATAATAACTTTTCTCGTCTCCGTGATATCTTTTTATTATGCCTTTTTTCGTCTTCAATATTTTTGTATATAAATTATCATCTTTATTATAAAGACTATCTACAACTAATTCATCAAAAAAACCTTGAACTTTTTTTCGTAATATTTCCAATAATTTTAAAGCCACATCAAAAAAATTTTTATAAAAAAGCAATAAATCTGAAATTATTATATTCTCTCTATATCCCCAAGGGGCATTAGGATCGTTTACATATACAAAAATGTAAAGATCTTCTTCATGCATATCATAACTCAATGTCCAAGAAGCAAATACTCGTTTACCATTTATTTCGAGATTTGAAGGGTGTTGGCCAAATGCAGCTCTTATATGTTTAAAATAGTCTCTGTCATTTCTATTTGTTATTCCCAAATAACTGTCATGTTCATGATTCATTTTTTTTGTTTTTTGAAAACTATCTAAAGCATTTATAAAAACTAAATATTCATCTGTAGTTAATCCAATTATATATTTTAGCCCTTCTGTACTATCAACCAAAACGTTGATGCATGTTATTAACTCAATTATAAAAAAAGTTTTATCGTCTGTACTCAGTGTTTGGAATTCATCAAATCTAAGATTTTTTATTCTGTTTACTGTAACATTAATCCAGTCTTGAATAGAGCATATTTTATGCCAATTTTTTATTTGATTTTTTTTCTCGAAAAATGTGAGTAAATCTTCTTTAAATTCTTCATAATATTCGAAATACTTTTCATATGACTTCAAAATACGGTCAATTGATTCCTTATTTTTTATCTCATGCTTTGAATCGGTTTTTCCGTTTTTCATATTTTTTTACCTGTTTTTCTCTTCTCTTAATTTGATTTTCCATAAAACTTTTTCCATAGCGAAAATCGAACAGTCATGAAAAACAAATTCCATTGGCAAACCTGTAGGTGTAGAAAAAAAACTTAACTTAAAATCCAACTTTTCTGTATTATTACCATATTCGTCCAAATGACACACTAACGCATCTGTTGAGCCAAAAATGAACCAGAATGTTCCTATTTTTTCGGTAAATGCATTAATTTCAAAATAATAATCTGGAACAAAAAAATCATCTGATGGCTTTGCCGTATTGTACGTTTCAAACCAATGTGTGCTTCTTGTATAAATTGTTTTGCTATCTCTCAAAATTGATAAATTAACAGAAGTAAATGCTTTATTTATTTTAAACCCATTTATCATTTTTATTGGTAGCATTCCAATTCCATCATTTTCGACAAATAGCATAGAGTCTAGTAAATATATATCAAATGAGCCTTGATTATTTACTTTTTCTTTTACTTCTAACGGATTAAGTTTTCTTGTTACTGTTCCTATACGAATATACATTTGCCCTTGCAAACTGTCCTTTATCTTTTCTCCTTTTCCATTGTACCGAGTAAGGAAAAGCGGCGCTGATATAGAATATGGGCCGTTGATGTAATCTGAAAAAATAGTGATTACTACAAATAATTTCTCCTGTATATAAAACTTTTTAAACTCGATCGAAACTGATGGAGTGATACTGTTTTGTATCAAATCTTCATAATGAGCAAAATCCTTTAAATTTTTATATTCACATGGTATACCGATAGGAGAAAAATTATTATGTCCATCATCATTAACACCAATCACTATGCATTTTAGACCGGCATGTCTTGAATTTGCCATAGCATCTATATCCTTAATAAACTCTGCTTGATTATCTTCATAGTAAGGGATGGCCTTATATTCTAGAAATTCTGTCTCTTTTCCGTATTCAATCAATTTATGTATCGTTTCTTCTGAAAGCAACATTTTTTGAATTACCTCTCTTTTTTATTCGTGTTTATTTTATTGCACAAAAATATGGTTTGATCGATTACATTCTTACAGTTTTTTTAATTTTTACATAATAATTCACTGATAATTGAAATAACATTAAATACTACTAATAAGATTCTTGATATGCAATAACTCGTTAATAAAAAAATTATTTGCAAAAATACCCAATATACTTATACACTATTTCACCTGTTAATGTCATAAATATTATGTAAAATGTTTGCTTTATATTTAATTTTTTGGCATATAATCGAATAAATTTTATATGTATCAATATTATATTACTTTTGAGTATCATTATTTTAATATAAAATAATTATTATTTTGATTGCCAAAATATGTATGATAAACACAATTTTATTAATAAAAAAGCCCGAGAAATATACAATATGTAAATACTGTTTTTCTCAGGTTACGGGATTATTTGGTGGAGCTGGGGAGAATCGAACTCCCGTCCAAAACAGCCAATCATTTGACTTTCTACATGCTTAGTTTCCTTGTTTATCTCATTGGCGGGGAAAAAGAAAACCAATACCCCGACAACCAGTCCTGTTATTTTCGCTAAAATGCCTAGAACAGCGACATTCTTCGCTATCCTGCTTAGCTGTAGCCCATTTAGACCCGCAGGCTGGTAAAAACGGACTCGCTACCTCTTCTTAGGCGGCGTAAGCGTAATTTTGGTTTCCAGTTATATTTACTGGGTGCATTTTGAGATCTGCCGATCGCATGCTTGTCAAACTCGAACTGTCCTGTCGAATCCAAAACAGCCCCATAGGGTCAGGCTTACGCCTGATAGTCGCGCACCGTCTTTTCCATCCGGCGCGCTGAGTCTTCTTCTTTTGCAGTTTCTCTCTTGTCATAGAGTTTCTTGCCTTTGCATAAGGCAAGTTCTATCTTACAGAGATTTTCCTTGAGATAGACTCTTGTGGGCACCAGGGTAAGTCCCTGGGTTTTTAATTTCTGTTCGAGACGGATGATATCGTGTTTTTGCATCAATAACTTCCTATCTCTTTTTTCCTCGTGATTGAAGATGTTGCCCTTGTCGTATTTGGCGATATGCATGTTAATGACGAAAAGCTCGTAATTCTTGATTTTGGCATAGGCATCTTTGATCGCGACTTTTCCCAAACGGACGGATTTGATCTCCGTTCCGGTCAGAACGATGCCGCACTCGTACTTTTCGATGATGAAATAGTCATGGGCGGCTTTTTTGTTGCTGGCGATCACTTTCATGACGATTCCTCCAATGCAAGCCTAAAGTCCACTTTTCCGGTTCTTCGGTTCGCTGAGGCGACTTTCACATTCACCTTCATACCTATATTATACACCTTACGGCTGGCAATTCCAAGCAAGGACATCTTCTCTTCCTCGTATTCCATGGCTTCCGGAAAGGAAGAAATATGGACCATTCCTTCGACGGTATTTGCCAGTTCGACAAAAATGCCGAAACGGACAACACCGGAAATGACGCCTTCAAATGTTTCGCCGATATGCGATTCCATGTATTCGGCTTTCTTCATGTCGTCGGTTTCCCGTTCGGCCGTCATGGCCCGGCGCTCGCATTTCGAAGTCCAGGTGCCGGCTTCAGGAAGCAATTCGGCATAGTGGGCTTTTGTCTCCTGGGCCTTTTTTTCGAACAGGTAGCTCCTTAGCATCCTATGCACCAGCAGATCCGGATATCTTCTGATCGGGGATGTGAAATGGGTGTAGTAGTCGAAGCCGAGGCCGTAATGGCCCTTGTTGTCATCAGAGTATCTGGCTTTGGCCATTGAACGGAGTAACAGCATATTGACGACTTTTTCGTATTTGGTATCTTCTACGCTTTTAAGCAAATCATGGATTTCCGGTTTCCCGATCGGATCGGGAATCGTGGTGATATGGCCTAGACCTTTCACGATCTCGAAAAGAACGCGAAGCCGGTCCTCGTTCGGATCCTCGTGAATCCGGTAGATGAAAGGCAGTTTCTTTTTGGCGATATCGGTTGCCACGGTCTTGTTCGCCATTAACATGAATTCTTCGATGATCGACTCGGTCACGCCGTGTTCCCGGATTTTGATCTCCTTGACACTGCCGTCGTCGGCCAGGATTATTTTCGGTTCGATGGTTTCTAAATCGATCGAACCGGCTTCTTCCCTGGCTTTTTCCAGCAATTCTTTCAAATCCTTCATTATTTTAAGGGTTGATATGATCCTCTGGTCGGTGATCTTTTCCGATGGCTCGTTGTTGAGAACCTTGTTACACTCGGTGTAAGTCAGTTGCTGAAAGCTCTTGATAACAGACGGGAATATCCTGTAGGAACGCACATTGGCGTTTTTGTCGATGTCCATGACGCAAGACATCGCAAGTCTTCTTACTCCCGGATTCAAAGAACAGATGCCGTTCGATAAGGAGTGTGGCAACATCGGCACGACCCGGTCCGCCAGATACACGCTCGTCGAGCGGTTGTAGGCCTCCTTGTCGAGGCTTGAGTTTTCCGTCACATAGTGGCTGACGTCGGCGATATGGACGCCGAGTTTATATGAACCATTTGACAATATTTCAACCGATACGGCATCGTCGATATCCTTGGTGTCGTCGCCGTCGATCGTGAAGATCACTTCACTTGTGAGATCGGTCCTGTTTTTTATGTCTATATCGCTCACTTCGTCAGGTAACGTCTTCGCTTGTTTCATGACAGTAGCCGGAAATTCAT
>Ga0209203_1001639_pt1 | contig 16054 bp, 12 predicted proteins | sample AD_UKC109_MetaG_FD_184423 | JGI IMG/M metagenome (GOLD analysis project Ga0209203, IMG submission 184423) | Active sludge microbial communities of municipal wastewater-treating anaerobic digesters from Hong Kong - AD_UKC109_MetaG (SPAdes)... | ecosystem: Engineered > Bioreactor > Anaerobic >... | reverse complement strand
CCTGGCTCAGGTTTTTAAAAACGATGATGTTGTCCAGTCGATTGATGATTTCGGGTTTGAAATATTTTTTCATCTCGTCCATGACGATTTTTTCCCGTTTCATCTCTTTGTTTGACTCTGCACCAAATCCGACCGTTCTGGACCCTTCGATCAGCTTTTCACCTCCGATGTTACTGGTGAGGATGATGATGGCATTTCTAAAATCCACGATATGGCCTTGCCCATCTGTCAATCTGCCGTCTTCCAGCAGTTGTAGGAGGATATTGAATACTTCACTGTGTGCCTTTTCAATCTCATCCAGTAAGACAACTGAATAAGGACGCCTTCTAACCGCTTCCGTCAACTGGCCACCTTCCTCATAACCCACATAACCGGGAGAGGCTCCAAGGAGCCTGGAAACGGCTATTTTTTCGGTGTATTCGGACATATCGATTCTGACCAAAGCCTGCTCACTGCCAAACAACTTCTCTGCCAACGTCTTTGCCAATTCCGTTTTTCCCACACCGGTAGGACCCAAAAAGAGGAATGACCCTGTCGGCCGTTTGGGATCTTTTAATCCTGATCTGGATCTTCGGATGGCTTGTGCCACGCTTTGAACCGCTTCTTCCTGGTTGATGATGCTTTGATGAATCAGGTTTTCCAGATTCAGGATTTTGTCTTTTTCCGATCGGAGCATCTTGGTGGTGGGTATTCCAGTCCATTTTTCAACGACTTCGGCTATGATAAATTCGTTGACAATTTTGGGCTTTTTGTCTTGTTCTTCTTTCCAGGCTTCGTATTGCTGTTCGTATTCTTTTTTCAAGTTTTCCGTTTCGTATTTTAACCGGGCTGCTGCTTCATAATCGCCTTTTTCGGCCTCTTTTGTGATGGCTTCCTCTTTTTCCTTGTATGATCTTTCCAATTCTGTAATTTGAATGGGCACATAGGTCGTTTCGATCTTGATCTTGGAAGCCGCTTCGTCAATCAGGTCAATAGCCTTATCCGGTAAAAAGCGATCCGTGATGTAACGGTCAGAAAGCTTGACGGCTGCTTCTATGGCACTTTGGTTGATACTGACCCCATGATGCTTTTCAAACACATCTCGTAATCCCGTGAGTATTTCGATGGCATCCTCAACGGAAGGCTCTTCGATCATCACTTTTTGAAAACGCCTGTCTAAAGCTTTGTCTTTTTCGATATGTTTTCGATACTCATCAAGGGTAGTCGCTCCTATACAGCGCATTTCTCCCCTTGCTAAAGCAGGTTTCATCAAGTTGGCAGCATCCATGGACCCTTCTGTGGACCCTGCCCCCACGACCGTGTGCATTTCATCGATGAACAGGATGATTTCACCGCCCCTTTTCTTGATGGCATCGATAACCCCTTTCATACGTTCTTCAAATTCACCACGGAATTTGGTTCCGGCGATGAGTCGGCCCATATCCAATGACAGGATGGTTTTGCCTTTTAGATACTCCGGGATATTACCCTCCACGATTCGTTGAGCAAGTCCTTCGGCAACGGCGGTTTTTCCCACACCGGAATCGCCTACCAAAACGGGGTTGTTTTTGGTCTTTCTGCCGATGATTTGGATGATGCGTCGGATTTCATCATCCCGACCGATGACGGGCATGAGCTGCTTTTCTTTGGCCAATTTGCACAAGTCTGTGGTGAACTTTTGCAGTGGTCCCAGGTTTTCCTTTTCCTTGGTGCCTCCGGATGCCCTTAATTGTCTTAAATTGGCATACACCGATTCTAATATCACTTTATGTCGTTGCAAGATTTTTGCCGCTTCACAGGTTTCTACTTTTAACAGCCCTAACAGAAGATGTTCGCCACCCACTTTTTGATCTTGCATTCGATTGGCTTCGTTCTTGGATTCTTCCAGTACCTGCCGGGCTTCCGGTGTGATAAATATTTGGCCGCCGGGAGCCATTGCGCCGGCTGAACCGTATTCTCTGACAGCTTTTTCTGTGTCCTGCTTAAGTACAGCGATATTGTCGGCTAACGCTTGAATAACCTGAGCGCCTGTATTTTCATCTTGTTCCATCATTGCCAATAACAAATGCTCTGTTCTCAGTTGATTATGCTTGAATCTGGCCAGTATATCCTGCATTTTGTTGAAGATCTCTTGTGCGCTCGATGTATAATCATTCATGTTTATCATTTATTTTCACCTCTATTCCTCTTTATCTTCCTTGTAGAATGAAAATTCGTATTTTTTGTACTCTATTTTAACCGGCAAAGGCGGTATCTCTTTCTTCATTTTTTGCTTCAAAAGCTCGTTTTCTCTATTTAAGAGTTGAATTTGCTTTCTTGCTACATTTAGCTTTTCCTCCAGCTCGATGATTCTCTCGATACCGGTAGTGGGGATTCCCTCATCGGCTAACTCTTTGATGTGATTGAGGACTTCTATGTCATGCTCGGAATACAGTCTCAGATTGCCTAACCGGTAGGGTTCAACGAACCCCCTTTTCTCATATTGGCGGAGTGTTTGCGGGTGGATGCCGAGTATATTGGATGCCACACTGATTATAAATTTGGGCATATTAAATTCATCTGTTCTATCAATCTTTTTTCTCATCATAGGCTCACCTCTATGGTGCTTGTGATTTTACTTCTTTAAAAAAAGGCAGGCTCTGACCGAACCCGCCCCCTATTCGTTCTTTATTTGTCTTTATTTGTCTTGCTCGTCGTCTACATCTTCGTAATCGGCGTTGACTGTATCATCACCGGCTGGCGGTGTTTGTTCGCCTTGATCAGGATTGGGCTGTGATTGCTGTGCTTCCTGCTGCTGTTTATAGACATGTTCGCCGGCTTTCATGGTTTCTTCCTGAAGCTGCTCGGTCAAAGACTTGATTCGGGCGATATTGTCGTTATTGATGGCTTCTCTTAAATCGTTTTTCATGGATTCAAGATTTCCCTTGATGTCGTCGGGTATTTTATCTCCGCTTTCTTTCAGGAGTTTTTCGGTGGCGTATACAAGGGAGTCTGCCTGGTTTTTGATTTCGATTTCCTTTTTCTTTTCTTCGTCTTTTTCCTTGTTTCTTTCTCCCTCTTCAACCATTCGGTGGATTTCATCTTCCGAAAGTTTGTTCCTTCCAGTTACCACCATGGACTGTTCTTTGTTGGTCCCTTTATCTCTAGCGGTTACATGAACAATACCGTCTGTATCAATGTCAAAGATAACCTCGATTTGCGGTATTCCCCTGGGTGCAGGTGTGATACCAACCAGTCTGAAGCTTCCCAGCATGTGGTTTTGTGAAGCAATGCTTCTTTCTCCCTGATAAATCCTTACTTCAACTTCTGTTTGTCTGTCTTCTGCCGTGGTAAAGACTTTGGATTTTTTCACAGGAATCGGCGTATTTCTGTCAATAAGGGGCTCCATGAGTCCGCCTTTGACTTCTACACCCAATGTGAGAGGGGTAACGTCAACCAATACCACATCTTTTCCCATGTCACCGGACATAATGGATGCCTGTATGGCTGCGCCAACGGCTACGGCTTCATCCGGGTTGATTCCTTTGTTGGCATTCTTGCCGAAAATGTCCTGAATAAACTTCTGCACCATGGGCATTCTGGTCATTCCACCAACCAAAAGGATTTCGTCGATTTCATCCGTGTTCAGTTTGGCATCTTTCAAAGCGTTCATGATGGGTCCTCTGGTACTCTCAATCAAATCCCTAACCAAAGACTCCAATGTGGATCGGGTTAATTTCTGCTCCAAATGAAGCGGGCCATCAGATGTTGCCGTGATGAAGGGCAGGTTGATGTCCGTTTCCAGTTTGGTTGACAACTCAATCTTGGATTTTTCAGCCGCTTCTTTTAAACGCTGCATGGATTGTTTGTCATTTCTCAGGTCTACACCATGTTCTTTTCTGAAATTCTCAGCCAAATGGTCAATGATCTTTTTGTCAAAGTCATCGCCTCCCAAATGGTTATTTCCGTTGGTTGATACAACCTGAATGACGCCATCGCCAATTTCCAGTACTGAAACGTCAAAGGTTCCGCCACCCAAATCGTAAACGACGACATGTTCGTCTTTTTCTTTGTTCAAACCGTAGGCCAGCGCTGCAGCCGTGGGTTCGTTGATAATTCTCAAAACTTCAAGTCCCGCAATCTGTCCTGCTTCTTTCGTAGCCTGACGCTGCGCATCGTTAAAATAAGCAGGGCAGGTGATGACCGCTTTGTTTACTTTTCCGCCCAGAAAACTTTCCGCATCATCCACGAGTTTTCTTAAGATATAAGAACTAATCTCTTGGGGGGTATATTCTTTTCCATCTATGCTGACTTTGTAATCTTCACCCATATGCCTTTTGATGGATCTGACGGTTCTTTCGCTGTTCAACACTGCCTGTCTTTTTGCCGGTTCTCCCTTAACTATTTCTCCAGTTTTGCTAAAGGCAATGATGGACGGTGTTGTTCTCGAACCTTCAGAGTTGGGAATAACCTCCGAAGTTTTATCCGGCTTTACCCATGCGATACATGAGTTTGTCGTACCCAAGTCAATACCTACTACATATTCTTTTGCCATTTAAAACACCTCCAGTGTTTATTTTCTTAATTTCGTATAATCTGACGATAGTTTATGTCTTTTTATTTCAAAAGTCATAGTTTACATCACTCGATATGTATTATATATAATTATCTGTAGTATGTCAAGCTTTTATATTATATCTAACTTACAGTTGATCAAAAAAATCGGCAACACCCATTACTCCATTCTCTCATTGCCTTTTTGAGGTTAATGATTCAGTTTTTTTGTTTTTTTGAAGTTTTGATATTGAAGAATATTTATTTGCGACCAAAGATTCGTTTTGTGATGGTTTGTGCCGTTTGCGTGGCAGCAATACCGCCAAGAGCCGTTTCACGGAATTCATAGGGAATGGCATGGCCTACTTTGGCCATAGCCTCAACAACTTCGTCGAAGGGGATAACGCTTTGTATGCCGGCCAAGGCTTGTTCGGCAGAGATAAATGCGTTTACAGCACCCGAGGCATTTCGTTTGGCGCAAGGTGATTCTACAAGGCCTGCCACCGGATCACAAATCAAACCCATGACGTTTTTTAAGGCGATGGCTGCCGCATGAAAGACTTGTTCCGATTCACCTCCCGCCATTTCCACAACAGCTCCTGCCGCCATGGCAGCGGCTGATCCGCATTCTGCCTGGCAACCTCCTTCGGCTCCCGATAAAGTAGCGTTGATGGCGATTATTCTCCCTATTCCGGCGGCTGTAAACAACGCATTGATTTTTTCTTCTTCGTTTGCTTTCAATACTTCTGCTGCGGTAATGATAACAGCCGGCAGAATGCCGGATGATCCGGCTGTTGGAGCTGCACAGATTTTCCCCATAGAAGCATTGACTTCGGATGTGGAGAAGGCCCTTGCCATGAGCAGATTAATCGTGTCTCCGCAAATCGAGAGACCTTTTTGACGGTATTCTGTCATTTTCTTTGCCTCAGAGCCGATGATACCGCCCAGCGACTTAACGGGGGTTTTTATGGCTTTTTGTGCTGAACGTTTCATCACATCCAGGTGTTTTTTCATCTTTTTCCTTAGGGTTTTTTCGTTCATTCCGGTTTGCTTGGCTTCTTCTTCCAGGATGATCTCCCATATTTTAACATCCCTTGTATGGGCTTGTTTGATCAATTCATGTGCGTTCGTTATCATCTATAACGCCTCTCTTACAAGGTTAATCACGCGAATGGATAACACATCTTCTACTTGTCCCAGGATTGTTGTGAGTTCGGGTGTGATCACACTGTCGGTTTCTATGGTCATGGATGCTACATCACCTTTTGTTTTTCGGCTAACGGACATTTTTGCAATATTGATGTCGTTAGATGAGAGGATAGATGAGATGCGGCTGATCAACCCTCTTTTATCTTTGTGTGTAATCATAATAGTGGGATATTCATCGGTGAAGTTGATTTGAAAGCCATTAACGTCAGTAATGACGATGGCTCCACCACCGATTGAAGAACCGGTAACAAATGTTACATTGCCGTTTTCACTTTCAATTTCAACTTTGACAGTATTCGGATGACCCACGGCGATATCAAAAGGAAGGAATTCGATGTAAATCCCTAAATCTTTTGCAATCTTAAGAGAATCAGGCAATCGGACATCGGAAGGTTCCATGCCAAGAACGCCTGCCACCAAGGCTTTATCGGTACCATGCCCCCGATAAGTTTTTGAAAAAGAGCCATAAAGATGAAAACGAGCGCTTTTGATTTTTGGTCCAGCAATGTATCGGGCAACTTTTCCGATTCTTGCGGCTCCAGCCGTATGGGAACTCGAAGGTCCGATCATAATCGGGCCCAAGATATCAAAGATACCGTAATTTTCCATCACAGGTCCTTTCGAGATTTTGATGATATTATTTTTTGCTTTGAAAAGGGCGATTCGTGAATCGCCCCTACGATTTTCAAATCACAATTGGATATTCTTAAAATAATCGTTTAACCCGTTGATAAATCCGCCGATTTTATCCACACTTGAGAGGACTTCTTTCACATCAGACAGGAATTTTTGTATGGAGGCACTGATTTCTTCGGCCGTTGCGGAGCTTTCTTCTGAAATAGCCAACAGATTTTCGATACTGCTGGATACCTGGTCCAGTTTTTCGGCATCATCTTGCAATCTTAATATGATTTCATTCAATTCACCTGAAATATCGGATATATGCTTGCTGGATTCTTTGTTTCTTTCGGAATTCTCTTTCAGGCTTGCAGATTGTGTTTTCATGTTTTCGAACTGATCCATGAGTTTTTCAATTAGTGTGTTGATTCCCGTTGAAATTTGCTTTAGGTTGGTTGAAATCTGATCCGATGAATGATGGCTTTCTTCGGCTAACTTTCTGATCTCATCGGCAACAACCGAAAAGCCTTTACCGGCTTCTCCGCTTCTGGCCGCTTCAATAGCTGCATTCAAAGCCAACAAGTTCGTCTGGTTGGCTATTTGTGAGACGGTATCAGCTATTTCCATGATGGTGCTGGCTTGATCCTGTACTGTTTTTCCCACACTGACAAGGTGATCGAATTGAACACTCATGTCTTGTATGCCTACCGCAGATTTTTCTACACTTCCTGCGGAGTTGAGAATGGTTTTTACCGCTTCGTTTAAGGCCTTGACCATACTGGTTTCCTTAGCAACTATATCGTTTAAGTTGGATACGTTGGTACTGACCGCTTCTGAAATGGATTCCGTGTCATTGCTGATATCCACTGCGGTGCTCGCAACCTGATTGGATAGTTCGCTCATCGTACTGGTTAATTCCACCATCTCATGGGCCGATTCGGAGATTTTGGTGTTAAAGGTATTGATTTCCTGGAGATCTCCGGAGAGTCCAGACATAAGTTCTTTGGATTGAACTTGGGCATTATTGTAGGATTCAAAGACATCGGAAAAATTCTTTTCACCCTGGAAATAAATAGGTGTGTCGTAATTTTTGTTGTGAAGGTTTTCAAATCCATTTTTGGTTTCTTTTAGACCCTTTTTGACAAAACCAAAACCCAAATAGGAGAGGACAGATGTCACCGCAGCAATAATAATAGAGGCAATCCAATTCTGCTGGATATATTTAAACGATACCCATGACACCACTCCGATGACAACCGGAACAATGACGGTGAAAATTAGTCCAACGTTTTTGGTAATTCCCAAAGACAGCCATTTCATACCCTTTATTGTCGGAAAATGCCCGTAGGGCTTGGTGGTTTTGATTTCAATTTCGATAAACTCTCCGCCGGTGTCACTTTTGCCTTTATTGATTATTGTAATTTGGGTGGGATCGTTGAAATGTTTACTGGCACCTTCTAACAAACCAATAAAGTAGTAAGCATAGGATCTGTGAGATTTATACACGATGTTTGCCGAGGTGGCGTCACGCTGGGTAAAAAATATTCTTGGAGGTTTTGCACCGGTAATTCTTCTCGTCAGTATTTTATGAACCATATCCATGGCTGCCATAAATGACATAACGCCGGGTTTTTTGAAGTATTCCGGATACCACTTTCTAAAGGTTTGTATGTTCTGATTGCCCGTTTTTTTCCAAAATTCTTCTTCAGAAACGCCCGTTTTTGATATGATGGCACTGGAAATCTCTTTCAATCGTTTTTCGTCAAAATCTTCTAATGGCGTGAAGGCTTTGTTTGGATCAACGCCCATCTTCACGGAGATTTCTTTGACCAGTTTATCCCCATATAAACCTCTCCAGGTTTCTAACCAGGTATTTACAAGCATCCCTTTCATCTTTTCAACCTCCATTGATCGTAGAATGTGGGTGATGTTGAGATTATAACATTTTTAAGGTAGAATTGGAGTAAGTAGAGAATACCTTTAGAGAAATAAGATCGTTCGTTGACAGATCAATTTTTGAGTGTTCCAAGCATTAAAAAACGGATCATCTAAATGATCCGTTTTAATGTGGGGGGTATATTTTTCTTTATATTCTCAAGGGGGATAGGGGGGTCCTATCATTTTTTCTCTTTACATTAGTTTTGACTGTACCACGTTGGAAAAAGTTCAAAGTTGATTGTGGTATAATTTTTTGGGGGGAATACTATTTGGAAAACTGGTTAGAAAAATCAAAAACGATTGCTTTCTATATTTTCTTCTTAATTGCTTTAATTACTGTTTTTGTGTATGTTTATCCCCGATACGAGTTTGATATTGGTAACTCAGATGTAACGATGGGGTTCGAGAATGGTTACAATGCCGAAATCGAAATGTTTTATGCCATGCGAGAAATTTCCGAAATCGGTTTAGCGGGTGAAAGGGTTGTTTATTATTTGAATTTCGATTCTTTGAGTCCCAACCAGGCGCAAATCGAAGAACTGCTCCGACAACGCACAGGCAAAAAAATCATCTTTATCGGTAATCCCCCTGAGATCAGTCCGGAAGAATTTGCCCAATGGCTGGATCAATACCAGATTGAAATTGGATTTTTAGAAATGAATCAGATCACAAATTGGCTCCGCAGTGTCATCCAGAATCGAAAGGAACCCAATCAAAAAAAGTTATTTCGGGTTCATACGGTTAAACCAGCAGAAATTGAAGCCCTCAATCTTTCTTATCCCATGGTGTTAAGGCGTTGGATAAGGGCAAAACAGGAAAGAAGTATCGATTTTTTCTGGGTGCAGCCTCTGGATCTTGAATCGGTCTCTTATGAGCAATACGGGCAAGATATTGCCAATATTCTCAATCCTTCGGATACCATCAAAACAGCCGATCCGGAATCTACACTTCTTTTTAAGTCCCTTCTAATATTAAGTTCCATCGCAATAATCTATTTTTACTCCCCTCTTTTTGCCGTGATTTCTCTGGGGATTTTCCTATTCTTTTTTTTCACGAGTTCTTTCAACGATGCCACTCTATATCTGGCCGGATTGGCCGGCTCTTTTGGCATGGCCGGTATATATAAATACCTGCGTGATTTGCAGCATTCTCCTTTTTTAAAATACCTTTCTTTGATTTTATCGGCTTTTATTTTAGGAATTACCATCAATGCTTTAAGTTTCTCTTTCGAATCAGTCAATCAGATTTACATGACACATGGTGTGAAGCTGACGCTTTTTTACCTGCCTTTCTTGGTTTTTCTTAGGGAATTTGCCCTGTATGGTTATAAAGATCTGGGGTCAAAACTTCATTGGGCCGATTTGCTTGTCATCATCTTTGTTGTCCTGTTTGGCGTGTACACCATTACTCGATCCGGTAACAGCGGATTCGTCCTGACGGCAGAAAGACAGTTTCGTGATCAATTAGAAGTCCTTTTGGGAATCAGGCCCAGATTTAAAGAAATCTTGGGAATTCCCGCCCTTTGGTTGTATATTTTCGGTTACCATAAACGCTTCGGCCGCTATGCTTTTCTTATTCCGTTTCTTGGGGCTATCGGGCTCTGTTCCGTTGTCAATGCCTTTCAGCACGTTCATACACCCATGTTTACCATCCTTTACAGGGAGGGGGTTGGGGTCACCATTGGAACTCTTATAGGGGTTGGGGTGGGTTTTTTGTTCAGAAATAGACCCAATAAATATCAGAGCGAGAAATAATTTAACATTTTTCGAGAAAATGTGATAAAATAGAATGAGAATACTGGAGGTGGGAAAATGAAAAAAGCAATATTTGCGTTGTTGATTAGTTTGGTATTGATTACTGCAAGTTGTTCAATTTCAGCCGGAATCCCTTGGATCTGGGGCGGTTGGGGCTTTTTTGCAGATTTTGGTGTCGGCTTTTCTGCTGCTCATGATGGTGAGATGGCGCAAGAGGGGTTCTTGAATATCAACGAGCAAAATGGCAAGGATCTAGCAGGAACATTAGCAATTGGAGGCAATTCGTTTGAAGTCAGAGGCACATGCCTCGGTAATGGGGAAATTGTGTTAAATCTTTTCCAGGATGGTGTGCTGTCCAAAACCTTAAATGGTAACGTAACAGCAGAAACAATGACTGGATCGGACTGGCATGCAGTAAAGGCAGAGTGATCGATTATGAAAAAAATCGCTATTTCTGTCATCGCAATCCTTGTACTGGGTTTCGTTCTATCTAGTTGTCAATTTACAGTCGGTCTTTTCCCTACAATCGGAGGAACGATCTGGACTTATTCCACTGAGATTGGTGGGGTTGACTACGAAGGCACGCTTTATTTTGGCAAAAGAACAAACAGTTTTAGCAGTTTGGATGGATACATCACCGTTCAGGTTCCTACACCTGCTGAAAAGCTTTTCACAGGACATGCAGACAGATATAAATTCACCATTAACACCATCGAATTAGGTGGAGGGGCTGCAATTAGATTTGAAGGTGAAGTAGATCATCGAGATCATGACGAATTGCTAGCCGGTTCCATGATCTTTGTCACTAACGATATCACAGCTGATCCTGTCGTTTGGGAATCTGGTCCGTGGATAGGAAAAATGAAAGACAAATAAGCTATTCTCATGTATGTTCAATAAAACAGGGCGGTCTTGATATCGCCCTGTTTTGTTACCGAGAAGACACCATCTCACAATTACCCCCAACGGAGTCCTAAATATGTTTAAAAAGCTGAGATTTTCAATCTTTATTGTCGATGTATTGGTTCTTTGGATCCTTTTTTTAATAACCGAGAAGGCTTTTTCCAGTATCAGCCTTAATAGTCTGCTTTTATTTGCCTCCCTATTACTCCTCATATTCACATCACTAAGAGGGTATGATTTTCACAGAATCTATTCTCCCAGATGGACCATGACATCTTTCTCGGTGTCACTTTTTTTGAGTCTTTTTTTAAATACCGTTTTTTCATTTTTCTTCCGTATCGATCTGCAATTAGACCATTGGGGAATGATTCTTTATTTTCTAATATTTGTTAACCTTTTCAATCCAACTTTTTTTCGCTTTGTTGCCGGCAGATATCCGGTCATTATCGAATTACCCGAAGGGGTTGATGAGACGATTTTCAATCGAATCAATGAGAATGAGTATTTAAAACCAGTTTTTTCAAGAAAATACGATGAGAAAAAACAGCTTTTTGCTTACAGACAAATTGCTGCAGCCCTTGGGGAAATGCCGAAAGAATTGTATGAAGAAATGGATGGCAAATTGATTCAACAAGATATTTCATCGAAAAAAATGACCGCATGTTTTTTGAGATTGGTTGATGTGTGCCTTTCTTTTATCTTTTTAATGATCTCTTCACCTTTTTTTCTCATTTGTTCGATTTGCCTTCTCATTGTACTGGGAAGACCTGTTTTCTATCGGCAAAAGCGAATCGGGAAAAATGGAAAGCCATTCACTTTGTACAAATTTCGAACGTTAAAGCCGGGAGAGGCAAAAGTAACCGATATTGAACGTGACCATATGGAAAGAAGCACTTCTGTTGGGAAAATTTTACGTTCATTGAGACTGGATGAGTTGCCTCAATTGATCAACTGTATCAAAGGCGATATGAGCTTGGTGGGTCCTCGTCCGGAAATGCCCTATTTTAACGAACTTTGCCAAAAGGAAATTCCCAATTACACCCTTCGGCTTCTTGTTCGTCCCGGTATTACCGGTTGGGCTCAAACCATGTATAAACGTTCTGATACATTGGACGAATACCGTATCAAAACGGGCTATGATTTCTATTATCTACTGCATTATTCACCTTGCACCTATTTCCAATCATTATTGTTTACACTGGATACATTGGTCTACCGAAAGGATTAAAAACGCCTCTTTTCCTCACAAGAGGCCATTCAAAGAGGCGTTTAAAAAAGGAGGTTTTTTTCTTACATGGCGTAAACTGCCGTTGTTTGCTGTTCGGGAATCTCTTTCAGCACTCCCTCTTTTATCTCAACTTTTCGGTTACCGTACACTTGGGCAAAATCCATGTTGTGTGTGATCATCATCACCGTCACATCCAACTCTTCATTGATCATCTTCGTGAGATCCATCACCCTTCTGGCACTTTTCGGATCCAAGGATGCAGTGTGTTCATCAAGCAGGAGGACTTCAGGATTGGTGATCACGGCCATCACCATTGCCAATGCTTGTTTTTGCCCTCCTGACAATTCCCCAACAATGGTATCCAGACGATTCTCTAAGCCCATATTTAACTGCTTAAGCAATTTCATGGCTTTCGGGTCGATTTTACTGAAAAACAACCCCCTGTTTCCTTTTCTTGAGGCGATTTTAAGGTTTTCCCGAATCGTCAGGTTGGAAAACACACCGGAATCGGGATTTTGATATACCCGACCGATCATGTGGGCCATTTTGGATATGGAAGGTTTTTTGATCTCCTTACCCTTGAGAAAATATTGACCGTCGGTCGGTTTCAATTTTCCTAAAATCACATTCAACAAGGTGGATTTACCGGCTCCGTTTGATCCAACGATGACCACAAAATCTCGTTTGTTGGCCTCCATGCTGACCCCTTTCAATGCCGTGTTTTCATTATCCTGTCCCTGATTATAGACAACGGTTATATTTTCGAGTCTGAGCATAACGATTTCACCTTCCCCTTCAATGCTTTTCTTTTCTTTGGATTCTTGATCAGGCTAAATGCAATCACACTGATTATAAATAGTGCTGTTAACAGTTTCATGTCGCTGGCTCTGAATCCTATTTTGTATCCGTAGCGCATAACCAGCGCCAGTATCGATTGATAAACCACTCCTCCGATGATGGGTGCAATGAGTCCGAAAAGCGGCTTGAACCGGCCGAAAATAATCTCTCCTACCATCACCATCGCCAGCCCGGTAATGATCATCCCCTGTCCCATGGTGACATCCGCAAAACCGCTGTAAAGTGCAAACATTCCCCCGGAAAGGGCGACAAAAACATTGGCCAGCGACAAACCCAATATACTGATGAAATCCCTGGACATACCAAAAGATTCCACACCTTCCGGGTTACTTCCAAACCCCCTTAAAACTGTTCCCAAATCTGTTTTTAGGAAAACAAACAGTAAAAGGATAATGGAAGAGGCAACCAGAATGATGATGAATAAATCAGAACCATCTCTCAAATTGTCAAACAAATTGATAATGGGAGATTTGTCAGCGGTTTCAGATTGAGCTTGTTGTGAGAGAGCGGGTTTCGCATCCTGAGATTCAAGATCGCCAAACAAATCCGCCAGGGGATCTTCTCCGCTGATATCTTCGTAATTGGTCAGCTGGTTCTCCATCCTGGTGATGGGTATCGGCAAATTGGGTCCCTGCATCACTCGAATGTTGATAGAATAAAGCATGGTCATTACCAATATGCCCGCCAATAACACATGAACCTTCAATTTTCTGAATATCAGGCCGGTGATCAGACCTGCTAATCCTCCCAATATCATGGCGATTAACAGAGCCAAAATTGGGTTCATCCCCAGTACAATTAGTCCGACTGTAACGGCACCGCCAAGACCAAAAGAGCCTTCCACGGTTAAATCCGGCATATCCAAAATCCGAAACGTTAGAAACACGCCAATTCCGGTAATGCCAATAATAATGCCTTGCTCGATGATTGCAATCATTGATTCATCTCTTTTTCAAGACCATTTTCAACGATTATATCCGCCCTTGTCATAACATTTTCCGGAATTTCAAGCCCGATCTCGTCTGCAAGATCCAAATCGACATAGAGGATCAAAGAGTCTGCGCTGATCAACCGGGATTCAATTTGAGAAACAGGGACACCTGTCAAAAGTTGATAAACGATCTCTCCGGTTTCCAGACCAGCATGATAATAATCGAATCCAAAACCAACGACACCGCCACCTCTTGCAATATCAATATCACCGGCCATGATAGGCGTACGGACAGTCTTTGCGCTCTTAGAGATGGCTGCAATACTGGATGCTGCTGTGTTATCCGTTCCGATGTAAATAAAGTCAACCGTTGACACAACCGCATTTAAGGCATTGATCATTTCAGAAGTGTTGCTGCCGATGATTTCCACCAAATCCATACCCAACTCATCACACGTTTCTTTGGCTGAATTTCTAATGGAAACGCTGTTGGCTTCACTGGAGTTGTAAATGATGCCGACTGTTTGAGCTTCAGGCATGATTAATTTCATCAAGCGGATTTGCGTCCTGACGGGTGTCATGTCGCTGATACCGCAGACATTCGAGTTGTTTTTACCCAAGTTCTCAATGAGCGAAGCACCAACGGGATCGGTAACGGCGGAAAAAACTACGGGAATATCCCTCATGGCATTGGCACAGGCTTGTGCAGAGGGGGTTGAAATACCCACGGCCAAATTCAAGTTGCTTTCGGAAAACTGTTTGGCTATCAAAACTGCGGTATTCATATCACCCTGTGCCGTCTGATAAAGTTCTTCAAAGTCCTCGCCAATGCGTAAACCGTATGCCCCCAACTGATCTAAAATCCCCTGCCGAACGGCATCAAGCGCCGGGTGCTCTACTATCGCCGTCATACCGATCCTGTACATAGACAAACCAACCGTTAAAACAATAGCCATCAAAACGAGAATTGCCAGGTGCTTTTTCATCTTCATTACCTCCGGATTTTTAAAAGTAAAAAATAAAAAAAAGAGGGCACCCTTTTTCGGATGCCCTCTTAAGATCTACCTGTGGTTTTCTTCTTCTACGTCAAAACCGACAAGTTCCTCCAAGAGGGCACTTGCCAATAAAAATAAAAATATGCATTATTAAAATTCTCGATTAAGCCTTTATCGAAAACCATTATCGTTCTCCTTCAGTTTTGTTGGATTATTTATATCACAAAAAAATCTATTTGTCAAATGAAAACGAAAAACAAGTGCGAACAATTGCTTTTAGGGGGTATAGAGTTTGGTATGTGGTAAAATTAATGTGTAATGAAAAAAACGAGGTGACGCATATGCAAGTTATTATATTAGCCGGGGGAAGTGGTGAACGGTTTTGGCCCCTTTCCACATCCAAAACACCGAAACAGTTTCTAAAACTGTTTGGTGGAAAATCACTGATTCGGCATACTTTCGAGCGTTTGACGGGAGAAGTTATCCCACAGGATGTGTATGTCGTGACTTCTCATCAAACGAGAGAGCAAACCATCCAAGAGATCCCGGAAATACCTGAAGAAAACATCCTGGGAGAACCTTTTCGAAAAAATACCGCTGCGGCATGCTTCACCGGTACCCTTTTAGCAAAAAACACTTCGCCCATCCTGGTCCTTCCAGCCGATCATAAAATAAGCGAAAAGGAAGTTTTTTGGACATACATACGACAGGCAGAAACTGTCGTAAAAACCCAGAATGGATTGTTCACTTTTGGCATTCAACCCAAACGGCCTGAAACGGGTTACGGTTATATCGAAATAGGGGAGAAAGTAGGCGAATCCGTTTATACCGTTCTGAAATTTCATGAAAAGCCTGAAAGGACTATGGCTGAAAAATATATCAGAACGGGAAATTATTATTGGAACAGCGGTATGTTTCTATGGACAAAGAAAACCTTTTTAACACAAATGCTTGCCCATTCCCCGGATGTTTACAACGCCTTGATCGGTATGAATCCTCTGGATTCAAACAGCCTAAAAATACATTACGAACAAGTACCTGCCATCAGCATCGATTATGCCTTGATGGAGAAATCTGAAAATGTCCGGATCATGCCCATTTCTTTAGA
>Ga0209203_1001634_pt1 | contig 16101 bp, 13 predicted proteins | sample AD_UKC109_MetaG_FD_184423 | JGI IMG/M metagenome (GOLD analysis project Ga0209203, IMG submission 184423) | Active sludge microbial communities of municipal wastewater-treating anaerobic digesters from Hong Kong - AD_UKC109_MetaG (SPAdes)... | ecosystem: Engineered > Bioreactor > Anaerobic >... | reverse complement strand
CGAGTGCGTGCGGCTTGGCTACGACACGGTGATCGTGCCGCGCACGTCAAAAAAGCCGAGGATTGAAGGGCTGAAAACCGTGCCTGTGGCCACCGTGGGCGAGGCGATCGCCTATTGCTACAAAAAGAAACCTGTGGTATAATCCTGCTTGCGCGTTTAAGGAAAATTTCCGCCGAACGCGCCGAAAAAACAGCAACGTGTGCCTGTAGCTCAGCTGGATAGAGCGTTGGACTCCGACTCCGCTGGTTGCAGGTGCGAAAATGACAACAAAATACATGTGCCTGTAGCTCAGCTGGATAGAGCGTTGGACTCCGACTCCAAAGGCCAGAGGTTCGAATCCTCCCAGGCACGCCAAACACCCCCTAATTAGGCGACTTTTTAGGGGGTTCAATTTCAGCTCATTTTTCAAAACGTGCGACAATGCGACAAATCCATAAAAAGCGTTATTCAGGGTAGAAAGAGAAAGGCCTGCGAGGGGGTATGCTCGCAGGCCGATTTTGATTTTTGTCGCATTTTTGACGCACGAGGGTGGATTTTTTGTGCAGAATATTGAACCGCTAAAACATTGAGAGTTTCGAGCCCCTCTATCTCGACTGTCTAAACCAACCAAAATAGATACAATGAAACGGACGGAAAGGTGAGGAGATTCAAATTTCGTTTTCTTTTCTTGCATTATCATCACGCTTTCGATCTCGTGATCATTAGTCGCTGGTTCGGCCGAGTAACGTATCGTGATGCAGCTATGTCAATATGAGCTGCTTAAGCAGATAGCAACGCAGTGGATTATTCGATCAGAGAAGTACAATCGATGAGAAATTGTAACTACTAAGGATAGTTAGCAGCTAGCCGTAAATAGCTTTTTCATCCTTCTAGCAAAAACAACTTATTGGAGTTACAATGGTGTTAGTATAAATCATTTCGCTAATTAGGACAGATTGTTTGAAATAGTAGGCTGTTTTGGTAGAGTTCTCATTTGCATGATACAGAAACTATGGAGAAAAGAAATGAAGGATTATGATCACCAAGGACGAAACGGCTATGTAGAATTTGATGGTCATCGAACAATTTTTTCTCGCGATGGGTTTTCATTTCAGCTACTGTACGATAAGGTTGGAGCTGAAGCTTCGCGTAGCACAACTCGCATGAAAAATCTGGAAGAGTACATAATTGGGAAAACACAAGAAAATTATGAGATTGCAATTTTAACAGGAGCGTTCGAATGTTTTAGCTATGCACCATGCACTATACGCACGTCCTTCTATATGATTGGTTGCACAAATAACATAGCAGATACAACGATTGATAAATATTTTGCTATTGAGTTTATAGGCGGTTCACTTGATTTATTATATAAATATAGATCAAGCAGGATAAAAAAGAGCGAACAGGAATGGTTATTAACTATAGATGCCTCTAGCATTGAATCAACTTTTGATTACAATGGTAAAAAATGTAAGATTATTATATGTTATGCTCCATCCAATGATTCTCCGACTGATTTTGCTACACACTTGAGATTCGAGTTTGAGACTTCACAAGTAATTTGTGATCTACAAACATATATTCGTTGGGCATACAGATTAGTTAGCTTATTACTCAATAGGCAAAACGTGGGGTTTGACAATATAATTACGTATTCGAGCATAGGTCAGTTCGGCGATGGTTGGTATCCGACTGCAACATGCTATATTAGGAACTCATATATAAACGGGCTTACGTCTCATAGAGACGGAATAGGCTTTGAGCAGATCGGTTGTCGAATCGGAGAATTAATGCGAATAATTGCAAATGCAGATTCGAGGGAAGAACAGTTTACTTTAAACTTTCACCCTGAATCTGATACTGAAACGAACTTCGTTTCTACTGATCAACTGCGCAATATTTGTTCCGCTTTGGAACATGAAATAGAGGTATGTTCGGATCTCAATGTGCCGGAGAATGAACAGCTGAAAGATCTGGTTAGCATAGTAAAAAAGGTTGTCAAAGAACATAGGGACGGCGAGTTGCCACTGCTCGAGAGTACGTACGATTTGATTTTTAGTGACTTAGCTCATTGGGGAATTCCATTGCGGTTAAAGATTATCAGTCTTTGTGAGAAATTTGATCAAATTTTACTGAACTGCCGGGATGTGGAATCAAGCGCTTATTCCGATGAAAGAATCCAGGAGTTCGTGAAATATCGTAATAAAATATCCCATGGGACATATTATCCAATGACTCAAAATGTGGCTGAAACTGCCATTGCGATGGAAGCCTTGGTTTATATTTGCATTCTTCACAGGATTGGGATCAGTGAAGAAGAATTATTAAATTTGGCGAAGTGGGTTATAGGGCGGTAAGTGAATTCAATCTATCGAGTATCTATTATGGGTTAATCTATTTTATGAACGATTCCGGGGGTAAAGTAAAATAACGCTTGTTACTCGAAATTCATTTCCTTTTACAATATAATTCGAACTGATCTTTATGCGATTAGCGGACAGCGAAATGAACCGATTATAAGTCCAGAATTTTGTCCGCACCTCCAAGTTTTAAATATGGTGCGACGTATTCACATGTCATGGAGTGCTTACTTTCGTGATTCTGATTCTGGATGGTTTTCATTCTTCAGCAGTATTCATGAAACAAAAGAATATGTCGCGAGTGTTCACTGCGGACGTTACTTTGGATATTATGAAATTGTTATCAAGGGACATATAACGCTAATACCTTTATAGATATTTTCGCTAGTCAACATCTATACAATTCAATTCGATAAGCATTGATTTAATTATCGAAAACTCTTTTCCACGCTCTTCAAGTCTGAATTCATGCAACGAAGCATGTGTATATAGCCCATCATTATATTCAACTACAAATTTACCTTCAAGAGCAAAGAATAGTGGGTTAATATCACGTCGTACTATTACAGAAAACCAATTAAGTGTTTTTGTCAATAATTCTAGTGCAGAAATTACTGTTTCTTGCCACAACTCGTATTTCTCACACTTACTGTCATATAATTCCGGGTCATATCCAAAATTCTTATAAAATTTAACTTCAACCATATTGTCGCCTTCGATTTCACTGTGTTTTGCGAATATATTGATCATTGTATTAAATACCATTGATATGGCACGAATCGATTCTTCCAGTTCTATTAATGTTCCAGGGAAAGCAGCTCCCATTATGGTTTTACGAAGCTTATATCCATTACGAAATAAGGTTGTATCCATTATAATTCTTGTGCATGCAACATAAGACGACCATGAGTTCCAATCGTAGAGACAACATAACTCAACAATTGAATCAATAAGCTTAGAATATATTAGTCCATTAACATCATCACTAGATATCATGCCGGAAGTAAGTGTAGATTTAACCCATAATTCATGAGCAGTTTTTATACTATGCAGCCTTTCTATTGGGTATGCTAATTCATCCGTGTCAATTTCAACGTGATGATTCGGACATAAAAGAATAAGATTATCGTATACATCTCTTTCTGGGGCAGATAATGTACTTTTACCTCGAGGCCCATTTTCGCTTTCGGAAACAATATGAGCTTGCTGCCCAACGATTATATTGGCCGAATTATCCGGATTATTATAAGATAATTCTTTTCGACAAATTGAGCAACGAGATGCGGCTCGGCCCCACAACAACTTAATATCTTGTTGAGAAATCGCCATTTTTTGAGACCACTCCTTTCTATGAAAGGCGTAAAGCGGAATGAAACCGTAGACCTTCGCGGATTAATTTTGTAAAACATCGGGTTTTAATAGTTAATTGAGAAGCTTTATAAGTAGTGGGATAAAAAACCCTACTGGCGACAAGCATACAAATGTTCCGTGCAAGTGGATTCTTACACTTCCCTTTGATCTACATCACATAATTCGCCTTTGTTTAAATACGGACATGGAAGTACGAGGCTGAAGTTTTACCTTAAGCTTTTGCAGATACGATATACATGAATCCGAATGATAATTGCACTTCATCATGCGGAATCAACAAATACACCCAAGGTTTTCCGCCGATCTCTTTGTTGAATTCACTGGCTGCGCGGCAGTATTCTCTTCCTGCTTTGGCTTTCTCAACCACTTCTTCAGATTCGAGCTCTTTACGTGCTTTTGTTTCGACCATATAGACGCAACTTTCCGTTTCTACGATGAAGTCAGGTTCGTATTTAGAAACGGCTTCGCGACCATAGAAAATGGAGAATTGTTTCGGACTCGGCCTCAGCCAACGAATAACAGAAGGATCATTCTCGAGTACGATTGCGAAACGACGCTCTGTATCGCTATCGAATTTATAGAGCGTGTGGCAGGCTTTCTTGAATCCTTTAAAAACTTTGCTCTTTACCTCGGAAGGAGCTAATGTGGCGCGCAAGTCGAAAACCTCGTCAGATTCAAAACGACTACCGAAGTTTGTTTCAATTCGCGAAAAAGGGCGCATAGAGGCAGCTTGATAACTAACTTCCTCGTGATAAAAATTCTGATTCATCTGCTCGTAGATCATATCTGCAATACGCTTGTTGTAATTGCGCATTACTTTTTCAACTGCCTCTTTCGTATGCAGATACGAGAAGAAGTGTTCCTTCGCCTGCGTAATTAACGCATATATAAGATCGGCACACTTTGAATAATCAATATTGTCATGAAGAATAATCTGTTTTACGATTTCATTTTCTGGCGTATCAACCGCGTTTGTTTGCGTCAGCCCCGGCGTAATGATGGAGGTCTTTCCGCCTTCCTGCAGTTCGGTTGCGAGAAGATCGTCGCTGCCGGGCTGCCAGTACATGCTGCGGGTATCGAGATCAAACGATTCATAACGAATCGCGACTTCAGGCATTGCACGAACATCTCCCTGGGGTATCGGGACAACATGCTCGGTAAGTGCCTGGACGCAGTAATCGAGAGCCAAGTCGGCAACCGGATGTAGAACTTCAGGGCTTAGCTGAAGAGAGGGGAATGCATGTATTGCCTGATCAACGACACTTGCTCGCATGATGGAACGCAACTCGTCGTCTTGCACCGCGTTCATATTACGGGCTTGCCGACTTACTTCAAATACCGCTTTGGATGCCGCAACCGAAACAAATTTCGCAACTTCTTTTCGGCGAATCGGTTCAACTATGATCAATTCCGGAAGCTCAAGAGCAAGCTGCTCGGTTCGGCTTTCGCTGACTGTAAGTTCATCATAAAGAGCGGGCATTTCGATGGTAACGCGACGATCGTCCCCACCAAGCTCTTCGTCGTCGATAAAACGATGCCGCCGAACCAGCGAATTCGGATCATTTGCCAGCGCTATGATTGCTTCGTATCGATCGTGACTTACAATGCTTAGCCGATCTACTTCTTCAACGCCTGTTCGATCTCCGTATGGAAGCCTTAATCCACGACCGATCGTTTGCTCGGTAAGCGTTTCGGACGCGGAAACGCGTAATGGGATGATGGTGTAGAGATTCGTAACGTCCCAGCCTTCCTTTAGCATGTTGACATGAATCACAATCTCCACTTTGTTTTCCGGCTTTTCAAGGGAAAGAAGCTGGCGGATGTTTTCGTCTTTCTCTTCGCCCCGCTGGGCCGAGTTGATCTCGATAACTTTGTCGCAGTAGTAACCATGGAAGAAGCCGGGGGAGGTAATAAACTCAAAGATACGTTTTGAGTGGTCGGTGTCTTTCGCTACGACCAACACGAACGGTTTCACGATTGGCTTGTCGTGCGTGCGGGCGTAGATGTCCAGCTTGCTTTTTGTGTCTTCGTGTAGCCGAATACCGTCACGAAGTTTTTCGTGATCAAGCGCTTCGGGGTTATATTGTTCGGGACGAAAATCACGGCGGGTGACGACAATCGGAATCTTAACATAACGCTGATCATCCAGAGCATGTGCGAGCGAATACTCGTAAACGACATTTTTAAACTTGATTGTGGTGGCACCCTTCTGAATCTGCGGCGTTGCCGTTAGTTCAACTCCTAGAATCGGCCGGAGTTCGTTGATGACATTGAAACTTTTATCCGCGTGATAGTGATGGCTTTCATCCATTAGGATGACTAAATCGGGGAGGCTCTGTAAATACTCAAAATAGGATTGTCCGAGGACTTCATGTAACCGCTTGATGCGCGCAGGCTGTCCTTCGGCAGATTTACTGTCGGAATTCAATTTCGAGATATTGAAAATATTGATCGTGATTGGCTGAAGCGGATCCAGCAGAGACCCCATACGGAACTCTTCATAATTATCGCCGTCGATAATGCGAGGCGGGGTGACAAAAGCGTCCAACCCTCGAAATACATACTTCGAACTGGATGGACTTCCCAAGTCGGCCTTCAACTTCTCGTATATCGTCAGGTTTGGAGCCATAACGAAAAAGTTACGAATTCCTTTTTCGTAATACAGATAGGCGATGAAAGCTCCCATCAAACGTGTTTTTCCGATGCCAGTCGCCAACGCAAAACAGACCGATGGAAATTCGCGCTCAAAATCGTTGAGCGTGGGGAATGCATTGTGAACTTTTACCAGCTCGGCTTCGAGATCCGGACTTTTTGTAAGCGACAAAAGGTCGCAGATCTTCTCGAAGATTTCCAGACTCTCAATTTGCGGTTGACGAAGGTTAAGAGCGACGCGGATTTGTTTCGCGTTTTTATTCATCGTCGACCTCCTCATCCTCCTCATCCGGTTCGGGGACATCGATAATATTCAGGTCGTAATGATCCTTGCCGTATTCACACTTATCGAGCACGGACTGGGGGATCTTCTTGATGGTGATGTTATCGTATCTAGTATTTAACCCATTATCGAACGCCGGGCAGCAAATCAGCAGCGTTTCAGCAGGGGACACTTCGCGCGCTATTTCATCGAGCTGCCGCGCGGAGAGATAAGTGGTTGTAGTGAAGATGTAGCTGGATTCCTGACTATGGCCTTGCTTCCAGAAAATGGTCGCATCGGGCGCGTAATAGTAACCGTTTAGTTTTGCAACGGCAGCTGCCAACATCTCCGGACTGTAGCGTTCGGCGTCGATTACTTGATTCCCGTATCGGTCTTTTACGATGAGTGTTGGAGCAAGTTCGTAGAACTTGAAACCGCCGCCACCTTGCCAGCCAACGGACTGTGAGATACCGCCTTGTTCACCGTCCACAACTTTTTGCAAGCGTGGGATGCAATGGGTATAGCAGTGGTCACCAAGTTCGATTCCTATCCAGCGGCGGCCCATTTTTTGGGCGACGGCGGCGGTAGTGCCGGAGCCGAGGAAGGAGTCGAGGACGAGATCACCTGGAGCGGTGTTTAGTTCCAAGAGACGTTGAATTAAACTCTCTGGCTTTGGATATGGAAATGCTTTTGAATCGTTGAATAGATACTTCATTTCGTCTCCTGCCGTTTTGTTTGTTCCAACATCTTCAAGGACTGACCGCAAGACTTGACCAGTAGGCATGTATATTCTGTGGTGAAGGGTCCAACCATTTCTTCCGCGAATTAATCGAATTGTACCAGACGCCAAGCCATCTTCTATCGTTGATGATGACTTTTGTGAGTTAATTGATAGTATTGATCCATCTGGGCAAGTGACGCTAATAGGTATTGGATTTTGCAAACCGTCGCGTGCAAGAGTATCCCAATAAAAACGATTTCCATTTTCGTCAACTTCACAATAACGCTTCAAATAATCTTCATTTTGAGTAACACGCCATTTGCGAGCATGAATTTCTTTTGAACTGCTTTTCACATAAACAATAATATAGTCATGATCTAATGCAATAAATCGGGAATCATTACCTCCACCTTTTCTTTTTCGCCAGATTATATCACCAATGTAGTTTTTTCTGCCAAATACTTCATCGAGCATTACTTTTAAATATGCATGTTCCTGCTCATCAAGATTACAGAAGAACACACCATCTTCTGATAATAATTTATATAGCAAATCAAGTCGCTGCTTCATCAAATTAAGCCAAATCGAATGTTCCAATGCATCATCATATTTATCAAAAGCGTTTCCGGTATTGTACGGCGGATCAATATAAATGCACTTCACCTTGCCTGCATACTTCTGTTCCAGGGCTTTTAGCGCCAGCAGATTATCTCCATGAATCAGCATATTCTCCGAGTCGGGATCACCATAATCCCGCGAAGGGTCGTGCAGTAAAATCCGCGGCTCAACCGCGGGTTCCTGACCTTTGCCAATCCAAGTGAGCTCGAGTTTTTGCATCAAATTGACCTCCGCTATTTTTTCTCAGCATAAGACTTAGGGATGATTCTGTACTTTTGCACTAAGCTTATTGTGGGCTGTTTGGAGAGCAAAAGTTCCGAGTCGGACTGATAGCCATAAGCATTTCTACAACTTATTCTTATGCTGATGATTGAGTCTGAGGTTATTATATCAGGAAATTGTCTATTTATGGAGTTATAAGATATGGTAGTCGGAAGAGATAGCCGAGTTTTTTGATTGCTGTTACTCTTAATATAGAGCGGGTTATTCACAGATAAGAAAATATCCTTACTAAAATTGTCCATAGGAGCTAGTTTAATGACCACTGAAAAATCACAAATAGGGTATTTGCTTTCGTTACTTATTAGTAAATCGAAACACGCATAGTAAATGTAATCATTATCGCCAGAATCTTCAAGCGAGAAGAATGAACGTGAACTAGCATCCCCGGTATTTCGCCAATCATTCGCTCTAAAATATTGTGGTAGAGCCAAGCATTCAACGGTGAATATTGGTGAATACTCCGCCTCTTGAAGGGCTAACATTCTTTTTGACACTTTGTTTGATTCTGCAGCTTGAATTTGTGCTTGCTTATTCTGCCAGATTGCGACTGCGCCCAAGACAAGCGATCCGGTAAAGGATAGAAACCCAGCACAAAAAGTTAACCAGTCCGACTTTTCGAGGTCATCCCCGATTGGTAAAAAACCCTTAATCACGAACCACAAATAGGACAATAGCAGCGCAAGAAGAATTATTACACAGACAAAGACGACTAAATTTGTTTTGTACTTCTTCAGGTCGTCATTTTGATTCATTTCTTCCATTTTTACTCCTAAACTATCGAAAAACTTACTGCCATTACATTGACTGTAGTTGCCGATCCAGCCAACTTTGCCCTGATTTCTTCCTGTAAGCGTTCATTCGCAGCTTCAATTTCGTCCTCACGTAAATTGATCTCTCGGCGTTTTCTATCTTTAACCTTTTTTAGCCGATTGATTTCTTCCTTCATTTCAAGCATTGTTGCTAGGGGTAGATCCGTACTGGCTCGAAACTCGCGTGATTTTTCGCGAATCTCTCGCTCCAAATCCTTAATTTCACGTTGGAGTCCTTCTTTCAGGTCGTCGCTCCAAGCGTCGAGTTTTTCGCACTCTTGCAGGAAATATCGTTTATTATTCTTTTCAATCTCGGCTTGAATCGACGCAGTGTTACGCTTCCGCTGTTCGTCTAGCTCGCCTGAATATGGTGTGGCTTCTATGAATATCGCAGGAAGCTCCATCATACGGTCGATAATATCTTCGTCAATGACAGTACCGTCGTCAGTAAAGACCGTTATCACCAGATGCTCTTCTTGTTCATAACCTTCATATATCAGCTTGTCTATGATAAGCCAACCTGTTAAGCCTGGATGCTCATCTAGAAAACTGATTTTTATCTGAGAATGTGAGTAATCAAACTGAATCTGCCCAACAGGTAATGGGGCAACAAGCGCGGCAGACAACCATTTTTGGCACAGCTCGTCATCACGACGCAAGAATGCATCTCCCTGCTGCTCGGCGCTCTCCCAACCCAGATTGTATACTACGGTACATTTACCATCACTGTACTCAAACCGAAATTGGTCCAACGGCTTTACGCGGGAAGCCCCCGCAATAATAAAGAACTGACAAAGCCAACGTTGGAATCGACCCAATCCCGCCAAAGTGTCTTTTTTACAGTCGCGAAGAAGGACAGTAACATCATCATCGAAATTTTCAAGTATTGCCTGCCGTGTGGCGGACATGCGCTCGTTGATGCGATCCTGCAAATCGGCCTGCATCTGGTCGAAGGCAGCTTTAATTTCCTCTTTACCTTTGCAATTTTGATAGATGTCCGCGATCCGTTTTTCAAAGTCGACACCGGATTCAATTGTCCCGAGCACTTCGTCGGAAGAGCCAAACAGTCCGCTAAAAAGCCGGAATTTCTGATCCAGTAATTCATAGACACGCCGATCGGCCTCGTTCTCGTTATTCACGAAGTTGACGACCACAACATCACATTTTTGTCCATAACGGTGGCAGCGGCCAATCCGTTGTTCGATTCGCTGCGGATTCCATGGCATATCATAATTAACGAGTAAACTGCAAAATTGGAGATTGATTCCTTCCGCCGCCGCTTCCGTGCCGATAAGAATGCATGCCCTCGTTCTGAATTCCTCTACGATTGCAGCTTTCATATCAGCTTGACGCGAACCAGAAATAGAACCGTCGTTTGCGTGGCGCTCTTTCCATTCAGTATAGATTTTTTTAGAAATGGCATCGCTGTTGGAACCATTCAGGAATACAATTTGACCCTCATATCCGTTATCAGACAAGAGGTTTAGTAAATACTCCTGTGTTCGGCGCGATTCTGTAAATATAACGGCTTTACGCAAGCCGCCGCGAGCTTCCGTTTCATCGAAGCCCTTTTTCAGGGCGGTAAGAAGATTTTCACCTTTTGCATTAATTGTAATACTTTCCGCTAATTGCGCGAACTCACGAAGCTGCTGGAGCTCTGCTTGCGCAGCTACGCGATCTTGAATCAACTCAGCTTTAACTTCATCAACAGAAAGCTCACTTTCGTCGAGCAGTTCTTCAAATGTGTCGTAATCCTCAAGATGCAATTCTTCATCCATGCCCTTGAGTAATTTTTCGAGTCGTGTTACGAGGGCATCCAAAGTACCGGAAATAGCAAACGATGAGGACGCAAGAAGTTTGCGGAGGATCATTGTAATGAGTGTACGCTGGCCGCTAGGTAAAGCAAACAGGTTTGGCGAGCGAAGATATTCAGATACTTGGTTATATAGAAGCTCTTCATTTTCAGTTGGAGTATATTCCTCGAGAATTGCGGTGCGATTAGTATAGGGTACATATTCGCGAACCTGCTTACGGAGCGTGCGTTTACAAATTGGCAGTAAACGCTTCTTAAGATACATGTTGCGAATATTCTCGTTATCGGCTCGTAAAAACATATCTCTATAGGTGGCTGCATCACCAAAAACACGGTCGTCAATAATACTTACCAAACCATATAATTCCATGAGATTGTTCTGTAGTGGGGTAGCTGTGAGCAGCAACTTGCGCCTTCCTCTTAACGCTTCCTTCAAACGCGTAGCGGTAACATTTCCCGACTTGTATACATTCCTTAGGCGATGAGCTTCATCAATTACTACGAGGTCCCAATCAACTCTGGCTAATTCTTGCGCTTTTATAGCTGCGAAATTGTACGAGCAGATGACAACGTTGTTTTTCTGAAAAAATGGATTTGCGACACCAGATTTACGTAGCTTATTGAAATTTGAGGATTCAATGATAATAGAGGGAATATAGAATTTATCTTCTAGCTCAGCACGCCACTGATTTCTAAGCGATGCAGGTACGATCAATAATAGGGAGCGCTTTCGTTCCGACCAATACTGGGCCAAGACCAAGCCGGCTTCGATTGTTTTTCCTAGCCCAACTTCATCAGCCAACAGCGCACCTGATGACAGGGGCGATTTTAGCGCAAATAAAGCGGCATCAACTTGATGCGGATTTAAATCTACTTTCGTTCCAGACATAGCTGAAACAAGACTATCCATGCTGCTTTGGGGACGTTTGAGCATTAGCTGCTCTGCAAAGTATCTTCTTTGATGATCAGTAAATAACATCATATTGATTAACCTGCCAACGAGATATCTAAATTGATTATATGCACGAAATAATCTCTCGCATGCTCTATCGATCATTATATACAAAAGAATATCGGTATACAACTTTTAGCTGTCATGATGTTGAAAGACAATCAGGATACGAACAAATGTACGTTGACAAACAAGATTTTCTGGCGTTATAATGCCTGTACATCAAACGAGGAAGTGAAAACTAAGACTTTGGGTTGTTGATTTAAAACCAAAACAGTAAAAACCTCGTCGCATTGAAAGCTGATGACAATAAAGAAGGCTGACCGGAACACCTGAAAAGTGAAGGTTTTAGATGGTGTATTACTTGTACCCCATATTAGTGAGTAGGAGGTGTGCGCTCTTTGGATCGATCGATTCTGCATGTGGATATGAATGCTTGCTATGCCAGTATTGAGTGCCTGTATGACCCGTCGATAAGAGACAAACCCGTCGCTGTGGGCGGAGATGCGGAAGCTCGACATGGCATTATTCTAGCCAAGAACCAGATTGCGAAGAAATATGGTGTGACGACAGGCGAAGCGTTGTGGCAAGCGAAACAGAAATGCCCCCAGCTCGTGATCATAAAGCCACACTACGATCGCTATCTCCGTTTCTCTGCACTGGCTCGTCAGATCTATGGCAGCTATACGGACCAAGTGGAGTCGTTCGGGCTGGATGAGTGTTGGCTGGATGTTTCGGGCAGTGTGCATCTATTTGGTGAAGCTGCGGTTATTGCCGAGGAAATCAGGGAGCGGGTGAAGCGCGAGCTCGGCATCACCGTCTCGGTCGGTGTATCCTACAATAAGGTGTTTGCAAAACTCGGATCCGACCTCAAGAAGCCGGACGCGGTCAGCGTTTTGACTCGAGACAATTATCGGGATAAGGTTTGGCCATTGCCAGCGTCCGACTTGCTTTACGTTGGCCGTGCGACAACGAGAAAGTTATATAACCACGGTATTGAAACGATCGGTCAGCTTGCGAAAACGGATCCGGAACTGTTGCAGGCATGGTTCGGCAAGGTGGGGATGATCTTATATTGGTTTGCCAACGGATTGGACAATTCGCCAGTCATGTCAGTTGGCGACGAAACGATTATCAAGTCGATCGGCAATAGCACCACAACGCCACGCGACCTTATGAACGAACTCGACGCGAAAATCGTGTTTTATATGCTTGCGGAAAGCGTCGCAGAAAGAATGCGTGATCATGGATTTCTGGCCAAGACTGTTCAGATCAGCGTTCGAGATAATGGATTGTTTTGGTTTCAAAAGCAAATGAAACTGGATGAACCAACATGCCTTGCGAGCGAATTGTGTGATACCGCTATGGAGCTGCTGCGCATAAGCTATCGCTGGCAGAATCCGCTGCGAAGCATTGGCATTCGCGGTTGTGATCTGATCCCGGCAACGACACCCAAACAACTGAAGCTTTTTGAGGATGAAGCAGAACGAGAGAAGCTGGAACAGCTGGAGCGTGCGGTAGACGATATCCGGCGTCGATTCGGGCATTACGCTATCTACCGCGCCGTTGTAGAGTTTGATCCGACACTTAAACATATTAATCCCAAAGAAGATCATACCATCCATCCGATTGGATATTTCAAGGCGAACTGAGGTTAGGCATGGCGAAAGACGTAAAAAAGGAATATGTTTCAATTCTTGCACAAATCAACGTGGATGGGACAATCCAGCCACTTCGCGTGCTGCTTGAGGATGGTCGCAAGTATGATATCGATGAGGTGAAGGATAAGTGCAGAGCTGCCAGTTTACGTGCAGGTGGATGTGGAATCCGATACACGATTCGGATAGGGGCGCGAGACACGTATCTGTTCGATGAAGATGGACGATGGTTTGTAGAACTTCGCGTGAGTTAAAAATGATAATTGAGCGATTCCATGAGTTGCTAATCCGAAATCCGCAGCAAGCGGGTTTCTTTATTTTTGGCAATTTAGGGACGGCGCTTTTGAAGCATGAAGAAAAAAGATAAACGCGACCGACTAAATAATATATTATTTCCCGATTTATCGCATACCTTCTCGCATTTCGATTCCACCGATGAATTGGTTGTATAGATGGGTTAGAACATAGTGCATATAATCCTCCGTGGAAGTTTCGGAGGAGAGGTTTTGATAATTTGCGCCAGAGCAGAATATGAATCCGAAACCACCGGATGCAGATCAAAAAACGCTCGAAAACACATCCAAATAATATATTTTCACGATAAGGGAGGTTTTCTTTCCGGTTTTGGAAAGCTGGATCGTTTTGGTTATTTAGGGGAGGAATATAGAACCTTTCAAAATTGCATATTGCGGAGGAACGAGCATGCTTTCTGAGCGGGAAAAGGAAGCCAGATGTGCGCAGTTTGACAGCTATTGTCATACCATCCTCCGCAACGCGATTCGTGACTACAACAGACACAATTCATATAAAGAAAAGCTTGAGATTTTACTGGACGATCCAGAATCGTTTCTAGAGGTGGAGCAGTTTTCCGAGGACGACCATTCGAGCAGTCATCTCTATATCAGCTACCGCGGAAAGCGGTACCAGCTTGACTATGAACCGCTTTACCTTGCGATGAATACGCTGCAGGAGCGCGAACTCGGCGTTCTGATTCTTGACTACTGGCTGGAATGGAAGGACGCACGGATCGCTCAGGCACTTGGGGTTACGGATCGGACGGTTCGGAATACGCGAAGCCGTGCGATTGAGAAAATACGGAGATGGTTTTCTATTACCCGCGGGATGCCGTAAAAATCTACTGGACAAGAAGTGAGGGCTTTCAAGACAAAAACACAAGGAGCTTATATGAGTTTGAAATACGAAACGATCGAAGCCGCCACTCGCGGCGACGAAAGCGCGATTAATGAAGTGCTAATCGAGTACGAACCATTCATGTTGTTCTTATCAATTATCGTCCGACGGGACGCAAACGGTAAGCAAGAAAAGGCCTTTTCGGAGGATGCTTTTCAGACACTGCGGCAGAAACTAATCGAAGAATTACCTAATTGGAAGGAGCATTGCAAATGACACTATTACCCGACCTCTTTGAATTCGCGTATGTCCCTAATTGGCTTGACCATCTCGACTCTTTGGTAGAAATGGCTATGCCGGAGTCATGGCGATTTTCCCATCCACTATTACCATCAAAAAATACCGATACTCCGATCCTCGAAAGATACATTAAATACGTTTTCAGAAAGCAAATCATCGATTTCAATAACTTCAACTACGAGTCCGATCCTGTATATGCGGACAGACTATTTTATGTCAGAAATGAAAAAGCATGTTTTAACACAGGTCTCTACACCAAGAACTATAAGAGCATCTATGGATGTTTCACTCGTAATAAACGCAAAGACGCGATGCAAGACTGGTTTTTCCGAGGATTCTTTGACGATATCGCGCCCGATATGAAGTATGTGCAGCCATTGCCGGATAAACCGGGGTTCTTACTTCCGCTCATCGGAATGACGTATTTCCCCGCGTGGGACATACGCGTAAACGTAAATCATATTCTTTGCGATCCGGACAACTTCGCGCGATTGCCGGTCGAGGTGCAACGAGCGAAGAACCTATCGCTTCTGCTTGAAACCGCCGTCGAATTGGCGCGACGCAAGGCGTCGTTTGAACCCGGTATCGTGGTGCCGCAGGGATATCAGGGCAAGGTGCAGTTCTTGCTTCCTCTGTGCTTGCTGGATACCGAACACATTGACCTCGCCATGACACTGACGCCAATGGACGGCTATTATCTCGGCCATACCTGCCTGACGTTGGAGATGGCTTATCTAAACGCGCGGCTGATCGGCAGACCGGTCGCTCCCTGGCTACTGGAACTCGTGACCTGATCTTCCGGCTGCCGCCCCCAGGGGTTAAGGATATAGCGCATTACAATTGAATAAGGCCCGACGAGCGGCGCTTTTTTGTGCCGCGTGCCGGGTCCTTTTTTTCGTGCGCTCAAAAACGCGCCAATCGTCTGGCTCTGAACGAAAGGAGCCGGACAAATGGAACTGGTCAAAATCATGTATCGCTTTGCGGATGGACATGTCGAGGAATTGAAGGTGGAAAAGGAGGTTGCGGAAACGCTCAGAGAACTGGATCGGCAGGAATACAACAATAATCATCGCGAAACGCGGAGGCACGTCACTTTCGACTGTACCGAAGAGAAGTCGTGGCTTGCTGTAGATGACCAGAGATTGTCTCGGTTGCTTGATGGTCCGCCTGACGAGATCCGGCTTCGAGTA
>Ga0209203_1001624_pt1 | contig 16193 bp, 10 predicted proteins | sample AD_UKC109_MetaG_FD_184423 | JGI IMG/M metagenome (GOLD analysis project Ga0209203, IMG submission 184423) | Active sludge microbial communities of municipal wastewater-treating anaerobic digesters from Hong Kong - AD_UKC109_MetaG (SPAdes)... | ecosystem: Engineered > Bioreactor > Anaerobic >... | reverse complement strand
AGAAAGCATCCGCCAAATGAAGGATGAACAGAAAATACAGCACCTAGACGAACAGCTGGACCTATTTAGAAAAAGCAAAGAAATACGTGAATTTTTAGGCCTATGGAAGCAGGCTTGTATCAATATTATTGGCGAGATCCCGCCAGGAAGTAACGTCGAAAAATGGATTACCTGGGTCCAGGAATATGCTGACAGGATAGATCCGTTAAATGAAGATCACCTTACCTGCTACGATATCAAAGACGAGTAGAGCTTCCTGTCGAAAAATAGAACCAGATCTGATCTGACGCCTCAGGGTGCCATTCTTCTGATATTTGCCTGATCGGATCTAGTTTATATGAGTACCACTTTGAGTACCTTTTTTCCCCTTGGCCTTGGCTTTGGCCAATCTCATCTGCTCGTCCAACCATTTCGTATAGCGGACCATTGCATCATGGAGGTCCTGATCAGTGGGTTTGATGTAATACATATCCATACCCTCAAGACTATGCCCCAGGATGGTGTCCCGGATTGCCTTGTCAATTCCCGCCTTCAGCATATAGGTCTTCACGGAGGTCCTCAGGTCATGGAACCTCAAGCCGCCCGGTTTGTCCATTCCATAGGTTATGCCTATTGCCTTACACGCTGCCATCATCGATTTCCTGAGTCCTGCAGCTATGGGTTTTCCATGGTAAGAAATAATGTAGTCATGCTTGGATGATCGAGGAATGCTTTCCAAAACAGTTTTTACGTTGGTGTTTATCGGTATGCGCTTTTGTTGCTTCTCCTTGGTTTCATTGCCTGTAAGCCTGATAAAGCCACCCCTTAAATCAATGTGTTCCCATTGAAGGCCAAGGATCTCACCCTTTCTAAGCCCTGTGTTCATTGCAATGACAAGGATGTTTTTTAGATATGCAGGGGCAACGCCAAGTAATCCTACATACTCTCCGATACTCAGAAGTCTGTCCCGTGCATTGCCTCCTCTCCTTAATTTACGTTTGATGGACTTGAATGCCTTTATCGTCCGCCCGCTCACCAGATCATTTTCAAGGGCCTTGTTGACCATGGTTTTCGCGATAACGAGCTCCATATCGATGGTTGCCGGAGATGCCTTCTGCTTTTCTCGCTTCACTTGATACGACTCAAGGTCACTGGGCTTTATCGCCCCTACGAGCATCTCTCCGAATACTTCGGAAAAATTATCCAAGCAGTCTTCGATACGTTCATATGATCTGAGGTTTGTTGTTGATTCGAGGTTGAGGTACCACTCCTTAAGATCCGTGAAGGTCAACTTCTTATCTGGAATTATCTCAAAGATCCTACCCTCTCGCTTCTGTGATCTCCTCTTGCCATCAGCGTCCTTTGCCTCATCGATGGAGGTGCCTACCAGTTCTTTGATCTGTCTGCCATTGACCCGATATTTTATGTAGAATTTAACATTCTGGTTACGAATCTGGCTTTTCAGATTCGCCTGGCATCGAGGACACTTATCGTTCTTGGAAGACTGTTGAAGGCGACAAAAAGGGCATTCAGCAATGATAGCCATTGATTGAATCTAGCTTGCTAACCATGTAAGGTCAAATATTTCATACTCAAAACCTAAAAAATCATGAGTTCAACCCCAAAAAAACATTGAATCATCAAGGGTGTGCAATGAAAGCGTTGAATAAACCTGTTCATTAAGCCGTCCAATTCTTTATATTCAATAGCACTTTGATCAGCTTCCAGCCTGGTTTTGAGGCCTATTGAGATCTCTGAACAAAACCAGTCTGGTTTGACATGTATCCCACAACTGGTTATAATATCTTCAATTATTTCTTTTCTTCACATGGGCTCTAAGCCGCTGGCTTAGAGACAGGCATAACCCACCTGGACGGGTTTTTTCGGGATGTGCTTCTGGGCCTCTGGAGCACCCGGAAATAGGTGATGTAGCTCATTTGAAGAGCAGTCACAGGGGCTTGATGATACGGGCGGAGCTGCTACCGCTGGGTCGAATGACCCTATACCTGGTCAAATGTCAGGGGCGAGAGAGAAGATCTCTCAGAAAGAGCATGAATAGCTCAACTCTTTGTTCGCACGGATGCGAAGCAAGTCTTTTGTGTTACGATCCGGATAATAAATGAGTCGTATAATGCCTGTTAATGCGGTGCATGATTATGGATCCTTATAGGTTCAGGCTGTGTACAATGCACGCACTCTGACTCATTTGAAACATTGTCCATAATCTAGTCTGGCTTCAAATTCACTCAAATGAAAAGATAGATAATCAATACCCCAGCTTTTCCAAGAAGGCATGTACACGCTCAAAGGCATCCCGTCTGATCCGTTCGATCTCGTCCGGATCATCGACTTCTTCAAAATCCGAAACGAACCTGGGGCCAATATCTTTCTCAGAAGCGAACTTCGATGCGATCTTACCAAGACCCTCCTGTACTAATCCATTGTCCTTATGTGGTTCAAATTCTCGAACAAGTGCTTCTATCCCACCTGGATAGGAGAGGATACAGTAGTAGATATCCCAGGCATCCTTTTCCTTCATCCGATCGACAAGGGCCATTCCCTTCATGACAAAGAAAGGGACTATAGCTGCAACCCGTATGGTCACCCTGTCCAGTCCTCCGCCAGGAACCTCTCCTTCAATATTGACCTCGGTTGTCATATCAAAAGCAAGTTCACACCCCCTAGCCTTTCTTGCCTTGATGCCTTGAACTTCCTGATGGCGATGGGTTTTCCCGGTCCCCTGGTACTCACCTGCAAGAAGGTCAACTTCGACAGTATATTGGCTCCCGCTAACAATGATGTCTCTCAGGAAAATATATGGCTGCCGATCCTTATCCTGATAATAACCCCGGGAAAGCAGCAGCTCCTCAATGCGTCTGTATCCTGCCTCCTTAATCCTTGTGTGGTTCAATGCAAGATCCACATCGATGCTGCCCACATGAGTCCTCTGTCCTTGTGGGATAATGAGCTCAGGCACCCATCCGCCAATAAGGACAATATCTTCTCGATACTCCCCGAGCAGGTGCGTCAGTTCGATCAGCACCGATTTTGCTGCCTGTACCGCTTCGGCCGAATAATCTTTCCGTGTCACCATGTCTGTTTTATCACCTTATTCAAAACCGCTGAGGCAGCTTCCTCTCCCCGCCCCTTCATGCTCATCAGGTCGAGATATACCTGGATCGGTGAAGCGACCTGAATCCCGTCGATATCCTGTCTGCCGCAAAAAACACCTTCATCATAGGGTGTAAGAAGGGTAACATTCGCACCACTGGACACTTCCTTGAGAGATACCTGTGCTGTTATCCTATCAAGCTCATTTCCAATATACACCATGGACCGTTGATACCGGACCATGGGGGCATATCGCACTGCACCGGAAAAGCCGGTGAGCACATAGGTGATCTTACCTCTTTCACACTCTTCAGCCAGATCCGCCTCGATCTCGGCAGGTGTCTTCATCGTATAATAGTTCCGTACAATATTTCTCTTGAAGTTGTAGCTCATTGCCCATTCAGCCAGAATGTCCTCCGGGCTCTTTATGCGGAATCCATTATTAGATGTTATCAGCCATTCACGGTCGTCAAGGAGGTTTTTCACATTCGATACCTGGCCAAGGCTTACACCGGCCTCTTCAGCGAGAGGCTGGAACCGCCAGACCTTGCCCGGATCATTGAGGAGTACCCTCAAGATCCGCTCGGCCTTTGGGGAGTACAATGAACGAAGATCCCGTCTTTCAGAGAATGGATTCGGCTTTCCCTTTTGAATTATGAATATCCCTTCAAAGCTCAGCCTGCAGTTCCCGGCCAGGTCCAGATATCCAATGCCTTCGTTGGTGCAGATTTCAGCTGTTTTAGAAGAAATGTACGGTGCGATGAACAGGCAATATACGTCCGATGAGGCCTCACAATACCTTTTGAGCTGAGATATGGCGATTCGTGCTACACGGGGTTGTCCGTTATTTTTAACCTCAGCAAAGATTTTCAGGCGCTTCTGATTAAGATGCACCATTGCCACAAGATCTATCCTGTCTTCACCAGCACCCACCTTTAGTTCCCTGGAGATTTCCTCAATCTCTAAGAAGGGGACTATCTGCAGACAGGACCGAAGTGCTTCCTCGGCTTTTTCTTCGATTGGGACACCTTTAATTTTCACTAAAAATAATCCTTTCAGCAATAGCTGAAAATAGCCACTACAGTGAAAATAGCTTTGTGTCAAGTCATCTTCACTTTATTTGATGTTTTCAGCAAACGTTGAAAAAGGTGTTCTTGATGAAAAGCATGTGGGGAAAATGCTGTCTATGCATTACGACAAACAACCCACATAAATATTTTGATATATAATTTTAACATGTTAATCAAGGCATCCTATTCTTTCGATAATGTCTTGACCAAGGTTTCTCCGGAGCCTGCCTTTGTCAAACAATTCCAGGAAAAACATACCACACTGGTGATCATAAGACGGAGGCAGCGCCTCTCCCCGGGAAAACCTTCCTTCAACATCTGCCATGGCATTGACTTTGGGATAAATGAGAAAACTGTGACATGCCCCGAACTGTATGTTGTATGCATGCATCTGCTGGAGGTCGGCATCGCTTGGCTTACCGTTGTACGGGATCTTCCATTTCGTGTCCAGCACGATACAGCTGCCTCCGCTCTCCGTATTGACCTGGGCAATGATGTCCGGCCTGATGGTTTTCTGTATGCCCTGAGCTGTCCAGAACCGTCGGGGCACCTGAGGTTTGAATGTGATCCTGCGAGGAGTTACCTTCTCTTCCGCCCGCTTGAGCTGGACATAGACATAGCGTTCGAACAGGACATTCATATCGAACAGGATGGCCACTACATCCTCCCTGCCGTTTCGCACATCGGGCATGTAGTTCAGGATTATCAGGCGGGCAAGCTGGATAGCCTTTCGGTATCGCTCGGTATTTCGCGTAAATCGGAGGCGGGAGAATGTCATCTCTGTCACATCGATGTCGTCTATGTCCTCGAACATGATGCAGAGGCTTTCCGCCAGTGCGGCAAGGTGAGGGCTGGATGTGACTCTCATGAGCACCTCGAGCGCTACCTTGAGGATCTGGTTGAAGAGATTGTTGCGATCGTAGAACACGTGGGCCGTATAGAACCTTTCTCGGTGGACGAGGTTCCTGCTCAGGTGTTGCTGAAAGAGCAAGCGCCCCTTGAGAGCGGAAAGGTTTCCGCAGGTCTGGCGATATTTTCTTACCAGTCCGTGATGAACGAGTTCTTCCACCTGTGCCAGGAACGAATCAAAGTAGATATCGAGCAACGAAGATGGCCTGAGCCTCAACCGTGCATTGGACAATGACGCCACCTTGATGAACCCCACCAGGCGAAGCATGTCGATCAGGGCACCCTGCCATTTCATCTTCTGCTCAGGTGATTCCGGCTCCCGATCGGCCTTGGGCAGGATCTCTATGGTGAGGTTCCCGACCTGTATGACTCCCACGTAGTTCCGGAAATGGATACGGTTCAGACCGACTTCAAAGTAGCGGTTTCTATTACGTTCGTTGTACTGCACGAGACGCCTGAAGTGTTCTTTCTTAAAATTACGCCGTACGGAAAGAGTGGTGTGTTCGAACACCTGGATGACTTCATTCATAGATGGTACGGAAATCCTCAGCGCCCAAGGTCATGGGGTCTGCGATCCTGTAGACTCGCCGATCCTCGAAGTCATCTATCTCCCAATCCCCGTCCAGCAGCATGATGCCTGCGTCCTCTCGTTTCACAAAACTCCCCCCGAGCACCATGCCGATCTTTGCAGGGTCCCCATAGAAGTACTCCTCGAGCAAGGGCAGGATCTTCTGCGCAAAGACCCTTTGGAGTCCCTCAAGAGGATCTGTCTGCTGTGCAATGCCCATGAAATACGAATGACCGATGCAATGATCCTTGTCCAAGATCTTTTCTATCCGAGCATTCATGATAGTGAGCAGTCTCTGCAGATCTACCCCCAACCCCTCTGATTGCTGGATGAGGCCTGGATCAGGTGGGGTCTGTATGAAGGTGAAGCGCCTGCGCAGGGCCGTATCCAGCGCCTCCACACTGCGATCCGCCGTGTTCATGGCCCCGATAATGTAGAGGTTATTGGGGACCATGAACTCCTCACGGGAATAGGGGAGTTGCGCTTTGAGCTCGTTGGGTGCACCTTCACGCTTGTCGTCCTCGATGAGGGCGATGAGCTCACCGAAGATGCTCGCCACGTTCCCGCGGCTTATCTCGTCGATGAGCAGAGCATAGTCATGAGAAGGGTCAGCCAGCGCCCGTTGCACCATGGTCTTGAAGATTCCCGGTTTCACCTCATAGGCAAGGGCATCCGCCACCTCTTCGGACATGACCGGTTTGATGCCCTCAATGAAATCCTCATAGCTGAAGGACTGGTGGAAAGTGGTGAATGCGAAACGCTTCACCACAGTGCCCTGAGCAGTCGTGTGTCCCTTGTATCGTTCCAGCATTTCCACAAGCTCCGGCACTTCTTCTGTTGCGAGATCCTCGTCTATCGACCAGACTGACGTATCGTCCTTCCAGAAAAGCAAGGGTTCATGGCGCTTGGTATACTTGACATTCTCACAGTCGATCTTCGTATGCATCTGAATATGCGCCCATATTGCAGCACGTGGGGTACGGTTGTTAGAGCGTCGTATACGTGCTTGCATGAGCGGGTGATCGAGAATACCGCTGACCTTTGTCTTCTTGAGATCAAGCATTACCAATGTGATAACCTGCCACCAGGCGAGGTCAGCGACAAGTTCTGAAGCAAAATCTTCCTTGCTTAAGGCTGCCACTTCCTCGGTGAAATGCCTCATGTAGGTGTTCTTGAGGGTATAGGTCTTTCCGGTGCCTGGGGGGCCGTACAGGATGACGTTTTTCGATGGGAGGGATATTCCTGGGGATTTGGGTGGATTATGTGGACCCTTCGGAGATTGGTACCCGTGGATATCACTTAGCCGTTTATTGAAGAAGGGCACCATGATGTCCGACTCAAACAATCCGAGCTCTTCATCGGGCACGGGCATGCACGTGGAGTTGTAGTTTGGTGCCCAGCCTTTTTTTGTTCCAGTGTATTTTTTTGTGGTATCGACGCTCGGGAAGATCACTTCGTAGCTTCTCTGGCGAAAGCCCCGTGCATGAGAGGAAGTCGTGGCAGCACTCGTGATACGACCGAAGATGCGGATCCCGTCATCATTCCCATGACAGAGGTAGAAAAGATCACCTTCCTTCATCTCGTTCGTGAAAAGTTTGCCCTGCCCCCTCCTTGTATCCTTATGCATATGGATTGTATGCTGTTTCAGATAGGTTTCACGTTGCTCTGCGTCAAAATCACCTCTGCCATGAGATATCTTCCAGATGGGGATTCGATTTGGTTCAATTTGCATCTTTTCAAGCTCCTTTTTCCACTTCTGCCCTACCTTTTCCCCAATGAGGAATTGTGCGAGCGCGTCCGTCCGAAAGAAATTGTCAAACTTTGGGAACCAGGTGATGAGCTGCATGTGTGCATTACGGACGATCTTGTAGCCCTCGACGATATCCGCTGGAAGGGTGACGCCGAACAGCCTCAGGGAATCCACTGCCTTGTTGTTGAGGATGGGGAAACGCCTTTTGTCCACCCGGTTCAGATAGATGGTTGCTATGCCTTTGCCAAAGGACTTGAAGCCCTGGATGCCCCTGAGCCACTCTGCCTCGTCAAAGTCGGTGTGAAATGGCTTTAGAACGAACGTACGGAACCGGGGGTACTGCTCGGTTATAGTCTTGCGGAATGAACCGCTTGCCCTGTGTCCACCGCTCTGCACCTGGCCCCCTTCACGGACGAAGGTGTAAAAGAATTCGATGAAGTCAGCTTCTGACAAGTTCGACAGACGATCCAAGGTGATCGTGTCGCGGTAGTAGTCTTCCTTGTTTGTATGAGGATCCTGCTCGAACCACTGGAAGAATGCATCAATCAGTTTCTGGCCGGGATTCTTCATTTCCATGCGTCGTCCTCCTTGAACCTATGCAACAAATACGTGGTCCCTGTGCCATGCCAGATAAGGCGCATGCTCGGGTGCCACCCATCGCAACGCCAGGGTGTCTTGGATATGCAGCATGCTTTGTTGTTCGGGTGAGATGCGAGATGAACAGATAAGATGTCCGTTTGGATCAAAGGTAATCATGCCGCGGTCGAACAGGGCGTCGAGGTTGGCGCAGAGGAGGAGTCCGTTGAACACATCCAGGCGTTCCTCATCGCTCTCGCACTTTGCCCATGGCTTGGCATGACTGGCCCGCAGCACCTCAGACAGGTTGAGCCCGGTCACCGAGCAGGACCTGCCCCAGTATGCCATGAGCGCCTCGCGGAAGGTATCCTGTCCGATGCGCTGCTTGACCAGGCGTTCGACCTCGGTGGTGCAGTCCTGAATCTTTGCGATCTCTTTCTCCACACGATTGGCATAGGTAAGAGCGGCCTGGTCGGGCAGAGACAGGGCGAGTTCGGCTGTGCGCCTGAGCAGAAGGGCCAGGTGGTCCCGGTCGACAGCCATGAAGGTGCTTTCTTTCTGGAATGCATCAGGAAAGGTGCGGGTCAATTCCTGGCATATGAGCCCTGTAGGTACTTTAACGAGCCATGATTTTTGGGGTTGGGTGACACGGACCTGGGCCCTATGCCTGGCAGAGGCGAGCATGACCTCAGACTCAGTGCTCTTTACCACCAGCTCCCACCCGTTCTCGTTGCCTTCTTTTTCGATGAGGGTACGTTTCAGGGCATCCATGAAATGCTCTCCACAGAGAAGATCACCACGCCTGAACAGGCATCAAGCACATTGCCATGCACTTGTCGCATATTCAAAGACCTTTGCCATCCTATTGATTTATTTGCTCCATTACAACTCTATACACAGCTCTATACACGGGCATTCATATTCTATGCACAGTTGTATAGGCTATTCTCTTTGTGTTCGGGCTTCGAAGCTCTTTATGGGCAGCGCATCCCTTTCGAGGTGGTTCCACTCCAGGGCACGACTGCTCCAATGTTCACGTATGCCACTGGTGAACTCCTGAAGGACCAGCTTGGCACGTGCATTCAACCATTCATCAGTTTCACTCCGAATGATAATACCCTCAAGAGAACCTGACCGATAGGCACTTTTCTGATTATTGATACATGAGATGAGCTCGTTGAGTGTTGTATCCTTCTTGATAAGGATAGGTACTGTAGAAAGCCCAACATGCCTGGCAAGGATTTCCCGGCGTGTTGCGCTGAAGAAGAGCCCGGCATGCTTATCATAGACATCAAATGCAAGAAACCAGTCGGGAAGCCGATCATATGGGATGGAGTGCCGTGCTGCGCACCATTCCCCGAAGAGGATATAGTCATTACCCAAGGCATCGAATAATGATTCTGTATGAGGGGCAATCCATGTGGAGAGCTCTCTGAACTGTCTTTGAAAAGGGCTTGAAAGATACTGCCCGCGATTCTGTATCTTCAATTCTCCAGTGCTGTCAAAGGAGATACCCAGATTGGCGCCATCGACCTTCTCTTCAATGACAACTTCCCTTGAAAGCAATTCATGCACTTCCTGGCTTGACAACACCTTGTCATCGCGCGGAGATCCCTCCCCCAGCCAGGCAATGTGGGGGATGTGAGGAAACCGCAGGAACTGATTCATGACCCGAATTTATGCTGATGAAAACGGCGGAGGTCGTCTTCACAGATGAAGTCCACTCGGAGACCGTGCTCTTGTAACACCTGTGCCCAATCACACCACTTGGAGTCAGCAGCCTGCAGGATATCTGGATGGTGCGGATGAGCTGCTGCCACAGCCACAAACTTTCTGTCCGCATCGTCGAAATGCTCTAATCGCCTGTCATCCGGGAAACTGTCGAACCCACGTTCAGGGTGCACTTGCAGTGGGACCTGATCGCATCTTTCGCTGTTTGATGTGTTTCTGAGCACCCATTTGAGAAATGCATCGCCAGACTTCTTACCGGTTTCGGGTGAGGTTTTATGCAGGTATTCCCTCATAATCAGGTGCTTGTCATCAATGGCGATGCGACCTTTCTCCATGATCTCCTGCAATCGTAATGCGCACTTGGCAATACAGCCGGGTGAGACATCGGGGTGCTTTTCATTTGCCACCAGAATCACATTGGTATCGATGATAACGGTCTTCATCACTTGATGGTGTTCTTTTCTTTCAGTTTCATCGCCGCGACCGTGCGCGCGGTAAGTTCTTCCATCTCATTACCGAAGAAGTTCTCGGGCCAGTTTTCGATCTCACCGAACAGGTTGAGTTTCAGTGTCTCCAGCTCAGCTGCGCCGTTATGTCGTTTGCAGAAGTAAATGGCCACATCATCCGGCGATATCCACCCCTCAGCAATGCGTCGTTGCAGCCGATTCAGGAAATGCTCAGAATGGCTTTCAACAATGAACTGGACATTTCTTTCTATCGAGAATTCCCTCGACTTTACGGCAGAAATGAAAACATCGGCAAGCCGTGACTGGACCAGCGGATGGAGGTGAATCTCCGGCTGTTCCATCCACACCACCGAGCCGATCTGGCAGTAATAAGCCTCCACAAGAGGGGGCAATACCTGAGACACACCGAAGCCCACATCGGTTATATTAACCTCGCTCCCCTTGGCGTGAGTCTTGACAAGGACCTCGTACTCTTTTCTCCCCTCAGCAACCTGCCTTACGATGAAACTGTGAATAATCCCAAGGTCCTTGAGCCAGCCTGCGATGAACTCGTCAAAGGGGTACATCCGTTGCTTTGGGCCACGGTTGATCCATCTGCTTTGTGCCTTGGCGGAAAGAATAGCGGCTATTGCGTACTCTCCCTTCTGGCCGACATCCTCCGGCGTATCTCCTGACCACTGATAGATACGTTTTGGATAATCTCTTAAGGGGCCAAGGTAGTAGAACTTGTTCAGGACTTCCTCTGTGGCAAGGGCAAAATCTGACAGGAACCCTGCGTTCTGGTATCGGGCTCGACTCTGTTCAGATACCCTGTAGAACTTTTCCGGTGCTCCTATGGGCCATTGCCTTCCAGGTGTTTTTGTAAATCTATATGCGTCTGAATTCAGTTCATACACCCCTGGGGCTGTTTGTGAATAGGCAACATAAAGAACATGTTTGCCCTTCTCTTTTAATTCATATGTGAGTTCTGTTATCTCTGGCTGTTCTGACTTATCGGCCTTCAATGACACATCCAGAGTGAGCTCGTCACCTCGAAATCTGCGCGAAGTATTCAAAGGATCTTTTACTTCCATGCTTCTGGGCAGGCGCCAGGCAAGACGGAAGCCCAGCGGTTGGGAAAGGTCATGGTTGTATATACAGTCCTTGAATGTTCCAAGATCGACGAGAGAATTGCTGTCTCCGAGGTGCAGCGGCCGACGGCGATCAGAGGAAAGAGCAGTTTGCTTTAGGGCTAAGAGAAGATGGCCCAGGCTGCTCTTGCCAGCACTGTTGGCCCCAAAGACCACGGTCAGGGGGGCCAGACGGATAATCCCCGTATCCTTCCATGTCTTGAAATTTGTAATTCTCAGTTCTGTAAGCATAGCGACTCCTTGGTATGCACACCTAATTACATCATTTTGTCCCATGCCTCCAGCACCAAGCGACGTGTGCGGTACTCGCCGAAGGTAGCCTCTTCGTTTTTCTTGAGAACCCGGAAAGTTTCGCTGGGATAGTCGGGGCCTATAATGTCAGCCGGATCGAGGATGTAACGTAGTTCATCGCGAGTAAGGCCATATAGTTTGGCAAAGTATGCATCGAGTTCTGCACGTAGCATAGCGCGCCGATCAGGACTAAATGGAAAAGGTTTACCTGAAAAACCTAGATCGATTGCCCAATGTTTTAAGTCATAGTTTGTATAAGTGAGCTGTAGGACACGTGGTGTAATGTAAGCTAGGTCAATATCTGTGAAAGTATCTGGTGAGAGAAAAGGAAATTGTTTAAGGAATGAATATGTTAAGTGTGTTCCACCAACTTTTTGCCTCGAAATATAGTCAACAATGAGGGAATTACAATTCGCTAAGAAAGCACCACATAACATACCATCATATCTGAAAGATATTAGTGGCATAGTATGGCCCACACCAATCCTTGAAACAACATTCACGATCAATGTCCGTTCATCTGTCGCACGTGCAATATCCCTCCACCCCATGAGCCACCTCGGGCTCCGCTCGTCCAGAATGATATCAGCGGCTTCCATGATCGTGCCACAGGACCTGAGGACATCGAGCTCTTCAGTTCCTATTGGGCGGTGACTACGCACCTCTCGCTGGACACGTTCGCTGCGCCATTCGTCGGCGCTCGGCAAGGTTAAGAAAAGTGGTCCTGCAAGCTCAAGAAATGTCTTTACCTTGAGCTTGTGTGTCGTAAGCCCCAGTTCTTCCTCAAAGCATGCCTCGATCCAGTTGGCAAAGGCAGAGAGGAGCGCAGCCTCGTCTCCGGCGGCATAGGTCCGACACACGGCCTGGGGTGCGTCAGCGATGCGTGCCAGCACCTCGCGCCTGCTCACCCAGTACCGCGGCCGCACCCGATAGGCCAGGTCCTGCTTCTGCTCCAGAGTCACATCAACGGTCGCATCCTCGCCCGCCTCGTTTGGCCGATACGTGGCCCAGCGGTGGTCGAACTGGTGGATCATCTTGGCCTCATAGAGTGGCAGGAGGTCCGGGCCCTCATGATCAGAAAAGAGGTGGCTATCGTTGGCCATGTGGAACATTGCCATAAAACGTATTCCCCATCGATTGATCTCTGGCTCATCCCCGTTGGCGTCCCGGATCAGGACCTGCACGTCCCGATAGATCTTGCGTGTGATCTCGGCGTCATGGCGGCTGCGGAAGATGGGGCAGGTCTTGGTGTTGGGATTGATGAGGGAGAAATCCTCAGGGTTTAAAGAAAAGCTTCGCCGGTCATCTGCAAGCTGTTCCGGCTGTGTCAGGAAGAAGCTGAACCGTGACTCCTGAGCGATTCCCAGGGTCAGGAGACAGAACTTTAATCGGCTATCAACAGCAGGGAATATTCTTTCACGATTCTCAATATCATACAAGCTCACCAGTCGGCCATGCTGTGCGATATAGGCGAAAAACGCCTTGGTGGAGTCGTCGGTGGCAATGCCAGAGGGTACGATGAACCCCGCCCTGCCATCCTTTTTCATGATCCTGCTGATGGTCTCCGCGAACAGGGCATAGGTATTGACATCACCCACACCGGTCAGGGGATACCGACCTCCCTCAGGGCCTTTCACATGGGCATACAGACTCGCTGCTTCAGCAGTCCGACGGGCACTGATGAATTCATCAAAGAGGCGTTTCTCATCATCCGCCTCTTGCTCCTGGTGGGCCAGTTCCGGATAGAGGTGCTTTGCCAGCATGCCATGCTGGAGCCACTGGATACGCTGAGCGCGCTCCGCCTTGTTCTTTGCCTGGGCCACCAGCGGGTGGCGGGTTGCGAAGAACTCCTCCTCCTGCAGCTTGATGCGCTCCCACGGCGGGTTGGCAAGGACACAGTCAAAGCCGCCCCTGGCAAAGACCTGGGGAAATGCCAGGAACCAGTGCAGCACGCGGGCCTGTCCGCAGGCCTCTTTCGCGCTTCTTATGCAGGCTTCGTGCTCAAGGGTGTGTTCATGTCCGAAGCGTTCCTTGAGGATGTTCTCCGTGGTGGGAGTCTTCGCCGGTGCCTCAGCACCTGCCCTCGGCATCAGGAAAGCGCCCAGAAACATGTCCGCGCAATGGGCCAGCGGGCTCTCCTCGCTCCGGGCAAGGGCCTCGAGCCATGCATGCTCCTTTGCAGCATACTCTTCCGGCGTCTCGTCCGGCATGTCTTCAATGGCCAGCACCTCCTTGAATGTGTCTTTCCATTCCGAGGGGTCAAACAGGTCCGGGCCATGAAGCATGGTCTCCAGTTTCTTGCGGGCCGCCTTGTTCCTCTTTGCCAGCTCCCTGCACATCTCCTTCTCATCGCCGGAGAGCTGCTTATACGCGTCATCCGGAATGCCGTTCGCCAGTTGCTTGAGGTCCATCAGGCCCAGCAACGCGTCCCCACAGACCAGATGGTGGTCCAGAAAGGAGAGGGCCTGGCCAGGCTCGTACCCTTCCAGCCAGAGCGCTGTCCGTGCTAGTTCCAGGGCCAGCGGGTTCCGGTCTACACCGAAGATGCAGCGGCTGATCACCTGGTGCAGGGCATGCCGGTAGTCAGCCACCGATACCGCCTCACCCCCTGCCTGTATCTCTGCCAGTTTCTCAGCAAGCCGTCTGGCAGCGGCAAGGAGGAAGTGCCCGCTGCCGCTGGCCGGGTCGATGACCGTGATGTTGAGGATCGCATCCACAGGAGCCTCGGCATGGGTTTTCACACGATCCTCGATGAGGGGGTCGAGGGCTGATCGTATGAGCTCATTCACCAGACTGTCCGGTGTGTAGTAGCTGCCCGTGGTCTTTCTCACATTGCCGGCAGTGGCCCCCTGCCCGGTCAGGCCTATGAAGGTAAACGTGCGCGCAGTCAGGTCGATGTCCGGCACCAGTTCAAGGAGGCTTTCATACACTGACCCCAGTTCCTCAAAACCCATATTGCGGTAATCCACCGGGGAGAGCACGCCGCCTATCTGGGACCAGCGCAGGTTGTACATGGCATTAAGCAGGGCCTGGTTGGCAAGGACGCAGGCATCCAGGTCAGGGCACTGGTGGGGGTGGAACAACCCTCCGAGGGGCGGCAGGGCAAGGCGCTGCTCACCGTTTGCCAGGCCTTTGAACACGATGCTCACTGATTCCCACAGGTCACTGTACGTATCATAGCCTACCCGCCTCAATGCCCTGTCCCGCAGCCTGTGCAGGGAATACCCTTCGGAATAGATGATCCGTGCTGCCATGGCGGACGGGTTATCTTCCTGCGTGTGCAAAATGCCCCGCTCCTCCACGGTGAACAGGAAGAGAAACCGATAGATGAGCCGCATGAGCTGCTGGAAGAAATCATCCCGAATGAGGGATCCATCCTGCAGGGCCTTCCTCAGGGCATTATTGGCAGGGTGTGCCAGGAAGCCTTCACCGAGCACTATCAGGGCATTGGTGACACCGTCCCGCAGCCCGTCACGAACGCGATTGCCCTGCGCCAATCCTTCTTTTCGCCATTGCTCCCAGATACAGTCCGTGCCGAGGCTACCCGCCTGCCCGGCCCTGCTGGCATGGAAGACAAGCCAGATGGCCTTGAAATCGGGATACCGTTCCTCTGACAGGATGGTCTCCAGGTCGCACTCCAGATATGCAGGCCTTGTGAGGGTCTCTGCATCGCGAAGGAGACGCATTCGTCTTCCATTGGTGACCAGTGCCCATGTGCATTCCTGGCTGGCATCCAGAAACTCCTGGGCCAGGCGGGCCGCACTCTTCCTGCGGCTGCCCTGACCGGAAACGGCGAAGCGGGCATCCGGCTCATCGAGTCCAAGGTCATGTGGTGCGACGACCACCGGCACCCGGCCGCTGACCATGAAGGTGAGAGGATATGTCCGTCCGCCGAGTTCCTGGGTGCCGACGGTGTGAAGGTCCGTATATCCAAACACGTCCATGAGCATTTCCATGGTATAGGCACGCGTGGCATCAAGGGCTTCCACATCGGTCCGTTCCAGGTTCGGGGCAAAGGTCTTCCATTGGGCGCAGGCTATCTGGAAGGCCCTGCCGTATTCATCCTGCAGCTTGATACCCTTGGGAATATGATAATCAGTCTCACGCTGGCGGGTAAACTCGCCCAGGGCAGCCTTTTCCAGCAGGTCGGGCATGAACAGGGAGCCTTCGAGGGTGAGGCTGTCGAAGCTCAGGCTGGCTGTGGTTTTCCTGGCCATGATATCCCCTCACAGCTCCTCGGGCAGCAGGACATACACGCCGATGACATCCACGGGCAGGCAGGGCTGGACCGAGTAGGTGCCGATGTCACGGGCAGCCTCGCGTACACGTCGATGGTCGGCCAGCAGCGCCTCGGCGCGGTCACGGGCAAGGCTCTCGAGTCTCTCTTTCTGACCTTTCAGAAAGTCCAAAGCCAATACGATTTCCCGGGATGCACCCTCAGCTGGCAGGTTGGCTCTGTTGGTTACGTCCATGAGGGAGGCCGCCTGGGCATCATCCAGCCACTGGGGATCAGTCCTTCCTCTCACCGCCAGCGCCGCTGTCTCCTCTGCCATGAGATGGCGGGTTTCTCCCTTCCGGGTATAGCTGAGCTGGTGACGCAGCCGCAGCCGG